>Ga0268261_10001511_pt1 | contig 16077 bp, 15 predicted proteins | sample TergutNc150P1_FD_190353 | JGI IMG/M metagenome (GOLD analysis project Ga0268261, IMG submission 190353) | Nasutitermes corniger P1 segment gut microbial community from laboratory colony in Florida, USA - Nc150 P1 (SPAdes) (version 2) | ecosystem: Host-associated > Arthropoda: Insects >... | reverse complement strand
AAGCACTGCAAGTAATTGTTGCTAACAGAAACTGAGGATTGTTGGATGATGAGAACAGAGTTTATAGCGTAATATAAAAAGGAAATCCACAGTGGTTAGTGCATCAGTGTTTTATTGCATATAATAACATTCTTTTAAATTTACACACAAAACCCATTCAGTCTTACTCTCCATGCTCTGATGTTCTGTTATAAGGAGACTGGAAGCCAAATTGTTCTCTAACGTATTCCATGCTACGATCCGCCATTTGTCGTAAGGTCTGGAGCATTTTCTGGAACTCTGGCTGGGCTCGCAGAGTTTCCATCATGTTCTGTGGGAAGGAGTAACGCATTCATTACAAGACTTCATACAGAAGTGTGCTCATAACATTACCAGCAGCTGACATTCAAGTAGACACAATGGATACTTACCTTAAATGCAGGGGACTTAAGAGCTCTAACTAGGGTCTTGTAGTATTCTCTGGTTTCCATTTTCTCATAATAGAGGGCTTTCAAAGCATCGAGGGGGAGAGCAGCAATCACATCATCTTTGAGTCCATAGTAACCGACACCCGTGCGTGTGGTATTTGTTGGTTGGTGTGGAGGGTAGCCCAGGGTGTCATGAATTTTATTAACGATTGCATGAACATCAACACCTTGATCATTGATGTAGCTGAAACACTAGAAAAGAGCAATTCAGCCACCAGTTGAAACTGAACATACATTTTCTCTGACAGACTGATGCTTAAGAAACATACACATAAAGTTACTCACATCTTTATATTGCTTGAGGTATTCAACAATTCTATGAATCCTGGGGAATTTCTCAGACTGGACGTAACCATAGGCTTGTTGGAATTGTGGGTCGTTTGCTAGGTAGTCCATGGAAATTTCGAGGACCTTTTCAGTTGGAGCAAGTGCCATAAATTCTTTAAGTTCATCCTGGAGGCTGTTAGTTTCTGTATGAGAGATAAGACATTTATCCAACTCTTTACTTCTTGTATCCACGGATTACGACAATTGCAGTAAAATGACAGCTGCAGATAAAACCCGAATTTTACGTTGAGAATATTGCCATCCCTGCGATTTACTGTTCTGGAATGTGTCAGATATTAACAAGATTTTCAGAAAATCTTGCCAAATATTTCAAATTGTCTCGACACGTATCACAAACAGTTTTGTTTTCAATAAAAGACCAAACGTTAATCCTGAGTACTTATTATTCTAGCTTAGTGTTCAGATGTTCCTGTTTTTAGATCTCACCTTAGAGGCTGGTCGTGGTGACTGATATTTCATAGGAATTGTCGTGCAAGTTAAGCTAATACTCTTATTTTTCCCCATGATAAGCTCTGAATATTTGTCATTTTGAAATATCTCATGTATGTACTGTTTGGCATTATGAAACTTTATACATGTGATTACAAAACACAAGAAATTCCTGGTAACTTTTCCAGTTATTGAAATCATTACCTCTCAAAACTATTTCCCAAACGAGTTCAATGACACGTTCCACTTCAACAACCATATTTTGTAGAAATTCTCGAATTTCTTGGTATTCTGGCCAGGATTGCACACTCTTCACCATATTCTGTGGGAAGGAATAATTCATTCATCACAATAATTCTAACAGAAGTCTGCACATAATATAAGCAGCAGCTGGCAATCAAGTAGACACAATGCTCATTTACCTTCAATGCAGGGGAGTGAATAGCTGTAACCAGGGTCTTGAAGAATTCTCTGATTTCCATTTTCTTACCCGCAAAGGGCGTCAAATCATCGAGGGGAAGAACAGCAATCTCATCATCAATGAGTCCATAGAAACCGACACCAGTGCGTGTGGTATTTGTTGGTTGGTGTGGAGGGTAGCCCAGGGTGTCATGAATTTGATTGAGGATTGCATAAACGTCAACACCTTGATCATTGAAGTAACTGAAACACTAGAAAAGAGCAATTCAGTCACAATTTGAAACTGAACAAGTATGTATTGCGTTAGATTGAGGCTTAAGGAACATACAGATAAAGGCACTCACGTCTTTATATTCCTGTAGTTGTTGAACAGTTTTATGAATCTTGGGGAATTTTTCAGACTGGACATTTGCAACAGATTCGCGCACTTCTTCGTCATTGGCTAGGTAGTCCATGGCAATTTCGAGGATCTTGTCGGTTGGGAAATGTGCCATAAATTGTTTCAGTTCATGCTGTAGGCTGCGGGTTCCTGTATCAGAGATAACACGTCTTTACAACTGAATTTATATCATGGATTCTGCGATTATTACAGTTGCAGTCAACTAAGAGCTGCAGATAAAACTCAAATTTTACCTTGAGAATATTACTCTTAACAAATTTCTCTGCATTGTCTTTACAATAATTACTCTTCTTGATTGTGTCAGATTAAAACATAATTTGCAGGATATCTGGCAACATTTTTAATATTGTTTTAATATATATCCCATAAGGGTTATGTCCTTATTACAATAACAAACGTTGCTCTTGAGTACTCATCATTGCAGCTTAATATTCAGGGTTCCTTTGTTTGGATCTTACACAAGGTTTGGTCTCTTTGACTGATAATTTACTGGTATTGTACTGCAAGGAAACTACCACTGTTTCCTTCCATGTGATAAATTATGAATGTTTGTCAGTTGTAATATCTGATCTATGTGCTATTATGTATCACATAATTTTATGTATGTGAGTACAAACATAGGGAATTCCTGTTACATTTCCGTTTATTGAAAACATTACCTCGCAAAGATTGTTCCCAAACGTATTTGGTGATATGATCTCCATCAACACCATATTCTCGTACAATCTCGAGCAATTTCTGATATTCTGGCCAGGTTCGAACACTGTTCACCATGTTCTGTGGGAAGGATTAATGCATTCATCACAAGAATTCACACAGAAGTATACACATATCATATCTAGCAGCTGACATTCAAATAGACACAATAGATATTTACCTTAAATACAGGGGATTTAAGAGCTGTAACCAGGGTCTTGAAGTATTGTCTGGTTTCCATTTTCTCATAATAGAAGTCCTTCAAATCATCGAGGGGAAGAGCAGCAATCACATCATTTTTGAGTCCACTGAAACCAACACCCGTGCGTGTGGTATTTGTTGGTTGGTGTGGAGGGTAGCCCAGGGTGTCATGAATTTGGTTGAATATTGCATGAACATCAACTCCTTCATCATTGATGTAGCTGAAACACTAGAAAAGAGCAACTCAGACATCAGTTGAACCTGAACATATATTTGATCTGTCAGATTGCTCATTAATTGACATACACATAAAGTTACTCACATCTTTATATTGCTTGAGGTATTCAACAATTTTATGAATCCTGGGGAATTCTTCAGACTGGACGTAAGCATAGGTTTCGTTGAATTCTGGATCATTTGCTAGGTAGTCCAGGGTAATTTCGAGGACCTTATCAGCTGGGAAATGTGCCGTAATTTCCTTCAGGTCTTCCTGGAGTCTTTGAGTTTCTGTATCAGTGATAAGACATTTTTCCAAATACATTTATTTTTTGTACCCTCGGATTACAACAATTGCAGTAAATTGACAGCTGCAGATAAAACCCGAATTTTACGTTCAGAATATTGCTTTAAAAGATCATCTCTGTAATGTCTTTAAAAGATGCATACTCTTTTCGAATGTGTCGGATTCTAACAAGATTTACAAAAATCTGGCTAGATGTTTCATATTGTCTTGACACCAAAAGTAACTCCTTAGTAATTATCATTCCAGCTTAGTGTTCAGAAGGTCCTCTTTTTAGATCTCTCCTCACAGGCCGGTCATGTTGACTGATATTTCACGGGCATTTTTTTACACTTCAGGCTAATATTCTTTCCTTCCATATGACAAACTTTATATATTTGTATTTTGAAATATCTTATCTATGTACTGTACCGTATCATAAAAGTTTATACACGTGAGTACAAAAGAAAATGAATTTAGTTACGTTTGCTATTATTGAAAACATTACCTCGCGTATATACTTCCCGAACGAGTTTGATGATACGTTGCACTTCAACAACCATATTTTGTAGAATCTCGCGAAGTTCATTGTATTCTGGCCAGGATTGCACATTGTCCACCATGTTCTGTGAGAAGGAATAATACATTCATCGTAAGAAATCACACAGAATTGTGCACATAATATAAGCAGCAGCTGACATTCAAGTAGACACAGTCGATATTTACCATCCATACAGGGGAGTGAATGGCTGCACCCACGGTCTTGAAGAATTCTCTGCTTTCCATTTTCTGACCCATGAAGGGCGTCAAATCATTGAGGGGAAGAACAGCAATCACATCATCAATGAGTCCATAGAAACCGATACCCTTGCGAGTGGTATTTGTTGGTTGGTATGGAGGGTAGCCCAGGGTGTCATGAATTTGACTGATGATTGCATAAACGTCAACACCTTGATCATTGAAGTATTTGAAACACTAGAAAAGAGGAATTCAGACACCAGATGAAACTGAATAAATATGTACTGTGTTAGATTGAGGCTTAAGGAACATACAGATAAAGGCACTCACGTCTTTATATTCCTGTAGTTGTTCAACAGTTTTATGAATCTTGGGGAATTCTTCAGACTGGATGTATGCAACGAATTCACGCACTTCTTCGTCATTGGCTAGGTAGTCCATGGCAATTTCGAGGACCTTGTCAGTTGGGAAATGTGCCATAAATTCTTTCACTTCTTGTTGTAGGCTGCCATTTTGAAGGGGCTTGCCTGTAATTTGATATGAATATGGTGTAGCCCGAGTTTATTTCAAACAGTTGAATATTTCATGAAATTCTCTTATGAGTAAAATTGTAACTTACCACAAACCAGTCCTAGGACTGCCAAAATGATGATCGGAATTTTCATCTGCAAGAAAATCACAAGGTACACACACTTAAAAAGCAAGATAACATTCAGTACTCTATCTTCTTTCAAATCTAGGAGCTTGGTAATTTTACTTGTATGAAACACACAATTTTCTTTGTCTTATTTCATAAAATTTAGATACATTAGACATACAGCCTATGTAACTAAACACTTTCCATCCAGACGGTGGTGGGTAATTAACATAATGTTCTCTATATTATCTCATGAATCTGCATGTGTTAATCTATGCCAATGTTTTTTTTTGTGTTCTTTTGTGGCATGATGAGATTAAATTTTATTTACACTTCTATCTCAGTTTTAGGTCCTCAAGTTTGGTGAGTAATTATAATTGCAGATTTTCTTATTGCCTCTTTCTGAACACTTCATCCCAGAGCCTTAAATGCATCTTTATGATTTTGACCAGTTCCATGTTACAAACTGCAAGTAACCATACTGATTGCTGTAACAGATTTAGTTTACAGAATGTTGTGATCTTGTCACATTGCCATAATTTATTCCTGGTAATCCCAAGTGGTGTCTCCATCTTGAATGTTTTCTTCTGCTCTGAAGACAGAGGCATCATGTCCATCTGAAACACCGGTACCTATCTACCAAACTGTCCATCTTGACATTCCATAAGACTGTATCTTAACATTCAATATTCTGAGATTCTAAACTGTCATATATTTTTCAGTAAACTTAATTAATACTGCTGATTTTAATCTTCAATTTAATTCCAGTTTTTCTGTCAGAATAGGAATTTATGCTGATATATTACTGCAGTAATTAGCAACCATGAAGTCTTTGATCAATTTTATCTGTCATAAATGATTTGCAAAACAATGTGTTGGAAAAATGGAACCATTTGAACCCTGACTTGTACTACCAAAACTTGATGATTCCAATCAGTGCACACTCATGATGGCTGTGAGTGTCATTGCTATTTATAAGATACAAAATTTTAATTTTGTTTTCAAATTAAACCCTTCCCCCATTTCCACTAACCACTCCACTGTTGTACACACAATTTGTTGCCAACAAACTGCACAATGCACAATTTTGATGCTCCCACATGTTTTGGCCACAAACCACAGCCATATTCAGTGGCTTACAGTACTTGTGGGTACATGCAGTGTATTATGTAAATTGTCACCTGGAAATTGTGAATTATATACATGCGGTATGTCTGCAAAATTAATTAACATTTATTAAACTTCTGTAGTAATTATAATAAAAGCATTATATGAAACTTTATGTACAAAGTCATATCCTGACATTTTGTACTGTCAGATATTTCTTCAATTTGTGAAGAAGGTAAGATCTGAATTTTTGCAGAAGCTGACTGTATACAGCATGTATGAACATAATGTACTGTTGTTGTTATCATTACATGTCTCCTTATTCACAACTTTTATTATCAAAACATGATGCAGAACACTGCAAAGGGAATGATTATGACAGTAGAATTAATTGTACTGTGATGGTTTATAATTTGTTTCAATCATTATTCCTGCACCTTCTAACAAATAAATTCCACTCGTATGATTTTGAAAGTGGAATCGTAAAAAAATTTTGTTTTACACCAACATATAATGCTGTTTATCAATGCAATTGATACATCTGTGTGATATTTTTGTTATTTCTGTTACACGTTGTGAGGCAAACTTGATTCTTGGGAATGGAAATTACTGATAATTTCCTCCCACTTTTTATAACCTTGTTAAATGATGTTACATCAATGAACATCGTTTTATTAATGTTTCTACCCCCTGCAGATGACACAGTATGCAACACAACATGTGCAGAAAATGACAGAAATGTCTTAATGTGTGAGAGTGTCAATAATTTTATTTGATTTTTGTGGACAAAATGTGTGATTATGTGAATGAATTTGTTGTAATTTGTGTTGTTAAACACACTGTATTGGTCTTCTGATTTTTCTAGCTGGTACAGTGTGTAGCTGAAGAGATAGCTGTAATGATATAACAGCAGAACTGTATCTGTGAGGTACCCAGTTTGAATCTTGACAGATACTGCCTATAATTAATTTTCCCTCACTTCATCCAAAAATATGCCAGGGCACCTCCGATAAATCACAACTGCTTATGTCTAAATTACATACCAGTCAGTAATTTAACAATCACCATACATTTCAACACAATATAGCATGAAGAAGTGATAGGACTGTCAATTGATATAATGTAACAATAATCTTTATGCTTTAATATGTGGGTGAAAGAGATTACATAACAACAAATTTTATGATCTGTACTTTTACAAAAGAATATTTGGGTTATCACATCAAGAAAAAGCAGATAGACTGGGTATGTGGCACGAATGGCAGACAGATGAGTTGAATAGTGTTCTGGCAGGGAGGCACGAGGTAAAGAGACCACTTGGCAGACCTAGGCATAGATAGCATAATGTTAAAATTGGTCATCAAAAAGTGTGATGGGGGAGGCATGTACTGGATTGGTCTGGCTGAGGAAAGGGACAGCTGATTGTCACTTGTGAATGTGTTAATGAACATTAGGAAGGACTGTGCTACATGCAGTTAGCTAGTTAGCTACTTGTGCTTACCTTCAACTGCTGATGCTTGTCAATGCTGGCAGCTGAGATGACTGTCTCACCAAGGAAGGCACCGTGCCTTATATACCCCACGTTACCACAAGAACCGCAGATAAAGTACACAGACTGCTGTATTTTTAGCTGTCGCTTCAACTGAAGTTTATGTGATTACTGTTGACACAGCTGTTGGTGCCTAACCACAGTACAATCTGTCAATCATCGTGTCTATTTTTGTTACTTAGTTTGTCTATCATCTTATTGATTGATATTTATGAACACAGCTGTTCTGTACATGGGACGAATTTGCTCTTTATGTGGTATGAAAGAAAGGGTTTGCATTAGTAATGTAATGTTCCGGTTTTGTTGGTGAAGATGGCGTTGGTGATTCAGATCCAAGAAAGAAGACTGGATCCAATCACACCAACAGCAATCCTGTTCCTACCAGCATTGCTCAGCACGGTAGCCCAGCAGCAGATTCTCAACATCCGAAAACCCTACAAGATCAGCTGCATTCGGTGCTGAGAAAAAACACCATCAGTAAAATTGGAGTGTTTGGAGGTAAGAGGAAATTTGGTATGTTAACATTTTAAAGACATAACGTAATCTGCTTTATATAAGGAATCATTCCATATGGCGCTGTAAACACTTTCCAACACGTTTAAAGAAAATCAATCAGTTAATGACGTATAAAGCAAAGTACGCTATATGTTCTGAGATCCGTACAAAATACTCAACGCAAATCGAGCGCCATGAAGAATTTTTGAATGTTAAACCTGGTGGTAGGTAGAGAAATCGTTAGGCATTAAAAGATTAACAGACCTGCTTGTGTGTGTAGTGTACATTTGCAGTTGGTTCAGTTTATTTTCCTCCAAATTAACTAAAAACCTGATCTTAGTTGTCACTGTTCCTCTGAGCATGTTGATACAAGAATATATGCATATAGAATACACATAAATGAAGAAGATATTACCACAGGAATGGTTCCTGGCATAATGTAAGACAGAGAAAGATATTTTGTTTTTAAAAATTGTATTTTCTCCGCATGAAGTTGGCGGTGAAAATTCCAGGACACCATAAATTAAAACCCTCCTTGTGCATGCCAGAATGGCATATTGTGGTAGTAGAAGTACAGCTCTACTCATTCTTACTAGATGAAAGTGAGAGGTCAGGTTCATACCTCAGCCACTTGACCCAATGGAAAGAACCTGCTGTACCTATGGGTTACGAGCCTGGGTGAGACCCAAGAGTTGTTTTGGATGTTAATGAGAAGAAGGAAAATCAATATGTTCCCCCTGCTAGGAATAGAACCCTTTGCCTTCCAGCCCACAGCCTATGGACTATAGCAATATGCTCTCCCAGCCCAAATCCAGTGCATCATAAAATGGTGACAATCTGTTATGATGAATGTATGTAATAAAGGTTACAGTCTGAGTGTTTGTGGTAGAAGATGTGGATAGCAGGCTGCTCTGAAATGTCGGTACCTGCCTACCAAACTGCACTGTGTCTATCATGGAAGGCTAAACTCTTGAAGAACTTTAACCCACATAATCATCACATGCACCAAGTCGCATTTGAAGAAGCAGTTTCTCTGGGATGTGGCTCTGTGAGGGTAGAGCTACGTGGATATACCAAGGACATACAATGACACTGCTTGAGGATGCCATATGCTACCCAGCCACTAGGAGCATTTCGGTGAATGCAGTAAATAGATGACTGGAGAAAATTTCAGCAAAGTACACTTGAGGGTAAGTGAACCGCTTGAAAGTAGAGCAGGGATCCAGGCCATGGGACTTCTCCCCATGGTCATGGTGTCGTCACTATTCATGTATTAGTACCTTTATTTCCTATTTTGCTGCTTGTTTCATGGACATGGTGTCCCTCATAAAAATATTTGTGTTGTGTCTGTTTGATAAGTGTATGTTTGAAACCTATGAACTTGTCACTAAATTTTGCGGGAATCCAGTGTTGCAGATGAGGCCACTGACCCAGCTGCTCAGCCCAGAGCTGAACCAGCAAGTGGGTAGATTACTCAGACGAATATATATTCAGTTACCAACTGTGTAATGAAGATGTCAGCATTGTGTTCAGTGGTTCAACCAAGCTTGTGTTGCTGGGTAATGGAAAGTGAGTACTTGTACAGTGTGTCAATTTTGATATTCAGTCACATGTATAAAACATACCCCTTATCCTGCAAACTTATGTTTTCTATAAGTAAGTATATGTCAAACACTAAATGGACATATTGTACAGTACTTAGTAACAGTCAGAGTAAACAAATAAAACTTGTTTATTACTGCAGCAAAATGGTTTATTGAAACTGAAACCATAATTTTGTTTCTTATATGAATTTGTTTTGCAATAAAATTTAGAATTCTAGGATGGACCTTGTTTGCGTCCTCTTCAAATTTCTTATCAACTTTTGACCAAAGAATTTTGTGGCTGTAATAAACAGGTATTAATTGTGTTCTGTAATGGATACTCTTTCAGGACAAGCACACTGTATGTTGGTTTTATAACCACTGAAATATGTAAACTTGCTCTTACACACACTTTTCTACAAGCTACACATAAAAGAATTCCAAGCATATGAATATCACATCACACTCCAATTGTAAATTTCTATTATCAGTGATATTTTTTAAGAATTAGTACAGGTCCGGCCTAAAAGATAACACTAAGCCTCAGTAAGTACAGAGATGCACAACTGGAATGCTGCTACAAATTTACAATTTTTGAAATATTTTGCAGAAATTATTATGTACAGTATCTTATGGGTTTGAGGTGTGCAGATGTACACTGTGCATGGCCAGCGTCATCTTTTAAAAATCTTCAAACACGTTATGTTCAGTGCCAAATTATAATTTTCTTTGAATCTCAGGAGACCATTATAGAATTATCAGTACACACATCTACATAAAAAAATTACATAAATAAAATCATATATATATATATATATATATATATATATATATATATATATATATATTTATATATATATATATGTGAATTGCAAAAAAGGTCAAATTCTGACATATGTGAAATGTAAGAAACATAAAATTTTGTGGAATGGAATCCTCACATACATCACTGAGTGTATATGAGAGAAAGCTTAAATCTGGAATATTTAAATATTTATAATTTTGCGGTGTAAATAAGGTAAAAATAATCCTGTTACAGAACCGGATGTGGCCCAGAGATGGATAGAGGTACAGCTCTACTCTTCCAATTCCTCAGCGCTAGAAGTGGGTGAGTGGTCAGCAGCACGGCCCGGCCACACTTTACACCCGGAAAAGACCCAGTACACATTGTACTAGAGACTGGGTGGGCCCCAGGGCTGGTCTGGGCGGTCTTAAAATCCTACAACCACCGGGTTTCAATCGCCGGACCGTCCAGCCCATAGTCAGTCTCTATACCGTCTGAGCTACCTGTCCCTTTAATTTTACAGGAGACTGGGTGGGCCCCAGGGCCGGTCTGGACATGCGGAAATTCTAGCCCCACAGGGATTCGACCCCCATACCGTCCAGCCTGCAGTCAGTCGCTATACCTACTGAGCTACCCTCCCACTAATTTAAGTGATGTATTATTTAAAAGTGATGATAAAATAAATGAGAATAAAAAGTCAGATATTTACATCTGTGTCTACACAATGTGACGCAACTGTCAGTGTGTACAGCAAGATTGTATGTGAATATAGTTTATTGTGATGGCAATATATGTACCGGTAATTGCAGCTGACTTGTGTTGATTAAGCACCAGGACATAAAGAAAAACGTATTGTGGTGTGGAGGTTCCACTTCATGATCCCTAATTTCAACATCAGGTGCATGCAAATGGTAGCTTCATGTCCTTGTTCCTTTACCAAAACCCTCTCTACCATACATGCCACATGCCCATTCCTTTAAACGTCCCAGTAATATCTGGTGAACAGAACAGTTATGATGTTTGTAAATTAAACACTTCTCTGCACCTTCCTGCCACTTCCTTCCACTCAGCTCCACACATTCCCCTCAGTACCCTGTTCCGAAATAGCTTGTTTGCATTCTTTGTTTACATAAGAGATCAAGCTATGTTGTTCATATGTTTGAGCCTTCTAGAGTGCGGAAATATCCATAATAACAATGTAACTAACATTTTTTAGACCTGTAATAAGAGGCCGCTGTATAGCTTGATAACTTTTTATTGCTTTTAACATATAGCAGGTATGAAAATTACTTGGCAGTTTTGTTAGTGACTAAGGTGCTGGCATGCTTTAATCAGTATAGAGAATACTATACAGGATGGACAGCCCTGATTTTGATTTCTTGTGAAAGACAAGATATCGCTTTGATTTCAAAACACCCAGGGCATTTCTGCGGAGCAACCCAGCTTCTTTTTAAGGAATCTTAACAGTATTGTTGTCTGGACGTGAAGCTATCCACTTCCCTACATCAAGTGTGTGGTTCAAGAATGAGTGCACTAACAGTTCTGCTCCACCTTCATGACTCCATTTTGTGTACAGGAACATCTTTACATCATTTACACATAACTGAACCTCCAGCCCATTGCACAATTTGACAGCGCTCTGTGTTTGAATCCTACATTAGTAGAGAAAAGCAACAACTGTCAGTCACAGCATTTTATCAGTTTCAACTGTCAATAAAGAGTTAAATTGTAAATGACGGTTTTTGTTCCCTGTCTGCCGTTTATGTATCACAACTGGATGTCACTAATATAAATATTACTAAATCAAGTCACATGTGATTTTTACGCATGTAAATGTAACCGTTTTAGATGTTGGGGCACTTTAAATACTGACAAGAGATTTTTTAAAATTCTCAGCATTTCTAAACTCGCTGACTGACTGCATGTTGTAAAGTTACTGGGCATCTAACAGACAGACACTTGGCTTCTCAACACATTCTGCACATTTGATTGGACCAAGAGGTTTGTCACAACACTGGCAGGAGTCCTGCTGCTTGTCCATACCGTCAGACTGCTAAACAATTCTATACCTTCCCACTTGCCAGTCAGATATATATTTAACAGTAGCGTACTGTCTGAGATGTGCTCACATTCTGCTTTATAGACTGCCTAATGGGATTAAACATTTTTGAAATAGTAATGCAAACTGGAAAGTTAAAGCGTCTGACTGATCATGATATTGTAAGTAAAGAACAATATGGCGTTAGAATTATACTGAAAATTGATAATGCTACGTATCAGTTAACTAGTGAAATACTAAATGCTTTGAATAATAATTTATTAATATTCGGTATTTTTTGTGACTTAGAAAAGGCAGTTGACTGTGTTACAAAAAAATTCTCTTATCTAAACTTAAATCATACAGTATAAATGGTAACGGTGTTAAAATTTAGAAATTCTTTTTTAAATTTTAATTTTTACATTTATTATTCGATGGTAAATAAAAAACTTTGATATTTACAAACCCTATCTGACCAACAGATATCAAGTAACATTACTGTATAATCAGAACGGTAATATTACAACATCAACTTGGGATAAAACAGAATGTGGTTCCTGTTTGGGACCTTTGCTTTCTCTCATACCAACACACGAACACAGTGGAGTCGAGTCTAATCCAATCCAGTCAGACTCACAAAGATGCATCAGTTATTCTGTAGCTTACTTTCAGCGGCTGCCATCCGTACACACCAGCAATGTTGAGTCGAGTCCAGTCCCACGAGTCTTGCAGCATCTTCATGCCGCACACTTCATATTCATCAGTCAGACTCCAGTAATCAGGCGTGACAGAAGAAAGGGATGTAAAGAAGCTTATTCTTTTAGTGAACGACCACGAGGCAATTTACGACTCCTCGCGTTGTGAACACCGGAACCGCGTCTTAATTTGATAATGATGATAGTGATGTTCGTATCAACAAAATAACAGCACCACTAACAGCAGTATTAATGTTCTTATTGTTATTAGGGCTACTATTTTAATTTTTATATGTTAATTTTGTCGTAGTAAATAGTGACAACCGGCTGTACACTGGCTTTATGTTAAAGAGATTGTAATGTGTTTGGAGTATATTATTATTATTATTATTATTATTATTATTATTATTATTATTATTATTATTATTATTATTATTATTATTATTATTATTATTATTATTATTATTATTATTATTATTATTATTATTATTATTATTATTATTATTATTATTATTATTATTGTTGGTGTCATCATCATCTTTGCCATTATCATCCTATGTGAATGAAGGAAGTAACAAATGTAAAAAAATATACTACTGAAATATTTTCTTTATTGTAAGTTAATTATATTCCGATTACTTCTGTGGCTTCAAGGGGAAAGCTTTATCCCTTACAAAGTAAAGTGTGATAGTGATGTTTGTACATGGAGTGTTTGTAACTGGAGGAACATTTAAGTCAATAGAACTAAATGCCATTCCAAAACTTGAGTTACTAAGACCACTGCTATCGTTTTCATTTCCATCGGCTGCTACATCAATCAGTGTGAAGCAACAGTTTGCATCAGCCACAGCTAACAGTTTCATTGAGTGAGAGCTTTAGTAATTAAAATACAAAAGTCCGACGTTCGGTGGGCATTTGATGAGGCAGTGTTTACTGTCTGTGCTTCCTATGCAATTAGGCAATTAACAAGTTTCGTTGGACTCATCTGCAATTCGCAGCCATTCATCTGAATTAGGGACTGGTATGAAGTATTTTGGTTGTGGTACTTTACAAATAACTTTCCCAGACTCAAGTACAATGCCCTGTACTGTGTTCTTTCCCACTCGAAAAAAATATCCCAAACAAGCAAATAATTGCCCATTGGCAACATACCTGAAACAGACTTTCTCTCTCAGGCTCCCAGAAATGTAAGCACAAGTGACAGAACATAAAAAGTAATTATATGAGGAAAAGAAGAAAATTGAAAGAAAAAGTATTAGGAAGTGGGGCTACCATAATTTCTATAGCTAGGCTAGCACAGCTGATAATAAATACATGTCTGAGAAACTGTTCAGTTTCTGGTGGTATTTGGTATTTATCTCTTCATATGCCCAGACTGGCTCTGAGGCCCAACCACCCTCCATTTCTATTGATATCAGTGGCTCCTTCCTGGGAATAAAGCGCTGGGGTGTGAAGTTTGTCAGTCACATTCATCCAGTTCAGAAAATAAGAATGGGCAGTAGATAGTTATCAGCTTACAGAGAAGCATAGTGCCTTCTTACTGACACAAATTTTGGAAACTATTTATCTCTCAACATTGCATACCGCCACAGCAGACTTAAGTGTTTGAGGCGAAGGTAAATTATTTGGGGCTACAGATAGTGCGTTTTGGGAGAAGCATGGAGATACTGGTGCATAAACTGCATTTTGGGAGAAGCATGGAGATACTGGTGCATAAACTGCGTTTTGGGAGAAGCATGGAGATACTGGTGCATAAACTGGGTTTTGGGAGAAGAATGGAAATACTGGTACATAAACTGGGTTTTGGAAGAAACATGGAAATACTGGTGCATAAACTGGGTTTTGGGAGAAGCATTGAGATACTGGTGCATAACCTGCGTTTTGGGAGAAGAATAGAAATACTGGTGCACAAACTGGGTTTTGGGAGAAGGATGGAGATACTGGTGCATAAACAGCGTTTTGGGAGAAGCATTGATATACTAGTGCATAAATTACGTTTTGGGAGAAGCATGGAAATATTGGTGCCTAAACTGCGTTTTGGGAGAAGCAGGGATAATCAAGTGCATGAACTGGGGTCTCGGAGAAGCATGGAATTACTAGTACATAAACTGCGTTGTGGGATAAGCAGGGATATTCTAGTGCATAAACTGGGTTTTGGGAGAAGCATGGAGATACGTGTGCATAAACCTGGTTTTGGGAGAACCATGGAGATACTAGTGCATAAACTCGTTTTTGGGAGAAGCGTGGAGTTACTGGTGCATAAACTGCGTTTTCGGAGAAGTGTGGAGATACTGGTGCATGAACTGGGTTTTGGGAGAAGCATGGAGGTACTAGCGCTTAAACTGGAGAAAGTAGTGCTTAAACTGGGTTTTGGGGGAAGCATGGAGTTACTAGTGCATAAACTGCGTTCTTGGAGGATTGTGGAAATACTGGTGCATAAATTGGATTTTGGGAGAAGCATGGATTTACTAGTGCTTAAACAGCCTCTTTGGAGAAGCGTGGAGATACTGGTGCATGAAGTGCGTTTTGGGAGAGGCATGGAGATACTAGTGCTCAAACTTGGTTTTGGTAGAAGCGTGATGATACTAGTGCATAAACTGCATTTTGGGAGACTCATGGAGGTACTAGTGCATAAACTCCTACAGTTTCAACCCAGAAAATTTGACAGTTCCATTTTGTACGTGTGGCTTCCACATAATGCACCATTAACAATACCCTACATAATACAACACATGAGCGACATTTTGGAACTATAGTTTATCTGCATTGGTCACATGTTCCATAGGAACTGGCTTCTGAAAACATTAATTATGAAAATATAGAGGGAATGAGAGATGTTAAGGAAGAGAAAGAAGAGATAACCCGATACTGGGTGACCTCAGTGAAATGAGAGGAAACAATAGATTGCACTCTACGGAAATGCCCTTTTAATGAATAGAAGAAAGCAGACTGCATAATGAATGAAGATTGACTGAAACGTAGTTACCCACT
>Ga0268261_10001510_pt1 | contig 16081 bp, 15 predicted proteins | sample TergutNc150P1_FD_190353 | JGI IMG/M metagenome (GOLD analysis project Ga0268261, IMG submission 190353) | Nasutitermes corniger P1 segment gut microbial community from laboratory colony in Florida, USA - Nc150 P1 (SPAdes) (version 2) | ecosystem: Host-associated > Arthropoda: Insects >... | reverse complement strand
CTTTTTTGCTTTATTAAATACTAACTTCCCCGTATATATATATATATATATATATATGCTACAGGCATCATTTTGTCCTTAAATAGTCTTTATTATATTCTTAACAAAACTATGTATGGATAAGCCTGTAATTTTTATTTGAAGTAGGGCTAGTAATTTAAATGTGTTACTGGCACCACTGGTATAAAATACGCATTTACCGCGTCGATTTTGTCGGCTTAAACATGAACACAAGCAACATACAAACCATCTTATTGCTTACAAAGCAGCTTTTACTTGTGTTTAATGTGGGAAAAAAATAAGATTCCATGTTGCATGCTAACAGTTATATGTGATATATCCAATTCAATCAATACTAAGTTATTGAAAATTTTACATAATGACAAAATAACATTTTGCATTTTTGCCAATTAACCAGACGTGATACGGCAAAACAAAATGCATTTTTGAATTCAGCACAACGAAATTAGTAAAACCCACCTATTTCGGTTTTTACCACAGAAAAAAAGTTTTTTTTTCTTTTTTTGCAGGCTAGTGTAATTGTATTTATATGGCGCCTAGGTTTGACCCTAAACGTTTTTAAAATGTCATTAGGCTTTTTGAAACTGTCTTTACTTATACATTTTGCATACATTTTTAATGTATTTTTTGATGTAAAATATCCAACTCATGCTTTTATTTGCTGTATATATTTCAAGTTCTTGTATCTTGGCCTGATGATGACCAGAGTTTGTGGTCGAAACAAGTTACCATACAAATAAAAGTATTTACAAGTGAGTTGGTTGTGATTATGAACTTATAATACAAATCTTTGCTGACCATCTTATCATTGAGAATATTTTTTATCATTTCCCTATAAACAACAGCTCTGACTGAAGCCATATTCTGTGTAAAGCCTGCATGAGCCTGGAATTTCAATTTATGTTTCACCCGTACCCCCATCTTACATCATAGGGTGCCATCCTCCAGCTGTTCAGGAGGTCTTGCACAATCTTGAAATGTTTTTTTGACACACAACAGAACTTCTCTTAAAATATTAACAGTTTTATTTAAACAATTTCCTTATTTCTTGCAAAGAATGTTTTCTTTTCTTCTGTTAATTTTCTGAAAATGGTGTCAGGATTATTTTAGCATAGTTTCAGAATTTGTTTCTTCACAAATTACAAGCCTTACGTTGGTATGCATACTTGCTGCACTCCATACCCTGACTTTAGGCCATGTAAAGGAACTTTATGAAGTTTGTGGTGATTTTTATAACACTGTGTTATTTTGGCTCTTCATATTTTCCATCCAAAAAAAATGTAGGTTGTCATGTTTTATTTTCTTCCATCACAGAAGGTGTGATTCAAAATTTTTCCACTATTTCTTGTGGTGTTCTGTAACATGGTACTGTTGATGTAGTATGCCCCTAAAAATTTTGGTAACATTTTTACATCTGCTGTATTTGTTGCAGATGTATTGCATATGAACACAGGTTGTTCAACTGAATGTATTTCACAATTATGCTGAGACCATCTGAGGTCCACATGTAACAATGTGATGAACAACTAAGTCATCTCTTTCAGTTGCTCAGTTATCAGCAGCGGAAACACAACACAGTGTCAGAAAACAAACCTGCAGACACTGAGTACAGTTTTTTCTATTCTGTAGTACACAATACAGACAGTCCCGTTTTATGCCAGGGTTATGTTCCTGAAAAATGTCACATAAATTGAACACAAAATTCACATTTAAAACATTGTATTTTCTGGGGGTTAAGGGATTGACAACCACATCCTATATAGTGTATGACTATACCACTGGTGGACGTGCAGACCTGTAGACTATGTATGTACTGTACATACATTATATGTACATTTCTGTACAATGTGTTTAATTATTTCTAATGCAGTAAAATGTAAGAGACATCCATTAGTTTTGGTATGGTTCATTCTGATTGGACTGTGGTAGATGTGCTACACAAACACTTTAGTTCCTGACATAGCACTTTGTTTAAATCTATCAGCATTATCATGAATGGTATGTATGCTACTACAGACGAGTTGTAACGTTACGGCATATGTGAACAATTCATTCACCTTTTTGAAGTTGGCTTATTATGTCTGATTTTTTTTTAATAAGGACTGTCTTTTGTAAATTTTTCACTTGGACTGCTCTAGGTGATGCGGATTTATGTTTGTCACTAGCCAATGCTGTTGAAGAGAAATCTATATGATATTTTTTCCTGCTTGAATGATAGGTAGATGCTTTGCTAGTGTTATGTCATACGCCGAGTCTCTGGAGGGGACGGTGAAGGAAGTGAGGAAAAGTTTTGCTGTGATAATAACCTTAGAAAGTCACACGCCCAGTGCTACAACAGATGCTGAAAACGTTGCCCTCCTGACCACATGCACTCAGTACAACTGGGGAAAACGTCGTTTATGCACTGGTGTTCTTGCCCGTGAATTATTGAAATCTTGCAGTGATGTTGTATCGTAGTTCATCCAGGGTGTGCGGATTTGTTTTTATACACTTTATCTTTAAATCATCCCCATAAATAAAAGTCACATAGTTATCAATCAGGGGAATGTAGGTACCCAAGACCATTCCTAATTATGCAGCAGTGTTTGGTAACTTGAGCTGTCGGTGTTAACAGACGTGCTATGAACTATCACATTTGTCGATGGTAATGCATTTCTCAGTCATTCAGTGGGTTGACATGGCTCCACTTTGGTACACTGTTGAACAGCTATGTTTTTAGTGCAGCCATACTTAACAAAAAAAACCACACAGGAAACGAACAGTGCTGATTGAAAAATTGGTTGATGTTGGTGCTGGACTTGAAACTTCACCAAGAAAGTCAGTATAAAAAGTGCATCTGGCCAGAAGGGCAACATTTTGAACATTTGCTGTAGCACCGGTAAGTTTTTGTTAGACATTCTAAAGGTAATTATCAGAGCAAATCTTTCTTACTTCCCTCACCATCTGTTAAACCTTTCAAGACCCAGTGTATGACATTACGGAGTGGATTGTCAGGTGGGTGCTTATCGTTTGGCTGGAAAAAATGACATACATGAGCTGCATGATTATATCACCAACATAATACATACACATGACTGATGATGTAACAGTGAATTCACTTTCTGCTACCATCCTACAGAAGATAGGCACTGCCATGGACCACCAGTGCCAAATAGTGTTAAACTGAATATTGTCATGTAAATTTGAAAAGTGGTGTAAATTTTCTAGTTGTGTGAATGCGAAAGTGTGCAAAAAGAAATCACATAAAATGAGCTGTGCCTGTAATTGTACGAGGGGAAGTCAGAAAGTAAGGTTCCCTATTTTATTGCTACCAAATAACCTCACATAGTGAGATCTCTCATTATTCACTTATTACTTACTTCACTTCACTCTTTTTCCACATTGTCACCTTCTCTGTTGAGGCACTTGTCTAGGTGGGAAATCTATTTCTCAAAACCCCGTCGATAGAAGGTGGGATCCTGACCACGCAGCCGTGTTTGCACCTCATGCTTGACATCATCATGTGATTTGAATCTCTTGGCACGAGGATGTTTTTTCATGTTGGGGAAGAGATGAAAGTCCGTAGGTGCCAGATCCTAGCTGTAGGGCGGGTGCTCAAGAATTTCCCAGCCCCATCGTTCCTAAAGATTCACTGTCGCCTGAGCTGTATGCGGTCGGGCATTGTCATGCAACAACAGCGCCCTCTTGTCTGCCATCTGAGGCCTTTTGCGTCGAACAGCTCTCTTAATTTTTTTTGAGAGTGGCTTGATAAGCAGCAGAATTGACTGTTTCATTAGGAGGAGTAAAGTGCAACAGAAGTACACCATGCATGTCCCAATACACAGTTGCCATCAGTTTCCCAGAGCTGGTTGATGTCTTGAATTTTTTGATGGTGGGAGACCCTGGATGCTTCCATGCCATGGATTGCGCTTTTGTCTCAGGACAGTACTGGTGCACCCAAGTTTCATCCCCAGTAATGATTTGCTCCAAGAAATCCTCACCGTGATCATTAAAGCGGAGTAGATGAGTGAGGGATGCACCCATACGGGTTTTGTTGTGGTTCTCTGTCAGTTGTCGAGGGACCCACTTGCTGCACATTTTTCTGTACCCTAAACGTTTGTGAACAATGTCCCAGATTGTGTCATGTGAAAGATTAAACTCTTCTTTCAACTCTTAAAGCAACATTCAGCGATCAGCATGCACAGTCTCCTCAATTGCAGGGACAAGATCTGCTGATGTGGAAGGACGCCCGCTCCTTTGTTCATCTGTCACACTCACGCAACAGCCACTAAATTCCCGACACCATTTTCACACATGCTGCACGGTCATCACATTAGAGCCATAAACTGCTTGAATTTCATGATGAATTTCAATTGGAGCTCTCCCTTTAGCCCACAAAAATCGCATAACTGATTGAACCTCTTCTTGTTTCCACACACACAGTACAGTACCCATTGTGGAACTGCGTCGTCCACAAAAATTGCGGAGCTTGATCTATGAAAGTGCTTCCATCTGGCGACCAATGTCTGAACTTTAAGTGAATAAAGAGGCATCTCACTATGTGAAGTTATTTGGTGGCAATAAAATAGGGAACCTTATTTTATGACTTTCCTTCATACCTCTCCACTCACATGTACATGATGTCTGTTTGGCTATCATGTTGCTGTTATGCTATTTAACCATTCACTGTTCGAGTATTGAGTACTCACATTCTGCACTCATCATATGTCTTGGAGTATCGAGTATAGTTGTAGCATGCTCCTTTATCTTAATTCTTTCATAATATGAATGGTTTCGGGGATATCAGGATGATTTTTGTAATGTTTTGTAGATAATTCGGTGGACTTAATGTGCGTGTAGCATTCTTTATTCTGAGACTGTTTTGTGAATTAGTATATAACATCTTTTTTACTGTTGTATGCTTTCTTCTGGTTAATTTCCCGGCGTCTGAATTTTATATGCCCACATTTCGGAACACTTTATCTGTTCCATCTTCATAGGTGGATAGGTATGAAGAATGACTAGGTTTGAGAATGTTGGAGTATTTATACGGGAAAAGGTTTGGCTGAGCCAGAGCCAATAGGAAGGAGGGTGACAGGATAGGGGTGGGTCCGAGTACAGAAACAGGTTGTGGAGGGTAACAACCCACATGGAGGCCACAGGCGCGTATGTGAAGGAGATAAGGTGCATGTCGGGGTGAGCCACGGGATGATAGAAGTCAAACTGTTGTGTTTTAGGTGGCTGTTTCCTTGGCTTGAAATCAAGAATCTTTTTTACTAATAGTTTTTCTGAATTCCGCAAAGTTTTACTATAGACAGCTAGCTGTTGTACTATTTTCAAGCAAGCATATAACTAGTATGCAGGTTGCTGTCCGGTGTAAAAATCAGTCTATTGCTGTGACTGGATTTTACTTCATCCGTATTTGTGTTAGTATATGATAATTCTGTATGCTGTGTTTACACAGTGTGTGATTTTTTTGTATGGGTTACCACAAACTATGATTATGAGACGATGAAGGGATGTGTTCAGTTTTCTCTTTCTTTTTGTCTCTGCATGCATGTATGTTGGGGGATGTGGAGTTTCACCACTGTGCAGACAGGAATTCCAGCGTGCAAACGTAGCCTTACGTAGCAAGAAGGGATTAGGATCAATGATATTTCAAACTTATTAAATAGTGATAAATTTGTAGAACACCTTTTAGATTCTGATGATACTGAATTGTCAGACACGGACAAAAACAGTAGTACTAATTTCACTGAACAGAGAGTTATCCATTGTTATTTGACATTGGAGATGAGTGATGTGGGTGATTGTGCTTGTGTGACTGACACTAATTTTCTGTGGGAAAACATGGACAATTGCATTAGACAGTGGGAAATTTTTACTTGGATAAGTGAACCTCAAGACAGTACTAAGAGTCTTACTGACACAAGTTCTGATCGCATGCAGACTCATGCAAGCAACCATCCTGCAAATTCAAATCAACCTCCAATACAATATATACGAGACATCCTTCAAATACAGATACACCCATCTTATAAAACTAACGCAGAGGTTGAATATATGATACCTTCACATTTTTAAACTGTATCCAGAATATTCAAATTAGTATTGAAAAGAGCTGTAAGACATATGTTATACAACTTTAGACAATGACCACTTAATGCACAAATTTTTTAATACATTTATTACGATCCTCTACATGTATATGTTTCAAGCAATATCTTGCTCATCCTCAGGAGGTCAGATTGTATTAACACAGCATCTGGTATTGTCACTCTTGGTAAGTGACCGTCTGGTGCACAGGTTGAGAAAGAAGAGAGAGTTCTTTCTCAACGTGTGCACCGGACGGTCACTTACCGAGAGTGACGATACCAGATGCTGTGTTAATACAATCTGACCTCCTGAGGATTAGCAAGATATTGCTGGAAACATATACATGTAGAGGATTGTAATAAATATATTAAAAAAATTGTGCATGAAGTTGATCATTGTCTAAAGTTATACTAAGATGCACGGTCAGCAAAACGTAAAAAAACAAAGTACTTTACACAACTTAGAACTCAGTCTCTCATAGGACATAAAAGAGAAAAACTTGTGATGAAACAATTGTCATAAACTACAGTAGTGTGTGATATACAATTCAGAACGTTGCCTTTCATATAACAGCAAGAAGATACGTGCTAACAGATCTCCACAACGTTAAATATGACCAACAAGTGACGATATATATATATATATATATATATATATATATATTTCAATAACACATCGGCTAACAGAATTCAACATGAGTTTTAATGGCAAAATAATCTGTAAACAGTATGGGATCCCATAGTGTGCACACTTGATGAATGTACCAGTACTATGTTGTGAGAATTTGGCCTGAGGATGGTTCAGTGGACCGAAACATGTCACCACGTTTTTAACACCTTGCCGACCGGAGGGTCATTTAATTAAATACCCCCAGTTCCAGGACGTTTTAAACGCTTTGAATTATCAACCCCATAACATATTCTTACTCACAGTTTGACACCGTAGATTACGCTCCTGAGCCCCAGATTGTAGAAACTGTATCCAGATAGTCTAGTTGTTCATCACAGAATGATATTTCTCAAAACAAGACCCTTTGTGAAGCGGAACAACGCAAAATTTACAAATGTATCTAGTTTCATTTTACTTTTTATGTGCAGCACACCCTTTAAACTGTCTTGCAGCATACTTCTTTTTTCCCTCCCCACCACCAAAAGTTTTTTCAAGTTTGTGTATTCTGAAATCACTGGAGAGTCTGCCTGGCAGGTCCTGTTTAGGCCCCCTTGGTGTTGTTTGCTTCTCTGGCATTTGAAGGTCATCAGAATTGGACACACTTCGATTCTGGACTTCTGACATCCAGGATCTTCCTACCTCGTGCAGGAAGTTCTTGTACTTTACTTTTTGTTTGTATTTAGTGTCCTGTACACACAAAAAAAATGCATTGAAGAGAGCACACTTTAGCAGATGCAGTACCACTTTTTTCGACCATTTTACGGTTTTCCTCAGAACTGAATAGTAATGGAGGTACTGGTCTGCCCTGTCTATGTCCTTTATGAATGTATTGTACTGGACAACAGCATAAGGCTTCTTTATTTCCTTGTTTGTTTTCGTCTTTCCTCCCTTTGTTTACAATTGTTGCATTATGGATTGTACTTACCATTTGCACGAGTCTTGTCGTTCCACACTTGCACCATTATGTCACCATTCCTCTGGAACTCTGACTTCTCTTTTTTCAAGCACTTGCCTTCCCCTTCCAGGTCACATGGAATGCCGGAGTTAGCCCTCATAGTGCCACAGACTCTCCCGTTTCTGTCTAGCAATGACTGAGCTAATCTCTTACTGTTATAAAAATTGTCTTGATGATATATGTGAGGAAAAATGGGTGTGGAAATTATGGGGTCAGTGGACCAGTAGAAGATTGCAATTGTTTACGTGAACTAGTTGTGGGGACGTCACTGTCACTGTCCAGACTTTCATTGTCACTATAATCAGAGACATCAGGTGTATCCGCATATAACTCACACAAAATATCGTCCTCTTGCAGAACATTCCTACGCAAAGCCATGATTGCAACTGAAGGAAAACAGAGAGTATCTGAATGAGTGGTCTCTTTGTTGCAGTCTTATGGTTCTAAAAATAGGGGGTCAGGACTGGTCTGTTTGTTTGTAACTTGAGACCCAAGCATCCTGCATTAAGCTGACGATAACCTTGAAGCGGTAAGTGAGCCAGACCAACTGACAAACGCATGTGCAGGACGTCGTATAAGAAAACGTAGAAATGCGTGACCCGTCAACAACGCATGGGAGAGCAATCACACATTTCTGCGTGGCCCAATGGCAAGGTGTTAATATTGATTACCAATATATGTTGTGTTATTGACTGAGTAAATTGTTGTATTATTATAAACACAGCGGGATGGCTCCTATCAGAATAATAAGAATGCCTAATATACATTTTACACGCACAGTCATTTTCATGCTTTTTATTGGGTACTCAGAAAAGTGGCAAATTTGCATCTCATTGAAGCTTTCATGGGACATTAAAATGGGCAGTGAAATAAGGTGCAGTTCTGTATATGTGGGATGCCTAATAAACTGTATGCTTGGCAGGATAATGGTCATACATGTTTGAAGAAAGTGTGATACAATTTTGCGTAGAGAGTTTCGTTGCATTTCAGCATGTTTGCCCAGTAATTGTCAGCGGATTTATGTAATATGTTAATAGAGTGTGAACCACAGTTTAAATTTCCTGTGTACAATAATTAATTTTAAATCATCTTTTAAGAAGGTTTTCACCTTGGTAAGCTTTGTTGTTTCTTGAAAGAGAGAGTATAAGAGGATTCAAGGTATCCTGGTTTTCTGGATTCTCTATTTTATCTGTTACAGAACCTGTTGGAAGTGTGGGAAAAAATTTATAAAGGAAGATGGATGCAACAAAATGAAGTGCACTTGTGGTGCTTTAATGTGCTACATTTGTCGCCAGCCTGTTAAGGACTATTCCCACTTCAATGGCCAAGGAAGTGATGCATATCATAAGTAAGTTGCAATGTGCAGATTATGTCAGATTGATTGAAACAGATTAATAATTTAGAAACTGAAATCATTGCTAAATTAAGTATGAGCCATGACAGTGTGGTCAGTATACTGACTGGTTTGTAAAATTGGAAAATCATGGCCTGATTCTTAGCAGGGGCAAGACAGTCTTTCTCTTTTCCAAAGCATGCAGGGTAGCTCTGGGGCCTATAGAGCCTCTTATTCAGTGGGTGCTGGGGGCTCTTTTCTCAGGGCTAAAGCAATGAGGGTGTGAAGTTGACAACTCACTTTCACATAGAACAGATGTGGATCTGTACCTCACTTCCCCATATGACTTCATGGTTTGCACAGGCACACTTTGCCTGGCACCTGTACCATTGCTTATTGATAGCATATTACCATGATGTCATGGTGACATAAATCTGATGACTGTTAACTTTTATTTTCTTCTTTAATAATTATTCGACTGTACAGTTTTGTGATCCCCCAAGTTAGAGGGTTCCAGTTTAAACATTAAATGATAAAAATGCTTATTAATTGATACATGGAGGTATATTTATATGTGGTGTTGCTTCTGTCCATTGTTCCTGAAATGACCTCAGGAAAAAAATATTAAATGCTGGAAAAGGACAGTTCTTGGAAAACAGTAAATCTGTTGGAAACCCTAGAAAACAAAGAAATGTGGACTATATGCTTTCCACTTACCTACGTACTTACCCCATGGAGCAGAGTCCTTGAGAAGCTAACTGATTTGCAGCTAGTCAAGAAATTCCCTGCATTTTATGGAACCTGAAGGTTTGTTACCACATTCACAAGTGCCTGCCACCTGTCCCTATCCTGAGCCAGCTTGATCCAGTCCATACCCCCACATCCCACTTCCTGAAGATCCATCTTAATATTATCCTCCCATCTATGCCTGGGTCTCCCCAGTGGTCTTTTGCCCTCAGGTTTCCCCACTAAAACCCTGTCCATGCCTCTTCCCTCCCTCATATGTGCTACATGCCCCGCCCATCTCATTCTTCTCGATTTCATCACCCGTGCAATATTGGGTGAGGAATACAGATCATTAATGCTTTCCACTTAGGCATACAAAAAAAAAACAAACAAATTAACAGTTGCTTTACTACATATGTGCAAATCACTTTTTAGGTGTTCTTTGTGAAATAGAATGCCTTACATATGGGCACCTAGTATCAATGACTAAACCAAGTGTTTGATTTTTTTTTAAATTTTATATTGCTCAGTCTGTGTATTATGACACGTAGGATGTCCAGAAAGTAAAGATACCAATGCATAACAATTTTTAAAAATATGTATTAACAAAATTGAGTGAAAAAACTCTTAACATGTACCTTTAACTATTATTTAACACAATTACCACCTGTGTTAAGGCATTTGTTTAGGCTGGGTATGAGTTTTTTATATTCTGATGCCATAGAACTCTTCTGCCTGCACATGCAACTGCATAATGACTTTGTTTTTCACCTCTGTCTTCATGAAACTTCTGGCCAGCCAGATGTTTCTTTAAGTGCAAAAACAAATGGAAATTGCTGGCAGCGAGGTTTGGGGTCTGAGCGGGATTGTCCAAAACTTTCTGTTTGAAACTCTGCAACAACTGCTTTTTAGCTCTTGCAGTGTGCACCCTCATGTTGTCATGCAATAAGCACATGCTGCATGTCAGCATCCCATGTATTCTGTTTTAAATTGCATGTCAGAGCCTTTTCCATATTCCACACTATGCTGCAACATTTATGGTAGTCCCATGAGGCATAAAATCAACCAGAAGAACCCCCTTTCGGTCTTAGAAGACAGTTGCTGTAATTTTCTTTGTTGTGGTTGATTTTGAATTTATTTTTTCTGGGACAATGAGTGTGATGCCACTAAGTCAACTGTTGTTTGCTCTCAGGCGTGTGGTGAAACACCCATGTTTCATCCCCAATCACTATGGAGTCAAGGAACTTAACACTTTCTTCTGAGTGGCACATGAGAAACATTAGCACAGCATCCATGTGGGTTTGCTTGTGGTTTTTAAGCAACATTTTTGGTACCCATCATACACATAGCTTGCAGTATTCAACCCTCTCTTTCACAATATCTTTAACCAACAATTTGGACACTTCATGGATTTCATGCAGTGCATTGATTGTCACAAGCCTGTTAGCACAAATGTTGTCTTCATCTTTTTATTGCTATCATCGTTTGTCACAGATGGCTTACGAGTCCTATGTTCATCATGAACCAGCATTAAATTCATGACACCTCTTTGCCACATTCTGCCTGTTCATAATATCACCATGAACAATAACAATTTGTTCATAATATCACCATAAACATTAACTGTAATGAATCCATCTTGAAGAGTAAATGCTTTAGTTGCTAGTGTTGCCAACGTAGACAAGAAAACAGCCTTACAAGTACTACCTTAATTTCCCTACATGGTCTTCACCATGACATACCACCCACCTAATTAAAATCGTTTAATTACAGTCTTTGGAGGTATACTTTGAGCCCTTGACTTGTCAGTTCACTAGTATTCATGCATATCCACCTTAATAAACCTTTGACCAAAACACAAGTAGAAAATAATTCAGTCAACCTTTGGTAATACACAGATCTTTGCAACAGGCCGTTTTAATGATCCCTATGCTGTTCTTAATATAACAGCTCTCTTCCAATATGTATGTCATTAATCACTGCTTCTTTCCACACCATGGGGAGGTAAATTATCTTCCTTTAATAGCACTAAGTCACCAGTCATCACATTTGGCTGGAAGTCTTTCCACTTATTCCTTTGTTGCAACTGGTGAAGGTAATCATGAGACCAGCACTTCCACAATTGTTGAAGCATTTGTTGGACATATGACCATCTAGACAAGCGATTTGAGGATAGATCCATTAAATTCTGGTCAGGAAGAGCTAGCAAGGAGAAGGAAATGGCCTAGAATTAAGACTTGAAGGTTGTCAGGGTTGTTGGACAAGGGACATAGAGGTCTTGAGTTTAACACAGCTTCTACCTGACAAAGCAAGAAGTTGAATTTTTCAAAGTTGAGTTTTGCATTGCAGCAGAAATAGATTAGTTGTGGGTCAGACTGACAAATGTTAAAACCTAGATATAAGGGATTTAGAATGAAGTTTACTAGATTCATATGTTGGTGCAAATGATTCAGCAGACAATTGTTAATTTTTCCGTCATGTGATCTGTCAACAGCAGCACATAGCCTATTGTCATAAGACTCTGGGTTTGGAGAGTAGTAGGTGCAAAGATATATTCTGCAGTAGTGGTACATGAAAAGGTTTGCAGGAAGGAAAAGAGTCATGCACATATACTCTGCATGCACACAGCTTTGGAGGTCAATTAGTTCCAGTGTTTCGCAGGAACCAGTTAAATGTATTTCTTTCTGTCCTGATAGCTAGTTCAGACATCAAAATAATACTTCAAGATTTTAATGCAAAAGTTGGTAAAGAATACATATACAAACCCACTATTGGCAATGAAAATTTACATAATGAAACCAACAACAATGGAATAAAAATGATTCAATTTGCGATAACTAAAGGTTTAAATGTAAGAAGTACAACGTTTCCACATAAAGATATTCACAAAGAGACACAGTATTCAGCAGACGGTAGGACAGTGAATTAAATAGTTCATGTCTTAATTAGTAATAGATGTAGGAGTGCAATAACAGACATCCGAGCACTAAGGGGACCAGACATTGGATGAGATCACAACTTACTGAAGATAAATTTTAAAGTGAAACTAAGGGTAAAAACTGCAAATAAATATAATGAGAAAAGAAAAATTGTGAATATTTTTCAAAATCCAAAGTGGAAACAAGAATATGCTATAGAAATTAACAATAGGTTTGAAATACTAAAAAATGTGGACCTTGAAGATAATATTGACTATAATATTGATGGAAAATTTGAAAGCATTGAAACAATAATGAAGGAAACCAAACAGCAGTAATAGAAAAGGATGAAAGCAAAGAAACATTAAAAAATAAATGGTATGTTGAGGAATGCAAAATTGCAGTAGAAGAAATGAAGGAAGTAAGAGAAAAGTGGTTGACCAAAGGAAGAAGGGAAAGTGAAGTGCAATAGTATCACCATAAAAGAAAAGAGGCACACAAAATAATTAAGAATAAGAACAGGTATACAAGAAAATTATGACAGAATCAATAGAAGAAGATCAAAAGTATAAAAACACAAGGAAAATGTATCAAAAAATAAACCAATTTAAGAAAGGATATCAACATAACTTTAGCATGATTAGGAAGAAAAAAGAATTGGCAATGAATACAAAAGAGAAAGCAGAAATATGGAAAGATTAGATTTGATAAATTACTAAACACAGAAGAACCAAAGGAATTAATTAAAATAGGAAATAGAGAAATTAGTGAAGTTGAAGTAGAAGAATTCACTATAGAAGATGTAAAAAAGGCACACAGAAACTTAAAAAATAACAAGGGGGCTGGAACTGATGGAATACATCTGGAATTAATAAAATGCCTAGGAAATAGACTATTGAATAGAATTTATGAACTAGTAAGACAAATTTGGGATTAGGGTAAAATATCTGAAGAATAGTTCCTATATACAAAAGAGGAGACAGAGATAGGTGTGAGAATTAAAAGGGAATAGCATTAGGAAATGTAGTTTACAAAATTCTGTCAAATATAATATTGGGAAAAATTAATCCACATATTGAAAAAATTATGGGGGACTATCAAAATGCATTTAGAGATGGAAGATCTGTAATTGACAACATATTTGCATTGAAAATAATAAACAAGAAAATTTGGGAGTGTAATCAGAGTGTACAATATTTATTTATTGATTTTCAAAAAGCATATGACCCTACGCATAGGGACACACTATGGAAATGTATGGAAGAACTTAAAAATTCCTACAGAATTAATAAATATGTGTAAAACATGTGTACAAAAGACAAGAAGTGCGGTTAGAATAGAAGGAACATTGTCATCTTCTTTCAAAAATAAAACAGAACTGAAACAGGGCGACTGTCACCAATATTATTCAGTTTAGCATTACAAAAACTGATACAAAGTATAAAAATGGTTCCTAGTGTATGAAGATTGGTAAAGAACAACTGAATATGTTAGCATATGCAGATGACATTGTATTAATTGGAAAAAATGAAATAGAAGTATGACAACTTTTTGTAGTAATGGAAAACACTGCCAGAAAGCTAGGACTGCAGATAAACCAAGAAAAGATAAAATATATTATAGTGGAAAGGAAAAGCAGTTTAAAACAAAATAAAATAGGGCATTTGAAAATAAAAAATTACAAATTTGAAAGAGCTGAAAATTTTAAATATCTAGGAGTTATACTCAATGAAGATAACTATCACCAAATAGACTTACAAGAGAGAGTAAAAAATGCTAACAAAACATATTAAAAATTTTTAAAAATAAAAACGTACCTAAAAAACTAAAATTAAGACTAAAGAACACAATAATAGACAAAACATTAACATATGCATGAGAAACCTGGATACTAACAAAGAGAGATAGAAAGCAAATGAACATTTTAAAAGGAAAGTGTATAGAATAATTTTAGGCCCATTATATGACAGTGAAAAAGAAAATTGGAAAATATTAACCAATAAAGAAATTTATGCAATTGTTAAAAAACCCACTATTACAGGGACAATGAGGTTAAATAGATTACATTGGTTTGGGCATGTACAGAGAATGGAAGAAAAATAGAATTCCCAAGAGAGTATTAGATATGAATTTGGAAACAAATTGAGAGGTAGACCAAGAAATAGATGGCAAGATTAAGTGAGGGAGGATGGAAGAATAGATGGTGGAGAAGGGTGGCAGAAAAAATTATATAGCAGAGAGGAATGGAAGAAGCTCCTGAGAACAGCAAGGAATTGTCACATTCTGCACATGCCAAATGAATGAATGAATGTCCTGATGATGGAGGCTACAAGTTATTTTTAATATCTGCATGATTCTACCAGACTACCCAACAAAACATTCAGCGCGTCAGTAACCCTAACTCATATAGGTACTAAACGTATGTTACTGAAAATATTTCTTACATTGGATTTTATCTGTCAGAAATTTCCTTCCCTTACAAAACCAGGAGTATATTTTGATTTGGCTGACTTGAAGTTATTGATACACATCGTTTACACCAAATGCAACATGGTTTAGCTTTTATACCAAAGCCATAATCACGCTAAACTGCTACAAAAGTGCAAAGATTAAGGAAACACATATCACATCATTGCAATCTAATGTCCTAGTGAGATCTCACATCTTACAACAGTTTATTTGTATGTACCATTATTTTTGTTTAGGCCTGCAATTATAAAGTTGTGTTTATTACATTTTATTACAAATTAGGTAATACTGTGTAAAGTTCATACAATTAAAAAATTCTCCTCATTTAAGAAAACTTATTTGCTGATTATAACTCTTCTTATTATTTAATTTTGGCATAGGTATTTTCATTCCTTATGTGTACATGTTAGAAATGTTGTGGCTAAAATTTGTGTTGCTGTGTTGTCTGGATGCACTACCTACCAGTGTCATCATGTGTGACGTACAACCATGCTATCCGAGTACCTGGTTTTGTTAGGCCAATTTTCCATGTGCAGAGGAAAATTCTTTATCAAATATTAGTTCCTTTGTCAGTTTCATCTACACATGTTTACATTCAAATGTTAGTATATGTAAATGTAGTATGTACCAGCAGTCTACACCTTGTGTGTGTTATTTATGTCTTATGTACAGTAGAATACCAGTATAATGAAATTTTGCGGACCTCAGAAATTAATTTGTTATAGTGAAATTTTGTTATACTGAAATAAGTCAATTCTCAAGAACTCACCTGTTGTTATATCCGTTGTAGGATCTACATTACTTCAACATGAATTTACAGATAAAAAAGCTTAATATTTATTAGATGAGAGGAAAATTAGGATATATATACACGAAGTAATGATATACAGTAATTGCAAGAGGTTTTCTGTAATT
>Ga0268261_10001509_pt1 | contig 16082 bp, 10 predicted proteins | sample TergutNc150P1_FD_190353 | JGI IMG/M metagenome (GOLD analysis project Ga0268261, IMG submission 190353) | Nasutitermes corniger P1 segment gut microbial community from laboratory colony in Florida, USA - Nc150 P1 (SPAdes) (version 2) | ecosystem: Host-associated > Arthropoda: Insects >... | reverse complement strand
TTGTGTGAACAGCTGTACGAACTCTCCTGAAGATGGGCCTGTGGGCCCGAAACATGTAGAGATCCAGCAATATACGAATAAAATAGTGACATCAGTTGGTTTTCATTCCATATGTTGAAAAGATGCATGGTACAAAAAGCTTAAAATTTGTCATGATTTTTGTTAGGGGCAGCCATTGTGATTACTTGCTCTGGGAACTGAAAAAATTAGCTGTGCTACTGCTCTGTTATCTGTGGGCTGCTCTCACACAGGATGCTATTGGCAATATGATCGCAACATGATGGCAATGCTATAAATATAACAAAATGTGGGCCTTGCACACTACAGGCAATCCACTCTGATGTACGAACCTGACATAAATTGCAAAAAAACAATATTTTAGTACCCATGAAAGCAAGCCTACATAAACTTTTTAAACCAATTACCATACATTCAACCATAAATTACTCGTAACTTACCTGTTTCATATAATCCTTCCCTGGTGTTTTCCCAGATTAACCTTTTTAAGCCTACTGCTTACGTGCACCAACAGATTTAAACCTTAAGAATTGACATTCTGCCCACATGGTATTTATTTGTTTTGTACTTATCCGAAAACAAACAGCGACTTGTGCCACTTACAGCATAGACTGATTGGTTTTTATAACCGAGATGAAGAGTGTTTACTGCGCGGTACGGACTGAGTCTTTAAATAAAACGGTCTGCTCTTGGTCTTTAAAGGGTTAATGTTTTCCTGTACTGTACAATCAGCATCTTTGTAGTCACACAAAATGGTGTGTTCCCCAACAAGTTCCATAAGTTTAATATCTGCTCCTGCACTCATGTATACATAACCAAGTGCAGAACTTTGAAGCCTGGCATACTTCTGCCTTTTGTGGCACAGATCATGCACCTGTGCTCTGATATATCTGTGACTGAGCAAGCCATCATCACATTGCATCTGCCTGTCATGAACATACCATTATTGTGTGGTCTTCAGTTTGCAAGGTGCCATTTGAAATCAGAGGTAGCCATATCATTTGATAACCATATCTTACATACTGCCCAGTTTGAGAGCTCCCTAATTAAACATACATGAAACGAAGATAATAACAGCTATAATTCTTGTCCCTTGCATAACAAGCAAGAGAGGGGGGGGGAAATACTACAGTGAAAAATATAGCTAGGCCAAGTGGGAAGCTTGCTGATTACCCACTGGTAATAACAAACAGCTGAAAGGTTTTATTAGTTTCAATACTTTTTTTTTTAACTGAGGAAGCAGGTCCCTTGAGTTGTTGCACAGTGTCGTTGGGTAACTGTTTTCTGATGTTTGTAATGATCTATGCTGTGCAACATCCCACAAGAGTGAAGTCCTCCTACCAACCAACCTTAAAATACCAGCTCATAAAAGCAGTGTAAGGAATCTGAAGTTAACAGAAAACCTCAAACATCTAGAGCAAACAATATACAAAAAATAAATATTTACAAGTTTTATTGCCATACAATTTGCAACACATCAACAAAATAACAAAAATAGTAAAATTAGTTTAACTGATAAATTTACAATTACCAACTGTCAATACACTGTTAAGTATTGTATTAGCATACTTGAAACACACGTGCATAATCAAACCATCAGTTTCCGAACTACTCATTAAATACCGGCAAAATTTTATATTCATGTTAATTACCAATGTCACATAATCTAACAGTAATATAACAGGTCGTATCACTTAATATGTAATGTTTCACTTCTTTCCTAGCTAGCAGAAAAAGCAACATACATACATCTTCAAGGAAACCTACATAATCCCAGCATCAAACATAACTCTTCCTCACTGTTCCCACTTATGCCATTCCATTCCATCTGGCGCCTTCACCTCCACTCTTTCTCGTGCCACTTCTTTCCAGTTGGTGCTCAGAACAGTTCCACCTGATTCTTGCTGCAGACATTAAAAAAATATGGAATAAGAACGATGCAGCATAATCCTATTATTCACATTAATGAAGGGGAAGAGATCGATAACAATCTAGAAACAGGAGCAATCCATTTTTCAGCAATTTCACATCTGGTTCATATACTTATCTTTAATGCTGCTGCAGTAAATGAAGCACATTACATTGGATTGGAAATGATTCAAGGTATCTTGCAATTGTGGCAAAACACACATTCTAAGAGGGGTCAACCACCTAACTCCCTGTCACCTTCACCCCTCTTCTGTCCATGCCACACTCAATGGAATAGCCCAAATGCAGTGCAGCCATGATAAGAGACCAAGTCTAGTTATGACACAATAGTTATTACTAACTTGTTGCACAATATTTGTATTTGTTATTAAAAACTGCTATGACATGTTTTGACCATAATTCTTGGTCATCTTTAAGAGCTAAAATTTGCTTTGGTATACAGAGATTATGTGGTAACTTATGCAAAAGTGGTGGATCTTATAATCAATGTCTACATATAATTCATATTATACAAAAATCCTTAAAATCAGTTGATATTTAAATAGAACACAAAATAATTTTAATTAGGCACTGATGTGGTATGCTGTGTTCAAATATCTGTGTTATTGACATTTCTGCAACTGAAATGAGTCATGAGATCAGCTTCACGTACTTTGTGCGAGGCTATGAATGAATACTAGTACATGTAATATAGTTGCAAGGAAAATGCATAACATAAAATCTTGTTAAGATGTCTGCATTCACAAATGTAGATGCTTTCATATTTTATGACTACGGCATAGATATTTGCCCCAGTGAATAACTGGGAATGCTCTGTAAATAGTGTTGTTCTCTTATATGAAAATTCTGACATAATGAAACATGCACTGAAAATATTGCTTACAACCACCACCTACAGAATGTATTCTCCAGTCTGGCTACATGAGTGTTTCTTGTAGTGACAGGAAGTGGTCTCTGAAAAAATATCATTTTCATAATACATTTACCACAGAAAAATATTCACTTCTCTTTAAAAATGAGACTTGCCATAACACTTCATGGCACCTGAGGTCTTATATTCATTGACAGAAGAGAATTAAAACATCTTTGATCACTTGCTACAGTGGGTGGGAAGTCCCATACCAATGCATATCCTCATTGGCAGTTTTTTTCTATTCACTACACACATAAATGGCGAAGGAAGGAAGGAAGGAAAAGAGAGAAGGAGGGACGGAAGGAAGGAAGGAAGGAAGGAAGGAAGGAAGGAAGGAAGGAAGGAAGGAAGGGAAGGAGGGAAGGAAGGAAGGAAGGAAGGATGGAATGAGGAAAGGAAGGAGGGAAAGGAAGGAAACTGAGATTTGGGGGGGGGGGAAGGATTGGGGAAACATGTTTGCTTCTTGAGATATGTGTATGGGCAGACTGCCATCCAGAGGAAGCTAGCAGTCAGATCAGGATCAAGTGTATGCACCACAGGCGCCATTACGAATTTTAGACGGACAGTGTTGCCATGTGTCATATAGTCTTGATGTCACAACACCAGATTATCACTTGTTTGGTCAAAAAAAGCCAGTGAGGCCATCACTATGCCAATAATGAGGCACTGCAGAACACTGGGTGCCAGTGGCTGCAGAGGACGAACAAGCAACTTTTACCCACTGGGAATACATTCTCTTACTTAAAAGGGGAAGAAAACTGTGACAAAGTTGGAGACTGCACTGAAAAATAACTGTCTTTTGCAATGTTCCAGCAAATCTCTGTGATGTTTTGACGTATCCAGCACATAAATAGCCTGAATTAAAACCAGGAGGCATTACTTTCTGACTGCCCCTTGTATGAGGTGTAGTCAATATGTTCCCGGACTGATGACTTAACATAGAAAGGCTTAACCTAGACATTAGGAACTGGGATCACCTTCAAAGTAGTCCCCTTCTGAGGCTTGACAATGATCCCAGTGCTGCTGCCAGTTTTTGAAGCATTCCTGGAAGTCATTTTCTCGTAGCGTGTTCAGGATGGCCTGTGACTCTGCTTGAATTTCCTCCACTGTCTGAAATCTTCGCCCCTTAAGCTTCATTTTCAGTTTTGAAAATAAGGAAAAGTCGCTGGGTGCAAGGTCGGGCGAGTAGGGAGGATGTGGCACCACAGTCATGTTGTTATTGGTCAAAAACCGTTGAGTCAGGAGGGCAGCATGGGCTGGTGCATTGTCATGGTGGAGCAGCCACGTGTTGTTCTGCCACTGATCAGGTCGCTTCCTTCGCACATTCTCCCGTAGCCATCTCAAAACTTCGACGGAGAATGCAGCATTAACTGTTTGATCAGGAGGAACAAATTCTTTGTGAACAGTTCCCTTCTGATCAAAGAAACAAACCAACATTGACTTGATGTTGCTTCTCACTTGCCTTGCCTTCTTCAGTCGAGGTGACCCTGGACTTTTCCATTGACTGGATTGAGTTTTGGTTTCTGGGTCGTAGGCGTAAACCCAGGTTTCGTCACCCATAATTACAGTCAAAAGAAAGCTGGGGTCATTAGCAGCATTTTCTTTGAGGGCCAAGCAAACGTCAAGTTGTTGCTGTTTTTGGTCGACACTCAGGAGTCTGGGCATGAACTCTGATGCGACACGTCGCATCTTCAAATCTTCTGTTAAAATTTTATGACAAGTTCCATGGCTAATTCCCACTAGCATACTGACTTCATCAATGGTACAATGACGGTCCTCGCAGATAATCTGACGCACTCTCTCAATCATTTATGGTGTTGGACGGGACACTGGTCGACCAGAGCGTTCGTCATCATCAATCGAAGTTCTGCCTGCCTTAAACCGGGAAAACCACTGAAATGTCTGGGAACGACTAATAACTTGTTTCCCAAAAGCTGTCTTCAACATTTCATAATATTCTGTAGCAGTTTTCCCTAATTTGAAACAGAATTTGATGCAAGCGCGTTGTTCACAGAAATCCGCCATCTTAAAAATCGCAGAGAGAACGTTGCACCTCTTGATAAAAGCTAGAGTAATGTCACACACAATGCGCACAGAAGGCTGGTTTTCAGCACACTAGCCCATGACACCTTGGGAATAACACCACTAGCGGCTGGTGTGGTAACAACGCTCTGTACGAGCACGAAAAATTCAGTCCGAGAACTTATTGACTACACATCGTATAACAGCAACTCCTTCAGAACTGTAAGTGTGACTACACAGCAGCATCATATCAAGATCCAAATCAGTAGTATCTGTGGTGCAGTTACATTTCCCATTAAGGAGACAGACAAAACCCCCATTATTTGTAGTGCTTAAACAAAAAGTTGTACCATACATAGCACTGAAACAAGAAGTTGCACTAGCCTGAACAAAAACCCACATCATCTGTAATACTGAAAATAAAAGGCTGCCCCATCTTTAGTGCTGAAGCAGCTGTACCAGATGTAGTACTGAAATGAAAAGTTGAACCACATGCAGTGCTGAAAGAAGCAGCACCTTCTGTAACACAGGCGAGAAAAAAAAAAAAAAAAAAAACACAAGTGGTGCTTAAACACAAAGCTGAACCATGCGTAGCACAAAAATAAAAGACCACACCATCTGTCATGCTCAAACTAAAGGGTGAACCATCTTACAACTCTGCAACAAAACACCACACAATCTACAGTATTAAACCAAACATCACAAAACCTGGAGTGCTGAAACAAAAATCTGCACCATATTAGTATTAAAATAAGTGTAACTAATTTAAGATGATTATAAACTGTAATGCAAACCTGTTTCATGTTCAAAAAGTCTCAGTTTCAAGTCCTGACTGAGAGACCAATATTCCAGTATCTTGGATTTTTCTCAACCATGCCAGGCAACAATGGAATAGTAGCTTGAAACAGGCAACAACTGCCTCTTGCGTGGCATTTGAAAAACCACTGTTATATGAACTAAGAATGAACTAAACTGTGTATACTTGTTTGGTATTTTGGTAAACAAAATTACACAACTTTAATTGGAATTTCTGTACAAAACACACAAATACACAGAGAAAACCTGAACTTACAAATGATTTATTCATAGCTCTCTTGACTTCATCAGATCCCTGGGAATAGATTTTCTGGAACAATGCATTGAGAGCAGCATCGCCTTCTGGATTTTCATCCCCTTCTTGTTTGGTAATATCCCCAACAACACGATCCCAATCTGTTGCTTTAGGTGCAGAACTGGGATACTTTGGAGGGCCAACATTTAATGCAGCTGAAATTAGATAAACACATTAAAGGTACCTGTCAAAAATACAGTGCAATCAGAAGCAAAGGATATCTGAATCATACAAAGATAATTATATTTCTTAATTTGAAAGTTATGTAACAAAAACAATAAAAAAAATTTACTGTATAGTTCTATTTACATTTCTACTTACTTCTGAAAAGTGCAACATACACACAGCAACTATGACCTACTAATATATGCAGCCACATCATCATTGCATTAATCACACACCATTGTATGATAATGAACTATTTTAACAAAGTGTAACTTCAGCAAGCACAGATAATGAGCTCCCTGAAGATGGTGTGACTACACCGAAACATGTCAGAGCTATTTTAATGTAAATATTAATATTGTTTTTAAGACAATCACTTGTGCATTCGTTGGTGAATAAATGACTGATAATTAATGAAAATTTTAGCATGTTACAATTTACTAGTATACTTTAATTGGTTTTTACATTGTTTCACTTATGGTGTACAATGCCTTTTAGATGGCCACCACCCTCCTGAATGCACAGGTGCACGATTGGAGAAGCTGCGCAAAACTTCTCGAAGTGTTTTTCTGAAATGATTATCTCATACTGCTTGTTTGAGTGCATTTAAGCCTAAAGGGCATCTACTGTATGCTTTACTTTTCAAATAACCTCACAAAAAAAAGAAGGTTCTGTCAGGTCTGGCAAATGAGGCCACTGCACATCACCGAAACAAGCAACCACCCACTGTGAAAAGAAACAGAGAAGTGCAGCCATGCCATGTGGGCCGTAGCACCATCCTGTTGAAACTCCAAGTTACGGTTAGGTGGAAGCTTTGGGACTAGAAATTCATTGATCATCTCTGTGTAATATTGTGATGTGACTGTGATGGCTTGTCCATCTTCATCCTCAAAGAAGTAGGGTCCAGTGACTCCTCTGGACCAAACAGCACACCAAAGTGTAACTTCTGGGTTATAAAGGGGACAATGGTGAAGTTTATGAGGATTTGCAGCTGACCAGTATCAAAAGTTCTGCTCATTAACTGTGCCATGCAAATGAAAATGTGCCTCATCATTCATCAGAAGGTTGTTCAGCAGTTCTGGATTTTCAGCCAATATTATTCCCTGAAACTGATAAAAAATTAGTAAGTGTGCCTCTATGTCTTGATCACTCACAGAATGCACAATCTGCAATTTGTATGGGTGAAGATTCAGGTCACTATGTAGGACGCACTCAACACTCCTGTCAGAGAAGCCTAACGCTTGAGTGTGTTTACTTCCAGATCACCACAGACCGTGGCTGATGGACGCCAACATTCCGGCAAGGTTCTTGGGTATGTAAAATGAGGATGGCTGATGAGGTGGCTTTGTTATGCATGAAAGACCCTTCTTCATGCCACTTCCTTACCCAGTGATGGATTGCATTTAGATATTGAGCTTCCAGTCAACTCATTTCACAGTGAAATCAGCGCCGTAATGCACCCCATCTGAATAAAGAGTTCCACAGCACACATTCTCTAACTCCCCAACCCTTCATGATGACTAATATTGAAGGTCAATGCTTTAGTTAAAACGCCATGATACCCCAGCGGAGAAGCGCATAATTAAAATTTCAAAATGCTTTACTATTTCTGCTGGACCCTGTATATGCAGCTATGGCATCCCCTCTATGGTGGGCAATACAGTGCTCTCTTCATACTCCCTAACTTAAAATATTATTATATTTTCAATACGTTGTACTCTAATATCTTGAATACCTACTGCATTCTTGTTATGTGCTCAACACAATGGTGTTCCTGAAACCTGTGACATATTGAAACCAATCATATTCAACTGTGGATGTAATTTGATAAGCTAATCTGCATGATATGTATGAAGGCATCTCAGTGGTACTCAAGGCAGCCATTATGGTACCATTTATGACACAGAGTTAAAAAGTATAAAAATTGATTGTCCATTGCCATGCAGTTCCTACCATCTCAAGCAATTAATTTCCATAAACAAAATGTGGATACAAATGCAGTGGGCCACATCGAAACAGTGAACAAAATCTAACTGTATTAAACTAACATATCAGTTCTCAAATTGGATTAATAAGTTTTCCAAATAACACCATTCAACAAAGTTTTTGCTTGCTGGATGAACAGCACTGAACGTGACAGTGTGCATCTCCAGATTACCAGATGTGCCTATACTTTATTTCTATTGCCCATGGTTTTTATGAAATTCTCAATCTTGTAATTTATGTTTTTTAAACACACACAAGCACGCGCACACATACGCGTGTGCACACACACACACACACACACACACAAAGCACGCATGCACACACCATGTACTTCATACTGGTTATTTTTGTAACTGCCACAGATAAGAAGTTGTATTTTCAGATATGGGCTTTTCTGGGATGTTATGCAGCACAGACTGGCAGTTGGACACTGACGTTTCAGGACAACTTTATGCAGCATACAAGTTTTGTTTTATTGCCAGCCAACTGTAATGGAAAATATTTATTTTGTTTTGTTGGCAACCCTAAGGAGCATATACTTTTTGTATTTGTTTTGTTTACAGGTCATCAATACGTGGACATTCATCTGGTAAAACCGATTTGCTGCTGCTGAAAGACAAAGGAAATATTTAGTAAACCAGTATTTTATAATTTTGAAAAACTGTAATATTAATACTACTCTAATATCAGTGTGACTCCAGTTTTGACAAGTCAATCTGGAAGTGTGTAGAAAAGAACAATGTTTTTTGCTACATTTGTGAACAGTTTACATTCAAGTCTCAAAGAACAACTACCCCTCTCACAAAGGAATAAACGTTATTTTGGGCATCCAGTTGGTCACCAAGACAAACCATGAACTCCTCATGTGTGTTGTTAAACTTGTGCCGTGGATTTTAAATGGAACAAGACATGCTATGCCATTTGCTGTTCCAGTTATTTGGAAGGAAATTACAGATCACATTCTGACTGCTATTTTTAACTCATCTCTGGTCACATACATAAAACCAAATGCACTACCTGTTATCCAAATCCACCCTTGGCTTTCAGATCAGTACCATATGGTGAGTGACTACCTGGTCCTAAGAGATTAAGAAATCTCAAGTGTGATGAAGTAATGGATTGGAACAAGAAAAACAACCATCAAGATAAAGAATATGTACCACCAGGTGTGCGCCCTCATCCGACAACACAGCCCAAATTAAATAATCATATATGTGCTTTGAACTTATCCAGCATTAAAGCTGCAAGAATGCATCATTCTGTAAAGAAAGATTAAGACTTTATTTACTGCAACCATGAAGATAATCTCTTACCTGTCCTTTCCTCGACAAGAAATATGTCCTACTGTAATAATGTTGATGGCCTATTGAAATTGGTGAGACATGATTACAAGCATGAAGAAGGGTGATAGTTCAATGATGCAACTAACGTACAACAAAAAGGTGTTCTACTTCATACAGAAATTAATTTTCTTCAGTCCCTCTTTTTCATTCTACTCAAAGGAAAGAATCATATAAGAACATAAAACTTCTTCTCAGTTGCATACAATATCACATGCTGTCAGAATATTTGTAGACATTAGAAAGTCAAAGCTTTCCTTTTTTGAATGCAGCTTGGTTTTACCAGGTTTTGTTGCTTTTTATGTGAATGCAACAGCTGCACAAAAGATCATCACTAGCCTGTAAACAAATGGCCGAAATGTGAGCAATTTCAACCTGGACAAAAGAATGTAAAGGACAAACCATTACAACATCCAAACCAAACTTTTTTACCTCTGTTACATATCAAGCTTGGTAAGGTGAATAACCTTGTCAACAGTCTGGATGATAGAAGAGCATTTCAGTACCTGCAGCAGAAATTTCCACATATCAGCAAAGTCAAAATCAAAGAAGGAATCTTTCTTGATCCTCAAATTTTGGATCTTATGAAGGCCAATAATTTTGATGCACTGCTCAAGGGGTCCGAAAAAACTGCCCGGGAAGCATTTATGTGGTTGTTCACAATCTTCTTGGTAAACATAAGGCACCTAACTACAGGACACTTGTTGAAAATATGCTTGCAACCTTCAGAACTATGGGGTGAAATATGTCACTCAAACTTCACTTCCTTCACAGTCATGGTGGTTTTTCCAAGCAACCTTGGATGTCCCTGACAAGCATGGTGAGTGATTTCACCAAGATACAAGTATCTCCACTACAGAAAAATGCTGACAAGACCAGCAATGCTGGCAACAGAAAAGAGAACTCCAGTTACATACTAGAGAAGAGAAAGTGTACAACAAATCAGAGGAACTGTGTGTTTGGTAGGAAATTTTTGTTTATTCTAACTTAGCAGAGTAAAAGGGGGAAGTCACTGATAATATTTGACAGTAATAAATAAATAAAACAAACAAATAAAATAAATAAATACATGAAAACCCTAAATTAACCTAAATTACTGTGAGTTTCCATCTTTCTCCTGAGCAAAAGAACATTAATATTACATATATTTTTTTCAAATCAAGAAAACTTCAGTAGCCCCTTTCTTGGAAACCATAAAAAATAGAGCTTTCCCAATGCCAGATTTTGATTCAGGAGGTCAAAGGTTTAAGGATGTTCAAAAGTTTTTGTTCAAAAAGACGCAACTTAAATTGCAATGGACATAGGATCCAACATGACAAAGTATTTTGAAGTATTTAAGATGTGAAACCAGTAGACATTTAAGGGACACAACAAGCTTGCAACAAACAGCAATAATAAGAATATCAGACATATATACAGCTACCAATGAACTGCAGAAGAGTTGCTTTGAATTTAGTGAAGGATGAGAGGGGTTATCACAATGAAGATTCCTACAACATTCTGAAGAGGTGCATTACTTCAGTCAGACGTGGAATGTTCATCTGAGCCATTAACAGCTAAGCCAAGCAATTTTGAGGAGGAGACTGCTACGGAATTGTTGAAAAAGACATATATTGCCTGGTCTTTATCAAATGCAAGAAGAAGTGATCTTAACAAGAGGTAAAATAAAGGAAACGTTGACCTTGGGCACACCATGAAGGCACATGGGGGAAGTACAGGTACAACTTCACTCATTCTTATCCTTGGCAATGCATGGGAGTGGTCAGCTTCAGGCCCCAGCCATTTTACCCCCAGTATTCACTAAATAAGAGGCTGTGTGGGCTCCAGAGCAAAGGTTGGGCATCTTGGAGAAGAGGTACATTGCTTACCCCTGCTGTAAATCAAACCATGAGTACTTAGCCCATGGCCTAGTCAGTATAGCGACTACATTATCCTGATTCCTTCCAAGCAGGAGATAAAACTCAAGATTCTATTTGGAAGAAGGCTTTCCTCAACAGCAGGGTATTATTGACTGATTCATGTGACGGGCGATAAAGCTGGTGCAGTAAATACTGAAACACACTGTTATCAACAACAGAATAATTTGATTTTAATTTAATATATCAGCTGCATTAATAAGATACTTGGAGAAAAATGGAAATATGTTAGAGCAGTACGCTCTTATTTACAGAACTCAAGACAACAGAACTCTCCCAGTCATGATATGAAACAGTACTCTCTGAGACACTAGAATTTATTAATTGTATTTGGAATAAGGATGACTTGCTTCAGCAGTGGAGGAAGTAGTTTACTGTACCTATTTAGAAGAAAGGTGATCAAACTGTTTGTGGAAATTACTGAAGCATATCACCTGTCATCTAACTACAAATATTAACCAACAGTCTCTCAAGATCAACTCTTGGTGTAGGTAACATTACTGGGCACCATCACTGTGGATTTTGATGTAACAGATCAATTACTAATCAGATACTCTGCACTTGTCAAACACCTACAGGAAAAAATGGTAATATAATATGGAAGCACATCAGACATCAAGAAACCCTGTGATTCAGTAAGGAGGTTTTGATAACATTCTCACTGAGTTTGGTATACTCATGAAACCAGAGACAAGTTAATTAAAATGTATATAAATGAAACATCTGTATCATAAATTTCCTACGCAAAATAGTCTGAATGAGGCAGACACTTTATTGTCATTGCCGTGATCTATACAATGTAAATCAATTTCTGTCTCATCTGAGACCATCAACTTAGAGGTTCTGTGACTAGCATCTGAGGTAGTTGTGTGGCACTGGCACCAGTCTCAAAGCCAATGGCCAACTTAGGTACTGCTTACAGCACTAATTTGTAAGGTGTGTCAGAGCAACATCACAGAAGCAAAAAACAGCATTCAGCAGTATGGTGTTTTGCAGGGGTACACAAATCCTGGGTACAAGGTTGTCATGGCAATTAAATGCTTTATGGTGGTCCCTAGTATCTGTGGATCCTCAGTACGTAACATGCTTCACGTCGTCAGCCTGGTTTCATAATTTTTATGTGGCTCCTAAGTTTTTTACAAAATTTGTGTACTTGTGTTCTGGTTCCCTCTGAACAGTGGGTACACCAAATGGCTACAGTTTATCATTTCACATTCAGTAAGTCCCAACAACCAGAGCACACACTGAAGAACAAACATGAGAAGCCCATTCTTTGTGCTGGTCAGCAATTCTGCATCTGAAGTATAGTTGTTCAGAGACCATCTTTTCATAACCACTATTGTTCTCAATGACCACAGATGTAACCAAATATATATAACTGCTATGAACACATCTGTATTACATACTCAACACAGAATTGACAGTAGACAATGAAATACAGAGTACAAAAGTGACAGATGCACAATAAAAGATGGAAAATATGCCTCTTTCATGTGACATAGCAACTATAATCAGGAGTCTTGAATTTTTTCATTATTCATCATGCACTTGTATATGTAATCCTACAACAAAGACCAGCACAGTGCACAACATGATAAGGGGAATAATGTAAGTTTAAAATTCCTAATACATGTTTCAGCCAGGCTGTAACATCGTCAGCCAAATGTGTGGAATACAAAGCACACATTACTTAATTTTTAGATTAAAAATTACTGTCATAAGTTAGCTGATCTATTAGAGTATAATTATAAAATACTGCCAAAAATGTCCAAACTTCCAGTCTCTATTGTGTTATTCTATGCTGAAAGCAGAATGATCTAATGGTGCATGATCATTCTCAATTATAAAGGTGAATTAAAACAACATACTTTAGTTTAGTTTACTCGGTCATCCACTTGGTCACATGTGACAACAGACATGTCAATTTCAGTTTACAATTACAGAACACAACTCATATCAGTATTCCACCAATATAATATAATAAATGGCAATACAAAATTTAAGCAGTTGAGATATAACAACTTATGGATCTCACATATTAATACAATCCAAATGTTATCTGTATGACACAGTCAGAGCTGTTTCTTCTGAAATACAAGGCTTCAAGCAACAGCTGCCCAATACACATTTCTTTGGAAAAAAGTGATTTATGTACAGATAGTAATATAACTTCTTACGTGTTTATTACTTTGTAGGCTTAAGCGGAAGATTTATAATTTTTCTTTTTGTTGTTTTCTTGTGTTACTGATCATTTTAATCCTTTCCTGCAGCTGTGATTTTCCTATATTTATCATCCAATTTCCATGGCCTCTTGAGAAAGGATGGACCAAGTTTTACTGTACATGAAATTAATATACAAAATTACTTGTTCTGTGCAGACATGCTTCTCAGTAGGCAGTTTGATGTCTTGTCAACTAAGTAATCGTATGTTTTACAAATACAGTACCTACTAATTGTTCTACTACCTACTACATTGTTGAATGTGTGTAATGCAGCACACTACAAAAACGTAAACATTTTCAAAGTATGTTGTGGAGAAACAGCCACTCAAGAGCAAGAGCAAATATGACAATCAGCCATGAAACAAATTTGTTGGGTATGCATTTTGAAATTATTCAGCGAGTTTTCAGGATTGATAACGTGTAACAGTAGGTCCCAAATTACAATCATACATATGCACTCAAGGTGAAGACATACATTTATCATACTGTTTGATAAGTTTATCTATTTACTGCCCACAGAAGTCATAGTTCTGTTCCTCCAACCATCACTTAACTGTTCTTATTACTGCCCAACATCATCAATTCCAAACCTGTGACCTCTTAAACAACTGCAAAGCAACATGTGAGGAAAGGGAGGAAGGGACCATAAGAATTGTAAAATAACATTTGAAAAGGTCTTTTGTGTCCAAGAGACAGAAAACCTTAACACAAAATATTAAATAACGTCATCCTTTAGAGGAACGAAATTATGTACAATTTATTTACAAATACACAATATTATCCATACTGAAGATTCAATATGCCACTTCAAAATCCACATCCTGTAAACTTACTACATCTCTGCCTCTCATAGCTGCATATGTCACAAATCACTGCCTAGTTGTAGCTGTGACCATTGTAGGGAAGGTGAATGGTGACTTGATTTCCAGAATGGTATAAGCCCCAACAACATGTACCATTTTGTAATTCTCACTGTGACCTACCTTCAGGCATGAACTGCATAATTTTAGAAGTTGTAGGATCTCTCTCCAGTGCTGCCCACCTAAGACCATCACGCTTTTTTAACTTCACTTCTATCTGCAATAAACAACGTAATGCGTAAGAACACATAAAATCCTTATACTTCCACTGTTGTTCATCAATTGTGTTTCTTGTTAATACCAAAGTACCAGAAACAAATAATATATAAGAACTCTGAATTTACAACCAATAAAATAAACAAGTACCAGTATGGTTGAGGATTCAGATCATCTGGGAAGTCATGCTGTGTCACTTATTACTGTTACCTGATGTTTCAGAGGAACCTACTGTCTTCATCTTCAGGTTTGAGGAATCTAGAAAGAAATTCTTCTTGTGTCCCTTAACACTTGAAAGATAAAGGCACTATGTTAATCCCAAATGTTGGGAAACAAACTCCCCAACACAGCAGTATATCCCAATAGACCTGCATCCTAAGAACAAGAACATATCATAATAAAGAACTCACATCCATTGTCTTCCTATACACTAGTGACTGTAACTTTACTAATATACAGCATATATCAAATACAAGGGGCCTTCAGAAATGCTGCTGCAAAGGTATCTTGTGCAAGTGGTGTGACTTCAAGCAGAACTTGTCCCAACTTCTTTAATGTTCCTTGAGCTTCAGTCTGCCATGGATATACCTTGGTAAACACAATGGTCTGGGGTGCATTCAGTTAAAATCAGATGACTTGTTTACAACAGTGAAGAGGTGAAAATAATGAATCAATCACATTCACTGGGCAAAACTACTTCTTCAACATGATGAGGCCACACTCCACACTAGCACTGCAACTTCAAATGCTATACAGAGTATATTTGAAGTCATTCCACACCCTCCCTACAGCACAGATTTGACACTGTCTGACTTCTGGTTGTTTGAAGCTCTCAATAAACATCTCAAAGGAAATCATTGCACATGTGATAAAGTTCAATCCACTATCAGAAATGGGTTTTTAGAATAGCTAGAAGAGTTCCACGGTGACAGGTTAGAAAAACTTGTTCACTACTGGTGGCAATGTATCAAATGAGAGGGAGACTACACAGAAAGATGAGGTACAGAAAAAAGGAACACATTCTGAGTTACATTTTTTGTTTTGCTTTAATTCAATATCATATCTGGCATTAAGATAAAAAAAAAATACTTTACTTTCTGAATGCCCCTTGTAATCAGTGACCAAAAAAAATTACAAGTATAGTTTCTGCCTTATGGTAGAAGCATCGGATCATGTATATGTCTTACCGCAAACTTATACGTGTCACAAATATTCGTTTACGTACCGGTTATATTTTTTGCCGGCAAATCTGTGTGACATGTATAAGTCCGCGGTAAGACATATACATGATCCGATGCTTGTACCATAAGGCAGAAACTATACGTGTAATTTTTCTGGTTCGGCTTCTGAAGTTGTGGGCGCTTGCTGTTGCATTTTCATTTTT
>Ga0268261_10001508_pt1 | contig 16090 bp, 12 predicted proteins | sample TergutNc150P1_FD_190353 | JGI IMG/M metagenome (GOLD analysis project Ga0268261, IMG submission 190353) | Nasutitermes corniger P1 segment gut microbial community from laboratory colony in Florida, USA - Nc150 P1 (SPAdes) (version 2) | ecosystem: Host-associated > Arthropoda: Insects >... | reverse complement strand
AAGAGACGCTAGCTTACTACCTTGGAAATACTTAGGCGTAGACATTGTTTTAGAATGTACCGGTGCATATACATCAGCAGAAAAAGCACAAGCACACATTGATGCTGGAGCAAAACATGTCATTATTTCAGCACCTGCTACAGGTGATTTAAAAACAGTTGTATACGGTGTTAACGAAGATATCTTAGATGGAAGTGAAACCATCATTTCAGCAGCATCATGTACCACCAACTGTTTGGCACCTATGGCCAAAGTATTACAAGACAACTACGGTATTGAAAAAGGCTTTATGACAACCATTCATGCCTATACAAACGATCAAAACACATTAGACAACTCACATAAAAAAGGTGACTTAAGAAGAGCGAGAGCTGCTGCTGCATCTATCGTACCTAACTCAACTGGTGCTGCTAAAGCCATCGGATTGGTTATCCCAGAACTAGCTGGTAAAATGGATGGTTCAGCCCAACGTGTTCCTGTTATCACAGGTTCATTAACCGAGTTGGTTGCTATTGTAAACAAAAGTGTCACTGTAGAAGAAGTCAATGCTGCTATGAAAGCTGCTGCAGATGAAGCCTTTGGTTACACCGAAGATGAAATCGTATCATGCGATATTATCGGATGTCAATTTGGTTCATTATTCGATGCCACTCAAACCAAAGTCATGGACTTAGGAAACAACCAATCTATGGTAAAAGTTGCGGCTTGGTATGACAATGAAATGTCTTACACTGCAAACATGATTCGTACCATGAAATACTTAAGATCTAAATTCTAAGGTGTCCATCTATGAAAAAAACATTGTATGATATTAACTTCAAAGATAAAAAAGTATTGATGCGTTGTGATTTCAATGTCCCTTTAAAAGATGGCATTATCTCTGATGACAACCGCATCGTTCAAGCCTTGCCTTCTATTAAATACTTAATCCAACAAGGTGCCAAAGTTGTCCTATGTTCACACCTAGGTAAAGTTAAAACTGAAGAAGACAAAGCAGGTAAATCCTTATCTCCAGTTGCTACTAGATTAAGTGAGTTATTAGGACAAGAAGTGACCTTCATCGATCAAACAAGAGGCCCTAAATTAGAAGAAGCCATCAACAACCTAAAAGATGGACAAGTCTTATTATTTGAAAACACACGCTTTGAACCAGGAGAAACAAAAAACGATGAAGACCTAGCTAAGTACTGGGCATCATTGGTTGATCTATACGTCTCAGATGCCTTTGGTTCAGTCCATAGAGCCCATGCCTCTACATCAGGTGTACCCGCTTATGTTAGTGACTCTGCTGTAGGCTTCTTAATCGAAAAAGAACTAGACTTTATCGGAGGTGCCTTATCCAACCCACAAAGACCTTTGATTGCTATATTGGGAGGAGCCAAAGTATCCGATAAAATCGGTGTCATTGAAAACCTCTTACAAATCGCAGACAAAGTCTTAATTGGCGGGGGAATGGCCTTCACCTTCATTAAAGCACAAGGCTATGAAATTGGGACTTCCTTAGTCGAAGACGACAAATTAGACATGGCCAAAGAACTTCTAGAAAAAGGCCAAGGTAAACTCTTACTACCAATCGATTTTGTTTGTAACAATGCCTTCGCTAACGAAGGAGACATCAAAGTATTAGATTATGACAAACTCATCCCTGGTTATATGGGCTTAGACATTGGACCTAAAACCATCGACTTATACAAGGATGCTTTAAAAGATGCTAAAACTGTTTTATGGAATGGCCCAATGGGTGTCTTTGAAATGCCTAACTTTGCCAAAGGAACCATCGCTATTTGTGAAACATTGGCCCATCTTGATGCCACAACCATCATTGGTGGAGGCGACAGCGCAGCTGCTGCCATCCAATTGGGATACGCAGACAAATTCAGTCACATCTCTACTGGAGGAGGCGCTTCTTTAGAATATATGGAAGGAAAAAAACTTCCTGGTATAGAAGCCATCTCTGACAAGTAAGATAGGAGTTACTATGAGAAAAAATATAATTATTGGAAATTGGAAGATGAATCTTTCTTTGTCACAAGCAGGAGAGTTCATCGCAACCATGGATTCAAGAATCCCTACTGATTTACAAGTAGGACTAGCTGGACAATTCATCCAGTTAGAACGTATGAAAGACAATGCTTCTGGCTTATTGATAGGGGCACAAAATGTGAACGATCATCTATCTGGTACTTACACTGGAGAAGTCAGTGTTGACTTGTTAAAAGAATTAGATATTGATTTTTGTATTGTTGGACACTCTGAAAGAAGAATGTACTACAATGAAACCAATGAAGCGGTTAATACCAAAGCTAAGTTGTTACAAGAAAAAGATATCATCCCAGTGATTTGTGTTGGTGAAAGTGAAACAGAATACGAAAAGAAATTAACCGAACAAGTCATTACCCAACAAATTAAAGCTTCTTGTAAAGACTTAAATATTGAACAAGCGATTATTGCTTATGAACCAGTATGGGCTATTGGAACAGGTAAATCTGCCAATGCTCAAATTGCTCAAAATATATGTAGTCAAATAAGAGCCATCTTATCAACCATGTATGATTCTAATCAAGCCAACAATACCCGTATCTTATACGGTGGTTCTGTCAATGATGAAAACATTGGTGAATACATGGCTTGTCAAGATGTAGATGGTGCTTTGGTAGGTGGTGCTTCTTTAAAAACAGATTCATTTACCAAATTAATATCCTATAAGAAGGTGACTGTAGATCATGAGTAAAACACCGATTGTCTTAACCATTATGGATGGAATGGCAGTAGCGCCAAAAGGACCAGGAAATGCCTATGACCTTGCGAACACGCCAAACTTAGATCAATTAAGAAGTATGTATCCTATGTCTTATCTAAACGCTTCTGGTTTAGAAGTAGGACTACCTAAAGGACAAATGGGTAACTCAGAAGTGGGTCATTTAAACATTGGTGCTGGTAGAGTTGTCTACCAATCATTGTCTTTAATCAATAAAGCCATTGATGATCATTCCTTCTATGATAACCAAGAATTCTTAAAAGCCATAGAATACGCTAAAACAAACAACTCTGCCTTACACTTAATGGGCTTGGTAAGTGATGGTGGGGTCCACTCACACATCGATCATTTAAAAGGCTTGCTCCATCTAGCCAAATACCATGGCTTAGAAAAAGTATACGTACACGCTTTTTTAGATGGACGTGATACTTTGCGAGATTCAGGGATTACCTTTATTAAAGACTTACTAGATTATATGGATAAATCTGGTATTGGTCAATTGGCTGATCTATCAGGTAGATATTATGCCATGGATAGAGACAAGCGTTTTGAACGTAACAAACTGGCTTATGATGTTTTGGTTAAACACCAAGGAGACTCTTATACAGATCCTTTAAAGTATATTCAAGACAACTACAACAAAGAAGTTTACGATGAATTTATTTTACCTGCTTACAACAAAGCAATTGATGGTCAAATTAAAAATGATGATGCGATTATCTTTATCAACTTTAGACCAGATAGAGCCATTCAATTGGCATCTATTCTAACCAATCCATCTTATGAAAACTTAGACATCAATCAAGAGTTAAACCAAGTGTATTTTGTTGGTATGATGGCTTATGATCAAAGTGTTAATGGACACGTTGCATTTAAGAATCAAACATTAGATAACGTATTGGGTGTTTACCTTTCTAACAACAACAAAAAACAACTACGTATTGCTGAAACTGAAAAGTATGCCCATGTCACTTTTTTCTTTGATGGGATGGTTAAATACGATGGTATCAATCAAGCAGAACTATCTAACTCAAAACGTATCTTAATCAATTCACCAAAAGTTGCGACTTATGATTTGGCACCAGAAATGTCTGCTGAAGAAATTACAGATGCACTGATTAAAGAGTTGGATAACGATTATGATGTTGTTATCTTGAATTATGCGAACGGAGATATGGTAGGTCATACCGGTTCTATTCCAGCCGCAATCAAAGCGGTTGAAACAGTCGATACTTGTATCGGTCGTTTATATGAAAAAGTACAAGCGTTAAATGGCACACTCATCTTAACAGCCGATCATGGTAACTGTGAAAAGATGTTGGATGAAGATGGTAAAGTCTTTACAGCTCACACAACTGATAAAGTAGAGTTTGTTGTATGTGATAAAAACTATCAATTAGAAGATGGAAGCTTGTGTGATATTGCACCAACCATCTTAGATTTATTAGACTTGAAACAACCAGTTGAAATGACTGGACACTCATTAATAAAGAAATAAAGGAGGCAATAAAGTATGCCAATGATTACAGATGTATATGCAAGAGAAGTATTAGATTCAAGAGGAAATCCTACCGTTGAAGTAGAGGTTACGATTGAATCAGGTGAAACAGTTAGTGCCATTGTACCTAGTGGTGCATCTACTGGAGAACATGAAGCAGTTGAACTAAGAGATGGAGACAAATCTAGATACGGTGGAAAAGGTGTTTTAAAAGCTGTTGAGAATGTCAACGATGTGATTGGACCAGAACTAATCGGTTGGGATTGTAGAGACCAATCTGGTATTGATCAATTTATGATTGAATTAGATGGAACACCAAACAAGGGTAATTTAGGAGCCAATGCGATTTTAGGTGTATCGATGGCAGTAGCAAAAGCTGCAGCAGTCTATTCGGGATTACACTTATTTGAATACTTAGGTGGATTCAATGCTAGAGAATTACCAGTACCAATGATGAACATCATCAATGGTGGTAGCCATGCTGACAACAACGTTGATTTCCAAGAGTTTATGATTTTACCAGTAGGAGCACCTAGCTTTAAAGAAGCTTTACGTTATGGGGCAGAAATCTTCCATTCATTGAAAAATGTCTTACACGATAAAAACTTGAATACTGCCGTTGGTGATGAAGGTGGCTTTGCACCTAACTTAGGATCAAACGAAGAAGCCATTCAAGTGATTTTAGAAGCGATTGATAAAGCTGGATACAAAGCTGGTAGTGATATCTTATTAGGATTGGATGTTGCATCAAGTGAGTTCTATGACAAAGATAAGAAAAAATATGTATTGGCTGGAGAAGGCAATAAAGAATTAACCAGTGAAGAATTGGTTTCATTCTATGAAGGCTTAGTTGAAAAATATCCTATCATTTCTATTGAAGATGGATTGGATGAAAATGATTGGGATGGATGGAAAATCTTAACTGATAGACTTGGTAAAAAAGTTCAATTGGTTGGAGATGATTTATTGGTAACCAATACGAAGAAATTACAAGAAGCCATTGAAAAAGGTATTGCCAATTCAATCTTAGTTAAAGTCAACCAAATTGGTACTTTAACTGAAACATTTGAAGCCATTGAACTGGCTAAGAAAAATGGTTATACCTCAGTCATTTCTCACCGTTCAGGTGAATCTGAAGATACGACAATTGCTGATATTGCGGTTGCTGTCAATGCAGGTCAAATTAAAACGGGTTCTTTATCAAGAACAGATAGAATTGCTAAATACAATCAATTATTAAGAATTGAAGACATCCTAGGTAACTTAGCTGTATACAGAGGAAAAGATGCATTCTTTAACTTAAAATAAGAAAATGAGTTGTCATTATGACAACTCATTTTCTTATAGTTTATCTAAAAATTCTCTTAAACCTTCTTCATAGACACCTTCCATTGGAATAGCACCTAACGTTTTATCTTGATAAACAAATGAAGGTACCGCAAAGAAGTTGTATGTTCCCCAACATGCTTGATTGTTGGTATTTAACTCATCTAAGTAAGCACCATCATTCATCGCTTTTTCAAATTGATCAACATCAATATAATCAGCCAATACTTTTTTAACCGCTTGTAAATCATCGATATCAATCTTGTCTGTAACGGCAGCCTTATACATGACATCTTGGTATAAAGATGCTGACATACCTAAATCTAAAGCGATGTAGTAACCTCTTGCTAAAAGATCGCTGTGGTGGTGCCACTCTTCTGGTCTAGGATGGGCTTCACATGGGACACACTGAAATTCTATATCCTTGTAGTCAGATTGGACTTTTTTAACAATATCGTATCCTTTTAAACAGTAAGGACAAGAAAAATCAATATACATTTGTACTTGTTTCATAGTTATTCCTCTTTTCTTATAGTATGTTTATTTTAATCTAGATAGACGTAATAATCAAACAATGTAAACCATTAGTAACAAAGTATGAAAAGATTAAGGTTATTTTAATAATTTATCATATAAATTAAAAAATTATCAAAAAAATTAATGATATTTTAACCAAAATAAGTTATAATTATAATAATCAATGGCAAGGGTAGGTGTTTAAATGAAATATGAAAAAGTAACAAGAATCATCGTCATATTACTGGCAATATTCAATCTAACCTTCATGGGCTTATACTTAAACACCAGCAACAAACTACACGCCTTTATCAATGGTGATTTTACATTGACTTCAGCAACTGGTGTTATCAGCAATCAATATACGTATATTCATCTTTCAGATGAACAAATAAACATACTTGTGAACATAGATCCAGAAGCAAGGTTACAAGAAGATTTAGATAAGATTTATATTTTTAAAGTGGAATCTGTCTTAAACAGACACCAACAAAATCTATGGTTACAAGATTTCTTTAAGAATGTCTATAACATAGAAGTAGATTTAGATTTAATCTATCAAGTTAGAGAACATTATTCAAGTCAAGACATATAAAACAAAGAGAGGTTCAAACCTCTCTTTTCTATTGCTTAAAATTAATTTCTTCGTTGTCTTTAATCGCTTCTTCAATCATCGCTTGTATTTGTTCAATGGAATGTCTAGCCACCCATGTATTGGGTACATTGGTATGAAAGTGTTCCATGTACTTGATAATATTGTTAATGGTAACCTCATCTTTTTTACGAAGTGAATGTTTGTTGACAAGGAAGGTATCTGATAAATCAGAAACTGCGTATAAAGGCAAATTGTGTTTTTGACAATAAGCTTCATAGACAGGTAATACTTGATTGTCCAACTTCAAATTAATTGAACGATAGTCTTTACCTTGTTCGATCTCTTCCATACACTGTTGACTTTGTTTAACCAAGTCATCCACATCAACCCCTAAAGCATCGATTGATGCTTTAGAGATTTCAATATTTTTTAATGCTTTAACAAAAGTTTTTGTGGCTCCGATATCATTGTGTCTACGCCAATGATACAAAGCAACTGCTACTTGAAGTAAAGCTTGATAAGCAACCTTTAACCCTTGATCTTGTTCTTCTTTCCAAATCTCTTCTAAAACTTCATGACATTCAAAGTAATCTCTTGTTGAATTGAAATAAGCCAAAAATTCTATATACAAATCATCATATGTTTTCATTAAATTCCCCTAACTATTAATATCAATGAATTGTTGATTGTAGATAGAGTAAATGATTAACTTAATCGGTTTCTGGCTTGTTTGCATTATGACATCCTTATAAATCTTTAATTGATCTTTATAAGCAGCAACCAATTGATCAACACTTACCTTATCTGACTTGTAGTCTATGATATAAATAAAGTCATCACTTTCTACTAATAAATCAATAATCCCTTTGATGGTTTTACCTTCTTTATTATATAGAAAGGCGTATTCTTTGTGATAAGAATTGCTTTTGATTGTTTGAAAGAAATCACTTTCAAAGAATGCCATCAATCCTTCATATAAAGGTGTTGATATTTCATACTTAATTTTATATTCTAACAAGTCAGCTTCATAGTTGTTTGTATCAAAATCAATATGTTCTAATATATAATGAGCATTTGAACCTTGCTTATACGTATCAATCTTACTAATACGTGAGAAATCTAAAACATCTTCTGGATGGAAAGATGGTTTAACTTTAAATGATTTTTTAATCTCTTTATCCAAAGCAGGTAAGACCTTATAAGGAAAGACTGTCTTGATAGTATTGGATTCAACCACTTCTTGCGTTAAGTTTTCATAGTTAAGTGTCACATCAAACAAATCATCTAAATAGTTGGTTATTTCATCGTTAGAGGTTACACCATTACCATTACGTAGGGTGATTCCTTTTTTATGTCGAGAAAAGGCCGCAATCACATAATCAGTAATATAGTTATAATTGGTTAAGGTTGAGACATCGATTCCCCAACGATCGTTTTCATTGGCTTTAGAGACAATCTCATCCAACATTGTTTGTGGCAGTGTTCTAATCACAAACAATTGTAATTTGGCACGTGTCAATGCCACATATAAGATTCTTAATTCTTCAGAGATATTTTCTTTACGATGATACTCAGATAAGATAGAAGCATAAGGATTCATCTCATTGGCTATTTGTACCTTATAATCAGTATTAAAGTGTTTTAAGATTAAACGATTGTCTACAATATGAGGCATCTCTTTAGATAACTTCTCTTTTTTAATGTCTCCTTGTTCAATCAGAATCACATACTTAAACTCTAAACCTTTAGACTTATGTATCGTCATTAAATTAACCACATCATCTTCTTTAGATAGAACAGCTGTAGAATCATCATCTTTGGTTGATATCAAAGAGTTTGAAATAGCTTTCAGTACTTTTTCTAACGTATTGAAATTTTCTAATGAAGACTCAATTAACTTTTTAAAACGAATGATATTGATTAAAAAGTTATCAAAGTTATTGAAGGCAAAGATACGTTGTTGATAGTCTGTATTTTCAAAGATGTAATCGATTAAATCATTCGGTGCCAACACGTAAGATTGGAACAATAAATCTTCTAATTTTTTATAGACATCTTGATAGTCTGAATATTTTAATTTACTGTATAGTCCTTTAGAATCCACATCTTCAGGTAAATCTACATTAGAAATATTTAATAAATCTTGTTCGTTTAAATCAAAGAATAATGAATGAAGGACACCAATCAATGCGACTTCATCTTTACGATTGGTTAAGAAGGTTAAAAGATTTCTTAAATCTCTAATTTCATAAGTATCAAAAAATCCTTCTGTTCCATGAGCCATATACTTAATATTTGATTTAATCAATAAGTTTTCAATAATACGCCAATACTTTCCACTAGGTCCTCTACCTCTTGTAAGAATGGTAAAGTCAGAAAACTTTACATTAACCCCATCAACCATACTTGATATTAACTCGACAGCTGACTTAGCAGAAGCATACCATTGTTGATCCATTATTAATTTAGATTCTTTGTCATTTTTATCATAAACGTTCAATATCAATTGTGCTTTATAAGGATCTGGATACGCTTTAAGTAAGCCTGTATTCCCAAAGTTTAACTGGTTGGTTTCATTGTAATCAATGCCACCTAATTCAGTAGAAAAAACATTCTTAAAGATAAAGTTTGTTGTTTCTAAAACATTGGGTAAAGAACGAAAGTTCTGTGTTAATTCAATTAAGACACCATGATCTGGATTGTCTTGATACAACTTGTATTTAGAAGCGAACAGTTGAGCCGTTGCATTTCTAAATTTATAAATAGATTGTTTGATATCCCCAACCATAAAAGTGTTTTTACCATTAGAAATAGCTTGGGTAATACGTTCTTGTATCATCGAAGTATCCTGGTATTCATCCACCATGATTTCATTGAATTTCTTTGAAATTTCTTTGGCTGTATTGTTGCTTAACCATCTTGATTGATCGTGATACAATGTATCGATTAAGATGGTTTCTAAATCGTCAAACTCTAAATAGCCCGTTTCTTTTTTAATCTGGAAAAACAATGCATCTAAGTCTTTGCCATACTTAATCAACATCTTAGCATTTTTATAATTATCTTGTAAGATGGCTTCAAAAGTCACATGATCAATATCGGTTAAAGCTCTTACTTTTAAGTACTTTTCTTTAATGGCATCATGTAAATCACCATCGTAATTCTTACCAGCTTTTCTTGGAAACTCGACAAGCTTTTCCATCTCAAAGAAGTTACCCTTGGTTGATAAGACCAATTTGTTTTGACGCACTTGTTTTAACAAGGTATCATAACCAACCTTTTGTTTTTCAGAAAGAGATGTATTCAACATTTCAGTAATCATAATTTCTAAAGCGTCTAATAAATCAGGTAGGGTATCGTAATAGAAAGAAGCCAATGGATCTTCTATTAAGATATCTTCAACCTTACTTAATACTAGATTCTCTTCAATGGTTTGGTAACCACCATTAGATTTGATTAAAGTATTGACTTTATATAAAATATCAGATAATTTTTCTACACTGGTAATGTTTTTATTGTAATAAGCATCTAATAATTGAAAGTCTTCTTCTAAATAATGAGCATCATACAATTGATTAAAAGCCTTTTCTTTTAATGAAGTAATAACTCTATTATCCGCAATTTGTAAAGGATGTTCAAACTGAAACTCGGCTTTGTTTTCTTTTAACAATCTTAAACATAAAGAGTGAAAGGTAGAAATATAGGCATCATCTAATATAGATAATTGTTTCTTTAAGAAATCTTTGACACTTTCATCAGTGACCTCTTTTAATTTCTCATTGATGACCGATTCTAAACGATCTTTCAATTCACCAGCTGCAGCCTCGGTAAAGGTCACAACAACCAACTCATTGACATTGACACCATCAAGAATAATTTTACGTATGATACGTTCAACCAATAATGTGGTTTTACCACAACCAGCGGCTGCCGCAACAAGGATATTATTGCCTTCTTCCATGATGGCTTTTCTTTGTTCTGGTGTAAAATAATCTGGCATAACATATTGACTAGACATCTAGATTACCTCCTTGCTCTTGATTCTTTTTCGCTTCTTTTTCTAACTCACTTCTTGTATCCATACCTTCAAAGAAATGACAGACTGCCTTGTAATCACAAAAATCACACGTTTTATTTTCATATGGTAATAGAGGGAATTCACCTTCATAAATAGATTGAACCAGTCTTTCAACATGTCCTTCAAAGATAGATAAGTTAGAAACTAGCTTCGGCGTATCCATGACACTACTTGGTTTATGTTTAAACTTAACATTTGAAAAAACAGATGTCCTATCTTTATCACCTAATGCTGGATCAAAAGCTTCATATTCTTTAGGAATATCATCATGAATAAAGATACCGTTTAAACCATTTTCTTTGTATTTGTTTAAAGTCAGTTGTTCTTTGTCTAAGATTGATTTTACTTCTAAATAATTATCAGATATTTCTTTGTAGAAAGCCCCTCTAACATCTAAAGGATTCAACTCTTTTAAGAAGTACATATAGAATATTAATTGATTCATAATACCAGCTTCAAAAGAAGATTGTTTAAACTCTTTCTTACTGGTTTTATAGTCTAAAATAAACTCACTGTGACCATCAGAGAATATCGCATCAATGAATCCTTTAAAATTAATATTATCAAAGTATTGAGATTGTAGCTGTTTAATTAAATCAGACTCTTCTAAATTAATTTCTTCTTCTACTTGTTTTAAATGAAATCTTGTTTGATGATCCATATAATTCAAGAAATTGAAAGTAGACTGTATATTCTCAACCATTCGACGGGTAATCGTTTCTATCTTTTGATCAGATAGATGTAACTTATTATTTTGATCAGCTTTTTCTAAAGCATCAGTGATTTCTTTTTTAATGATTTCACCAACAATAGGATCTTCCAAAGCTTTTTCATAAGTTAACTTACCTTCTATAATCATCCCTTCTACTTGTTCTAATACACCATGGTATATACTACCCACTTCCATAAGAGAGAATTCTTCAAGTTTACTTGGTTTTAAAATGTTTTGAACAAAGTATTTGTATGGACAACCACCAAAGGTATCCAATGCTGAGGCAGATATTCTTACTTGATTGTTTAATCTTTTAAGAATGGATTCTCTATCCAAAGTTACACCTTGTAATAATTCTGAAGCATTTAAGGTTGGTTGTGATAAAAAGATATGATGGAAACTAGAAGATAGTTTTTCTTTCTTTAAATCTTTAATAAAGAAGGCTTCCTCTTTAGATTTATTCTCGGTATTAATTAAGGCTAAGTTGAAATATATATTTTCACCACACGTTAGTAAACGTTGTTTGTCCTGATTGAAATAATCGGTAAAGTTATAAACACTTAATAAGTCAGGACTTATCTTTTCTCTTTGTTCAGTACTTAATAAATAAGAAGCTTTACTTTGTTTAAAGTTAGGCATAGAAGCATCAATCACATAGACATGCTTGTATGCAATAGCGGTTTGTTTACTTGTAACAATCATTAAGGCATCATCGATGGATTCATCCATATTTTCTAACATGGCTTCTAATCGTTTCAACAACAATTGGTTCAGCAAACCAAAATCAATACGTGCATGGATTAAATACAAGTCTTTAAATAAATCGTTTAACTTCTCTGTTTCAAAGAAGTGGGTCACAGTTAATAAATGATAGATAAAGGCTAAGTATAAATGATAATCCCTAGCTTGTTTAAACCTTTCTACTCCTTGCACAATCTCATCGATAGATAAAGTAACTTCATGTTTTTTAAAGAGTCTTTCAATGATTTGTTTATCTGAATAATCATACTTGTCTTCAATGATATCAAACAAAGAAATCAACTTATAAATATTAGGATCTTTAATGGCTTGATTGTGGTCTACGGGAATATTTAATTTTCTAAAGGCAGATAAAAAGTATTCGGTTAATGTAGAATCATCACAAATAATTAAAGTATTAGAAAAATCATTTTTCTTGTAGATATCTTCAATAACATAATCAACCATATGAATGGTATTTTTATGTTCAACAAAATAATACTTTGGTTCTTCAACCATACCATCGTAATAAGAGATTTGTACCCCAATTGATTGTAGGTGGTCTAATAACTGTAAATGAATGGGATACAAACCTTGTGTGGTATAAACAATGATGTGTTGAATAGATGTTTTGATTAAAGATAAATCTAATTTCTCAAAAGAGATAGGTAACTCAAAAACATCGATGATTGGTTGAGGTGTACTTAAGTTAGAAAGAAAGAATTCATGTTTTACCTTAAACAACTCATTGATATAGTTGATATTGTTTTTTAAGGGATCTTGATTTTCAATTAAACGCTCATTAATCTTAATCTTTTCAACAATATTAGAATCATCATCAAAATGAATATCGTTTTCACTTAATAGTTTCTTTAATAAGGCATCCATACTCATTAATTGGAAGTTTCCAATAATTTTTTGATTGGCCGTTAATTGGTCTATTAATTTAGAATGGTATGTATTTGGTGCAATCAGTAGTGTCGATTGTTCTGGGTTAATCATGGCTTGTAATGTTTGCATAGAGTTCTCCTTTATATAGTAAATGATACTGTTTAATTATATCTAATATGACAAGTATAAAGATAGAGTAAATCAAACAAAATTTCTTTTTATACACCAAGAGTGCAATAAAAAAATCGCTACACAAGAGTAACGATTCATTGCTTTGTTATACAAGAAAGTTAAAATTAGTATTTTTTATTAAAAGACAATAAAAACTAAGTATAGCTATATATAGGATATTAAAACCGTAATAATTATTTGCATATCTATCATATCCTTATTGTAGAGTTATCCTTATTATAAGCATTTGTTTAAGATATTTTGTTGAATGTTATAAAAAAGTTAGAAATCATCTGAGAAATTTCTCATATAATTTCTAACTTTATAGGCTAAGAATAATCTTGCTTGTTCTTAGTCTTTATAAAAGTTTTCTTTGTAGTCTTGAACATCGTTTTCATCTAAGAGATAGATTTCATTTAAAATACGAAGAATCTCTTGATCATCCAAATGGGTAATACTTGTATTCGTTATTCTAGTATTATAGGTTGGATAACCAATCATTTGAGTGGTATCTTCTGGATGAACTTCATATTTTAAGATGGTCAAAACTTTTAATTTGTCTACATAGCCTTTATTAGAAGGACAACACGTAATACTTGCACCAAAGTTATTTTCAAATTGATAATGAACCAGGGTTGGACAAGTTTTATCTCCTAATAAATAGACGATGTATTGTTCGAATCCTTTCATGTTTGTTTACCTCTTTTTAAGATGTAAACAAAAAGAATTATTCAGAAAGTTTGTTGATAAGATCTTCTAAAGAATGTTCTTGGTAGTAAGTCATTAATTCATTGTAATTGTTTGGTTTACTTGGTGGATTAGATAGATGTTCTTGGTTATTCAAGATATGTTTTAAATCAACATCTTTGTATGTAACAAAGTCTTTGATTTTATCAAACAAGTCCATCCCCTTATCCGTATTAACCAATAAAGTAGAAACCCCGTTCTTATCGTAGGAATGTGCATCATAATGTTCTACACCGTAAGCTTGTGCTAGAGTTAAATCACTACATCTAGAGAGTGATGTAAAGGGACATTCATAACAAGAGTCCCTTAAGATTAAAGAATGTTTTTTATACAACAAATTAAAGGTATCATCAGATATGACTTGATTGTTGATGGTATAATCCATGGCTTGTGTACTATCATAATCTCTTTGTTTTGAAGTAAAGTTTATCCCCTGTAACTTTCCTTTGTGTTGCCTTTCTATCATGACTTTAAAGTCTTGATAAAACAAAGGACTAGATACACCGTGACAAACAAAATCGAGAATAATCAGGTTAGGGTAGTAACGTGTGCCTTTAAAGATAGATTTTATACCTGCACATTGACAAGGTGTCCCTGTAAATAAAACAAGATGACCCCTTATCAAGTCTTTCATGATTAATGAATACATGTTAGAAATATCTGCTTCTACATACTTAGCGCCTCTCATTAAATCACGTACTTCTTTAGTATCAGCTCTTTGATAAACAACCTCTAAGTTTTCATCTAAGACAACCCCATAAACCAAACCATTGTTTTCTAACACATAATCACTTAATTGCGTGAACATTCCCCCTGCACTTGATGCTCTTACAACTTGCCTATCATTGTGTTTTAGTGTATAAGCAATGGTCGTTTCATTATTTAAGATATTTTGTTTGATTAAGTTGTCTCGATAAACTGGACATCTGTCCTGACACTTATGACAAGTGATACAGTTGTTTAAGGTAATCTTTGGGTATACAAAACCCAAATCATCGTTTTCTTTTTCAATCGCTTGATAGTTACATGATCTTATACAAGCAAAGCAACCAGTACAATCTTTTATGTTATCGAGTATTTTTTCCATACACTCACCTCGATATACATTGTAACAAGTCTATTCATTTCTTTCTATATAATTTTTTTGTTTACCAGTCTATTATAGGTAAAAGTAGTATCTATGTAAAACTTGGTTAAAGAAGGTATAGTTCTATTATTAAAAGTAACTTAAGTCTTTTAACACACCCTATAGATAAGATATAGTTTTGTAGTATTATGGGTACATTGTAACCAAATAAATACAAAACTGGACTGGTTTTAATGACAAAAGTATGTGTTTATTAAGGCGTACTTAGTTAAAGTATAAATATGTATTAAAAAAAGTTTGGCTTATGCCAAACTCTTATTTTACTTTATAATTTCTTGAGACAAATGGTATTTCTGGTACACCATCAACAATGTTAAGTTTTAAACTTAACATGAAGTAGTAACCTGAAAGGATGTTGAATAAATCAAATAAGATTGGATCAACCTCATGTCCTTGATGGTTATGACGATACATCAATCTAACCAATGATTTGGCATCTACTCTTAGTTCATGAGCCAAACAAGCTCTAAAAGAACCTTGTGGTAATGTAAAAGCACCGACTGAATCTTTGTATTGTTCGTTTAATGATTCTACAATACGCGCAATATTATCCACTTCTTCTCTAGTAACAGAGTTGGGTGTTCTTAAACAAGCATTGGCATGGTAGATTAAATCGCCTATCATGGCTAGTTGGTCATATAAATCTTTATCATCAATACATAAGGCTCTTAATTGACCTGTTTTAGAAGTTAGATGATCGGTTGCTAGTTCATAATCACATCTTAAATCATCATACTTATCTGCTAAGAATGGATAGGCTTCATATTTAGAACGATACACTATTTGTCCTCCTTCTTGTTGACAATCTCTTCCCATTTAGATAGAGAATCAATCATATATTTAGCGATATCTACATCATATATATTTTTTAAAAAGTTAGGTGTGATGATATCTTTAGCTTTACCATAACCTT
>Ga0268261_10001507_pt1 | contig 16090 bp, 18 predicted proteins | sample TergutNc150P1_FD_190353 | JGI IMG/M metagenome (GOLD analysis project Ga0268261, IMG submission 190353) | Nasutitermes corniger P1 segment gut microbial community from laboratory colony in Florida, USA - Nc150 P1 (SPAdes) (version 2) | ecosystem: Host-associated > Arthropoda: Insects >... | reverse complement strand
GAAGCCTACCCCTCCAAGGAATCATTGCTTCATCTAAGGAAAGTTGTTGATTTGGCTTATGAATAGTCTGAAATCTTTCAAGGAAAAAATTCAATAAGGGTTGAATTTTGAAAAGCCTGTTAGTTGAGTTCATTGTTATTGAAATGTAAACATCACCAAATTTGTTCAAATCTATTACGGCTCATAAGTTTCCTGAAAATAGGATTATCTAAAACGGATCCGTAGACCAATTATTCTTTAGTTTATCTTTCCTGACTTGCCCAATTAGAATAATTATTGAAAAAAAATTCATTTATGCTACAGTGACATTTGACCATTTCAACCCCTTAGAACAAGTAACATACTTTTCCTGATTTTGTAAGTAATATAGATTCGTTTCCTCACACAACATATCAAAGAATGTGTCTCCAAGAAAGAGTCCTGTTACTTGTGATACTTTCGTCGGGTCAGAGGGAATTTGTTTCACCCCTGGGTTTCCGGTAAATGGCCCTAAATTTGGTGTTTTATCTGTTTTTACCCACGTGGAAACCGCTGAATCTAGTGTTTCATCGTCATCGTCACTTTCGTTTGCACTTTGTTCACTGTCACTGTAACTCGGTAAAGGATGCACAATTTTGTTTTACCTATTTCCAATAATAGAATAGTCACTGTCATTTTCACTGTCACTGTCAGCGTCGTCAGGAACATCAGATAATATGTCCGCCAACAATTCCACTGAAATTTCATCTTCTGTCAGATAATTTTCCTCGTAAGAACTACCTCTTTCCGTCTTGGGTGTAAAGTGGTTAAAGTCTGAACGCTGACTAAATGCAGAGCGGAGCAACAGAGGAAAATAAAGAGCTGCTTGTTATCTATATTTATCACAGATCATTAATTCGGAGTGAGGTCACGTTTCTATAAACATCCGTCATCAGGACCATTCGGAAACAGGCTCCATGTATTTCGTAATTAAGTGTTATGTGCGTGGAAACTAAGCGCGTGTTAAAAACGCAGATTTGCATCACCCGTCTTGCACAGTTGTAATGTATAGATGCAAATCTGCGTCACCCGTCCTCAATGTGTTAACAAATGCGACGTACTTCCTCATAGTCCAGACTGACTCGTCATTTACGGTCTGCATGACGTCATGATTAGCTGTTCCTGGGAGACCGTGACCTACATTCTCTTGTGGCTCCATCCCTGCCTCTACCTTGTTTGTAAACTTACATTCTTTCAGGTTTCCTTCTATCTCATACATTAGGCAGCTAGTTTTGAAATTTACTACCACTCCATACTCCTGTAGGAAATAAGCACCAATTAACAACGATTCCATCAGTTGACCAGAAACAAGAAAAACGTGTTCAAAACAATCATCACCGATAAAAAATGGGATATACGCTTGTTTATTTATTCTCCGGCTCCTACTGCCAAACGCGGTTACAAGCACCGTGCTTTGCAATTTTAACTCCAGCATCTCTATTCCTTGCGACAGTAACTGTGCATATAAGTCTTCTGTTATCAGGCTAATTTCAGATCCCGTATCAATAACCCCTTTCACATTTCTATTCCCAATTTTAATGTCAATATGTGGACAATTTTTTATGTTTTCATCATTAATGAAGTACGTCGTCACTTCAGCTTTATTATCCAATAAATTGTTCTCTGCAACCTATAGCATTTCCATATCAGTATTACTATTAATAGGTGCCTGAACTAAACTTGTCGGACCTCCTTGTTTCTCGGATGTGAACAGCGTATGGTCCCCTACTCTGTTCTTCTGAAGTTTCCCGTCCTGTTATCCGTCTTATTTTCCTGTGAATTTCTAGCCTGGTTGTACGGTGTAGCTTCTGCATTTAGAGCAGATGCATTTGTATTACGACGGGGGGAATAATTTTTTCTGTTACTTCCCGACCTCCTGTATGTCTCTTGTATGTCGTAACCTTCCTGTTCAGGGTACCTAGAATTCCTCGTGCGTCTTTGTTCTCGGCTTACATATGTCTGTCTCACTGAGTGTGTCCTACCATCCCTGTGGTCTTCTCTATCGTGACTGCTACGTGCATGTGGCCTCTTCTGATTTGACCATTGCTGTGAATTATGGTGTTGACCCTCGATGGCTTCCAGTTTATTTAATACACTCAAGGCATCCTGTATTGTCTTTATATTTGACGTAACAAATAATTTCTGTACCCATGGAGGATATGAACTAGTTATAGCCTCAATTACTTCTAGTTCTGACATTGGAGGTTGTAGTGATGTACCTAACACTGCATATTTTAAAAGATGTGAAGCCATACTGCCGTCTATATACTTATCATACCTACATCGATAAATCTGTGCCCTTGTGTGTGACTGATTCCTTACTCTAAAATTGATCCAAAAATTTAATTTTGAACTCCTCATAACTGTTAATATGTTCTTTAATTGCCATGAACCAGTTTTTCGCGAATTCCTCCGTAAGAGATTTAGAAACCAGAGTCAACTTCAAACGTTCATCAACTAATTTTAGCTTAAGGTATTCATCAAGGGCTTTTAAGAAGTGTACTGCCCTTTCTTCTCGACTACTGAAAGTCGGAAAAGATAATTCTAGCAAAATCTGCCCTCCACTAGTTGTATGTGTAATTCAACAAGCGTTACCACTTAAGGCATTTCCATTCATTCCATGCGAACATCCAATCTCTGTACTTTCATAAACGATGAGTTAGATGCGCAAGGTTCACTGACTGTGTTGATGGCCGATTGACTTGGCTCTACATGACTTACATCAGATAAAGTAGGATTATTAGGTTGTACGCTTGTATTACTTGCTACCCTAGATATCTGCTCCTTCAACTCTGCTACCTCTCTGTCCAGTTCAGCAGACTTTTGTGCATTAGCTAGCTCTGACTGACAGAAACTTTCTCGCACTTCCTGATTATTTTTGTTTACATCTTGCATAAACGTACTCATTTCTTGCTTTGTCACTTTTAGCTTGGTGTTCATTTCCTTACGCAAACTGTCGTTTTGTTCTTTGGTGCTGTTAATGTGTCTTGATACTCTCTCATCGACACTAGCTGATAATTTAGTAAGATCGTCCCTAATTGATTGCATTTCGGATCTTGTTTCTTCTCTCAACTGACAGATGGCCACTGTTACGTTACTTATTTCGTGCTGTAATTGTTATGTTAATCTATCTGCTAATTTCTTATTTTCTGCCATTAGTTTAGCACCCAATTCATTTGCTTTTGCGTTTTGATTTTGAATATTATTCAAAGTACTTAGAACATCGGCTAACATGTCTTGTATCTGGGTTGACCGATGACCATCGTTATCATTGTTAGTTACTATAAAAATACCTGGGGTATCTTCACCTATTACAGTAGCAGAATCCTGCATGTCACTATTAGTCACTTCAAATTATCGACCTCCTTTGTCTATCTTTGGTAATACCAAAGTTATCCCAATTCGTTCAGCCAAAAGCCTCCAACTCTGGGCAGCAACCCTTCTTGGCTATGACTTTAGGGTCGATTATCAAAAGTCGATGGATTTTGTTTAGGCTGACACACTCTCTCTTATTCGTCGCACTCGGCACCGGACAAAGAAGTCGTCCTCGCTGCTCTTTAAGCCGAGTTCGACATAGTCGTGGTGACCACTTACCTTCCCGTGACCTTCGATAAACTCCGCTCGATGACCGAGAAGGATGTACATGTTACAATCAATGAGAAAATTAATCGAGTTTCGGTGGCCGGACAGGACGTCTTCGCCAGCACCCTCACTGGTCACAGCCTGAAGGTTTCTACCGACGCCGAGAATCCCTCCCAAGCGAGCAAGGATGTATTCTGTTCAAGGAACGTGTTCTTATATCGACCGCGCTGCGAACCAAAGTGCTCAAACCCCTTCATGCAGGACATCCTGGAATCGAACGCAGGAAGTAAATCGATCGCAATTACGCGTACTGGCTGTGCATGGATCACAACATTGGAGTAATGGTTTGTCTGTGCGGGTCTTGCGCAGCAGTATCAAAACAGTCTTTCAAGGCAACACTGCACTCGTGGTCTTCAGCAAACCTTGGCGGGACATTCACATAACCCTCGCTGATCCACATCTGTGATGGCACTTCCTTACTATGCACGCCTCCAAGTATCCCGATGTTATTCCAATGTCTAGCACGACGTCCCGGCAGACTGTGGCAATACGTCGTAAACTGCTCGCCCAACATGGTGTAACAGAGACAATTGTCGCAGACAAAGGGAAGCAGTTCACCTCGCGCGAGTTCGGGTAGTTCATTAAGGCAAAGGCGATCAATCATATTCGGTCACCACCGTACAACCCCAATCCACTCGGCGGACTGTGCGCTTTGTCGACCCTTTGAAGCGCGGCTTCCTAAAACTGAGGGGAGGGAGCTGTGGATAAAATCGTGGATGCATTCCTGATGAGTTACAGGACTACACCGAAATTAACTCTCCCCAACAACGTTTTCCTACTGGACTCTTCTTCGGACATAAGCCCCGGACGACACTGGATCTTCCGACCAAAGAAGCAGCCGGGCGTGACCTAAAAATAGAGCGCCAATTCAGTGGACATGGAGCGGTCGCGCGCAACTTTGACGGGGCAGACCCTGTCTATGTTCCCTATCGCCGATCTCATGATTGGAAGGGAGGATCAGTTGCTAAACGAATAGATGGCCGTCTATACGACATGACGCTTGGCTAACGGATCGACCCGTAGGTTCCATGTCAACCAAATGCAGCTAAGATCCACACAGCTGACAGATGATGACTTCACAGCATTCGCAAACGCTGTCAAACTGCCCGTTCGAAGTCCGCAAGGTGCCACCGGAGAAACTGGACAACTTAGACGAATATGCACTGAACGACAATCAAGAGACCAGTAATCAGGGAACTCCAGCTATGGACGACGTGGAACCGCAGCAGTCAAGAAAACGCGTTTTCGGAACCCCGCCTTTCTCTGCGAGGTCACATTCCAAAGAAACAATTTGAGTTGGACCAAAGAAGGAAAAAGAACCGGTATTCATAAATTGATTCCAGGGGTACTAGTTCTTTTTTCCAGAGCCCGTCTATCTACGAAAGGAATACTGGTATTGGTGTAAAAGGCTTATGAAAATGATGCTGTGAACCGGTCAAATGTTTTAGGTGGTATTCTCGATTTCGAGACGGAAGGGACCTGGTAGGAGTTGAAGGGAGAGGTGGCCGTCCAAAATCGACACGAACTGAGATAAACATTGCTGCTGTTGCTTATTTGGTCAAAAATGACCATAGAATCGCATCAAGGATGATAGAAGAATCTTTAAACATCTCAAGATTCTGAAAGAGGATTTGAAAACGAGAAATTTGTATGCACGTTTTGTTCCACACTTGAGCAAAGGGAAGACCGAGTCAAATCTTGCCAAGACATTATCGCGATGGCCGATGCAGAGATTTTTAATAAAATTATTACGGGAGATGAGACCTGGTGTTTTGTCTATGAACCCGAAACAAAGCGACAGAGTTTTGAATGGTTGGTGAGACATCCTCTCGGCTGAAGAAACTGAAATTCCAAAGGTCCCACATAAAGACTATTTTGATAATTTTTTTCGAATCTCAAGGCGTAGTGCATTAAGAATTCGTACCAGAGGGGAAAAACAATAGATGTGGAATTTTATAAAGGAGTAATGGACCGCCTCCTGAAGCGCATTCATCGGGTTCGTCCAGCTGCGTTCTGCTCTCGAGATTTTTTCTTGTTGCACGATAATGCGCCCGCCCACAAAGCTGCAAGTGTTCGCCAATTTTTAACCCCAAAAAAATGTTACAACCCTTTGTCACCGCCGTACTCTCCAGATGTATCTCCGCCAGACTATATTCTGTTCCTCAAGTTGAAAATGAAGTTAAAAGGACTCCACTTTGCGGATGTTGCTGAGATCCAAGAAGCCGTAACTGATTAATTACAGACGTTCCAAAAAGAGGAATTTTCGGCAGCTTTTCAGAAACTGTACGACCTCGCAAAAGCCCGTCTATATGCCAATTGAGCTTATTTCGAATAAAAAAGTACGTGTCTTCGTTGTCTTTGATTTTTTTTGAAAATTAGTCAACTTTTGGGCCGCACTGTGCACACACATAGTTGACCATATGTATAATCAGTTCTGACTTGTGCAAAATTTTATTTGTGCCAGACCTTTCAGGATCTAACTACTGCATATATTGGTAAGTGTCTATGCACATACCACTTCAGCCTAGATATAAGCTTCATGATACGTCATTAATACTGAAGATTGAGTCTACATAATGCAAAGTACTATGCTGTATGATTACAAATACACAAAGTTGACAATTCAGTGACAATATGCCTTATTTACCTCAATATACCAAAAAAACTGCACAATCCTCGGTTTTCAAGAAAATACCTACCTACATGGAGCATACTTAAATTGGTGTGCAATTGTAAGATGAAAGTCGACACCACCCTCCCCCAGTTATACAGGTGAAGTTACTCCATGGAGTAGAGTCCTACTTGAGAAGCTAACCGGTTTGCAGCTAGTCAAGAATTTCCCCGCATTCTATGGGACCCGAAGCTTCATTACCACATTCACAAGTGTTCGCCCCCTGTCCCTATCCGGAGTCCGTTCTTTCAAGTCCATGCCCCCACATTCCACTCCTGAAGATCCATATTAATATTATTCTCCCATCTACGCCTAGGTCTCCGAAGTGATCTCTTTCCCTCAGGTTTCCCCACCAAAACCCTGTATACGCCCGTCCTCTCGCCCATAGTCGCTACATGCCCCTTCCATCTAATTCTCGATTTTATCACCCGAAAAACTTTGGGTGAGGGTACAGATCATTAAGCTCCTCATTACGTAGTTTTCTCCACTCCCCTATTACCTCGTCCCTCGTGGGCCCAAATATTCTCCTCAGCACTCTATTCTCAGACACCCTCAGCCTACGTTCCCCTCAATGTCAGAGACCAAGTTGCACACCCACACAAAACAATAGGCAAAATTATAGTTCTGTATATTTTAATCTTTAAATTTTTGGATAGCAAACTAGAAGACAAAAGATTCTGCACCCAGTTGCTTCAAGTTGCTCTTAATTTTTTCCTGGGTGTAATTTTGTTCAGTTAAAATTGTTTCCAAATATTTGAACTCTTCCACCTTTTCAAAGGAACTATTATCAGTCTTTATACTGTACCTTTGTCCAGCATTCTGATCTCGAGACCTGACCATGTACTTAGTTTTATTTACTTCTAGTCCAGTCTTCCTACTAGCCTCTACCAAACTGTCTGCGTTTCCCTTTACAGTAGATACGCTTCCTCCGAATATATGAACATCATCAGCATAAACCAGAAACTGATGTGTGCTAATTAATTTCAAGCCATCTTGGTTTACCTGGACCCTACTAATGGCTTGCTTTGAAGCAAAGCAAACCAATGGCGAAAGAGCATCTTGTTTAAAACTATTCCTAACAAGAAACATGTCAAATTCTTGCCTACCCGGACTCTGCTATACGTTTCAGTCAGACATGTTTTTCTTAGCCGTACCAGTTTCGTGGGGATACCAAGCTCCATCAGAATATTATACAAGATCTCCTCCTAACTGAACCATAAGCTTTCTTGAAGTATATAAAGAGCTGCTGCGCGGCTTCTTTATATTCCCTTTTTTCTCAAGTATTTGACTAATACAGAATATATGATCAATAGTTGACTTGTTGCGTCGAAATCCACATTGATGGTCCCCAATAATTTCCTCTGCATATGGAGTTAACCTTCAGAGCAGTGTTGGATAATTTTTTTTTTGCGTATTTTGCAAAAATAAGCCCCTATAATTACTACAATCTGTTTTTTTCGTCCTTCTTATAGATAGATACAATACAATGATAGATTCCTTCCACTCCTCCGGCAATGACTCCTAATTCCAAACAGAAATAAAAAGTTGATGGCTCTCAGATCGAATTTTTCTACTCTCTGCTTTAATCAATTCTGCTGTGATTTGATCAAAACCTGGTGATTTGTGACTTTTAGCTTTTCAGTAGCCAACTCAACGGGAAAGGCACTTGGCTCATGCCCTGGTGGTTCTGCTTTGTGTATTTGCCTTACATCATCAATTCCAAGTGCATTCAACAGCTGGGAGAAATAATTCCTCCACCTAGCCAAAAATGCGTATAAATTATGGGGAGGATTTTGCAAAACCATATTTTCACAAATACTGAACAGAAATTCATTATATTACTACCATTTGAAACAGGAATGTTTGCAGTTTCATAGTGACCTTAAATGCATTCGATGTGCGCCCCACGTGTGACACGGCAGATGTTCAGGCGATACTCCCATTCCCGCCAAACCCTCTCAAACATGTCTTGTGTGACATTCCCGATTGTGGTGTTGATGCGCTCTCGCAATTCTGGTAGTGTCTTTGGAAGTGGTGGGACGTAAACATTGTCCTTCACGAAACCCCACAGGAAGAAATCACACACTATCAGGTCTGGTGACCGGGGTGGTCAGGTGCAGGTGTTGTCTGTGGCCACTGCACGACCAACCCATCGACCTGGCAGGTGTTCATTTAGGTACTCCCGGACCTCCTTATGCCAATGTGGTGGGGCCCCGTCTTGTTGGTAAATGTACCCCTATACCTCCTCATCCTCGAGTTGTGGCATTAACCAGTTTTCCAACATGTCCAGGTACACCTTTCCAGTAACACCGATTTCCGCGAAGAAGATTGGGCCGAACACGCGTCTTCTGGAAATGGCACGAAACACGTTCACTTTGGGACTGTCACGTTCCATCTCGATCAGAGCGTGAGGATTCTGCGATCCCCTATCCGGGTATTGTGCCTGTTGACCTTTCCGGATAAAAAAGACGCTCTATCACTAAAAATGACCCGTTCGGACAAACCCTGATCCGTTTCCATCCTGCTCAGCAAGTCCTCACAAAACGCCAGCCGTTTGGATGGATCATCAGGCTGGAGTTTTTGTACCAGTTGCAGTTTGTACGGGTACAACTGTAGTCGTTTCCGTACAATCTTCCTCATTGTGGGCTCCAGTATTTTCAACCCTCGACTGGTTCTCCACACAGATTTCCTGGGGCTGCGAGTTTCACGCACTCTGTCGACCGTCTCTTCGGTAACACTTGGCCTCTCCGCGCGGCCATTTCCTTGATGACAGATGCATCCTCTGTAACGAAATTGTTTCTACCACCTTCGGATCGACGTCTCAAGAGGACCACGACGTCCAAATTGCCGTCGAAAAGCGCGTTGAACCGCCACAAAACTGTTACATCGCACAAATTCCAGGACCCGCCAACTACGCTCGGTCGGTGAGGCAGCCATTTCCCTCCAACACTGGTTTACGCTTTTCCCGCGAGATGGCAGTAGCGACTATAGGACCATTCCAAATGTAACGTTCATTGTGTGTAATCGACACTAATTTCACGATCTTGCGACACTTCCTACTCAAGTTATGGCGTAACGAAATCCTCCGATAATTTATACGCACCCTGTACTGTCGGAGTCTGCAACCAAATCACCCTTCTCATCCTTTACTATGGGCTGGTAACTTTTTTAAAGTCATTGATGCTCCTATACAAGTCCCTAATATTTTTTACCTTACTGTTAAATTTCAGGTTCCTCAAATTTAGCTTTCAGGTTGCCTGCATTGCTCTAGCTTGGATCCTGTACCCACTATATTTTAGCCTGATTTCTTTGATCTAGAAACCCTAAACATTCTTCATCAAGCCATGCTTTATGCTGCTTCAATTTGTGCAGACCTAGACTCTATAGCTGAGGTTTTGATATTCTCATTAATGTTCTCTCAAGCCCTATTTACGTCCTCGCCATCGCTTAAGTTCTCCAAAGCTGCAAACCTGTTCGTAATCTCAGTCTGTTTCCTAACCTCCAGCTGATTTGGCTTCCTGAGATTACATCTTTCCCCATCAAAGTTCTGTGCTGCTTATGTACTTAATGCCAATCTTTCCGTAGCTTTTTCAACCACCAGATACTGATCTGTATCGCAGTCAGCTCCCCTGAAACTTCGTACATCTAGTATACTCGAATACCATCTCATATGTATCAATATGTGATCAATCGGTTTGTGAATCTTCCCATCAAGGGATTTCCAGGTGTACTTATGACTTTCGGTGCGTGAACTTCGTGCTCTTGACAACTCGATTTTCTGACGTGGCAAAGTTTACTATTCTATCACCATTATCATTACTGTCCTGATGTAGACTCTTATTCCCAATTGTCGGTTTGAAAATATTCTCTTCCCACTTTTGCATTAACCTCTCCTAATAGAAAATGATCAAAAACCTGCTGTAATTCCTCATAAAACTGTCTTTCGAATCATCACTTTTCCCCTCACAATGAACATGCACATTCAGAACAATGATACCACACCAGCGACCGCTCAGAACTGTATATGACATCCTATCGTTGATAAACTCTACTCTCTTAACTGCTGATACTATTCTGTGGTGTACAAAAAATCCTGTTCGCAATTGATGATTTTCGTTTCCTTTTCCATAGAAAAAATTATAATCCCCTGCTCTTACCGTGCCCCCTCTGTCCCACCCTTACCTTCTGCACACACACTAAATATAATTTTTATCTTGCTAATTTCCTGGCTGCTGCTCTAAGTGAACCTACTCTATACAGGCTCCTAACATTCAACGTACCATATCTCATGTCCCTTTTTTGTTTTTAAGTCGTATCAAAGTATCAATCCAGGCCTCAGGTAAGTGTTCATGATTCGCAACAAAGTCAGTTTTTAAGTTGAGGAGTTGTCAACACCTGGCCCAACCCCCAAGCTGGAGGACCACCCCTTGTCGGCAGTCCGCGACTGCTTATTTAATATATTCGCAGTTACCCTCCATATTGGAGGCCTTTCATTCATCCGCAACCTGAGGACGCTCCATGCCATGGTGACAGGAACCCACTTATCACGGACAGGTAATGTAGCAAATATACGAGTAATTTCCCTACATTGGGGTAACTATGGTATTTGGGGATATTTTGACACACATGTATGCCAAGTTACCTACCACATTGATTACCATGGAGTTTGAGTTTTATTCACACAGTCTTGCTAGAAACACACAACTAACACGAACAAGGCTTGTAAAAAAATGTCGGCGAATCTGAGTATACCTCAGAGAAGGAACAAAAATATGTTTTGTTTTGTTCATAAATAATGGCCCTAGATGAAAACAGAGCAGACACAGACACGCACATTAATCAGGAAAGATAAATGGATGAAGAATATGTTGGCTGTTGGTGCTTGTCACTTGTATCCACTCCCTTACATTGCTGTACTTTTGTCGATGATCTTCACAGATGGCCTTTGTATTCAAATTGTTTTTGCGAATGGAAGTCAGAAAGTAAGGTTCCCTATTTTATTTCCACCATGCATGGTGTGCTTCTGTTGCACTTTACTCCTAATAAAAGTCAATTCTGCTGCTTATCAGGCCACTCTCAAAAAACTTAAGAGAGCTGTTCAATCCAAGAGGCCTCAGATGTCAGACAAGAGGGTGCTGTTGTTGCATGACAATGCCCGATCGCATACAGCTCATGCGACAGTGAATCTTGTGGAACGATGGGGCTGGGAAATTCTTGAGCACCCGCCCTACAGCCTGGATCTGGCACCTTAGAACTTTCATCTCTTCCCCAAAATGAAAAAAAAAAATCTTCCTGCCAAGGAATTCAGATCACATGATGATGTCAAGCATGAGGTGCAAACATGGCTGCGTGGTCAGGATCCCACCTTCTGTTGACAGGGTTTTGAGAAATGGATTTCCCGCCTAGACAAGTGCCTCAACAGAGAAGGTGACTATGTGGAAAAATAGTGAAGTGAAGTGAGTAATAAGTGAATAAACAGGCATCTCACTATGTGAAGTTATTTGGTGGCAATAAAATAGGGAACCTTACTTTCTGACTTCCCCTCGTATATACCCAGTGTTCATGATCAACAGCAGTTCATTGCCAACCACATATATTGCAACCCTAAAAAGAGTCAAAGAAGAAAATTAATTCCAGAGGAGGCAACACAAGTGTTGACGCCACTTCGAATGTCACTGCCTGTTGACATGTATATGTCTTATAGCTGGGTGTCTTTCTGGTGAAGTCACGTGACAGCGTAACGCGGAGTGACGTCACAGTGTAAGACGACCTTGTGATACAATGCGCATCCGGCGACGCGCATACCGCAATACGATAATGCTCATCCGGTCACGTGTCATTCGCGATATAACTGAAAATTGTATCACGTGACATTGGAACGTGAATGACAAACAATAATAACTATCTAATTAGCCATTGTCCGTCGCAGTAATGCGCGTGACGTGGAAGAGTGAAGTCGCGTCTGTATAAAATATAGCCGCTGTGTCAGGCGTTAATTGTAATGTGAGTGATGAAATTTTGCAATATTGTAAAGAGTTTCGTGAGATGTATCCACAAGCACCGAATTGGGATATAAGTGTTGTTAGGCAATTAATGGAATTGTTTGTTAAGAATAAATTCCGCCTTAACGGAATCATGTATCCATGTATATGTCTTACAGTATGTCATATGCATGGTACGATGTATCGCGTAGCGTCGATTTGCTTTTGCATATTCCAACGTTGCACGTCACATCGTACCATGTATGACATACTATAAGACACATACATAGATACGACATAATTCCGTTAAGGCGGAATATTATATTAGAACCCCATGGACAGGAGCACAGGGGGAATGATGCAGAAGGTAAGACAGGAAAACACACCCCACAGAACAAATATATAAATAAATAACAAATAAATAATAGTCTAGCTTGAAAAGTGCGTAAAGCCATTAATGAACATTAGACACAATCAGTACAGATAGTTTTGCAGAAACGGGAAAGAAAGCATTTGCTTTAGACAAATATAGACAAGTTTTCAATGAAATCAACCTTGGTGTTTTTAATGAAGAAGGATCAGTGCCATAAGTGTTTGGCGCTTACAAGCACAACAGAGAAAATACTTCAACAAAATAATTACAAAAACCAAATGTGATGTGGATGAAGCTAGAAATGAACATAAAGCAAAATATCAAGAAGACTCAAATGTGTAAATGCTCAATTTTGACATGTAAGCTGCGCTGAAGTGATCAGCAGGCCAAATTTTGTAGCAATAAAGCAAGCCATAATTTGACATGAAGTTCCTGAAGTACTCAGGGACTGGTTAGAAGACATGTTAGCAGACAGCAACTTGACTGTTAGTCGTGGTGATAGAACCATAGAAGGCAAACCTGATAAATTTTGACCACAAGGGGGAGTTTTGTCTCCACTTGTGTAGTGCCTTGAGGTAAATGACCTCCTATAGGATCTACAAAAGGAAGGTTTTCTGGTTTATGGCTATGCAGATGACATAGCCATATTAGTCAGGGGGATTACCATAATATTTTCGGGGATGTTATGATTAATGCCAGAAAGACGAAGGTTTAACGGTCAATCTGTTGAAGACTAATGGTATGGTGTTTATCAGGAAATATAAACCAGAACGAAGAGAATCACTGAGGCTTGGGGGAAGAGCAATTGCCTTCACCAGTTTAGTGAATTATTTAGGAGTCCTTCTAGACCCTAAACTAAATTTGAGGCAACACCTCAGAGCAAGATGGAAGAAAATTTACTCCTCTATGTGGGCGTGTAGAAGAGTTATGGCTTTGGGAATTAACCCCAAAATAGCCATATGGATGTACCAGACAGTGTTGCCACAAAAACTGTATGCATCAGTGGTCTGTTGGCCCGTGGTGAGTAGGGTGGAAGCAAAGAACCTACTGCAAAGCCTACAAAGTACTTATCTGAGGGCTGCTGTGGGGTCTACGAAAACACCAACCATTGAGACGATTGAAGTAGCCCTCTCTTTAATTCCCCTGGACATGGCTGTTATTCGAGTAGCTAGATTCACTGCATACAGATTGAACTGTCAGAGAGAATGGAGGAATACAGGGTTAGACATATACAACTTTTCCTCCAGAAATATCCTTTTACATTAAAACAGGATAGCATGCTTTAAAAAAATCCAGTGGTAAAAAATGTAAAGTATTGATATCGACTATAAAACGCTGCTGTATGCCAGGTAAAATCACCAACCCCAACAATGACACTTGGTACACAGACAGTTCAGGAATTAGCAACTGCAGATACATATGTATTTATGGACCAAAGGACAACCATGGGGACAGTATTTCTATGGGCAGCCTCTCTACAGTGTTTCAAGCTGAAGTGATGGCAATCTTGAAGTGCACAGAACTCCTCTTGTCGAAGAACATAACGAGGAGAATATATACCTGCTTAGATAGGAGGGGAGCAATAGCAGCACTGCAAAAACCACCACCGAATCGGCCCTGGTATGGGAGAGTATGTAATCGCTAGAAAAAAACTGGTAGGCTGTGTCGGGCCACGGCCGCTAGTTTTTATGTGAATACGTCTTTAAGGGCCGAAGGAAATGAACTGAACCCATATATGAACACATTTATTTATTAACACACTTTATTTGTGAACACATTTATTGTTCGCTACTTAACATCAGTCTATTGAATACAGGTCTACCATACGAGAAGTACGATACTTATGGTAAAGTCTGTACGGAAATGTTTCTAGTGAATGTTAGATCTATGTACGTATTGCCCACAGTTGTAGACGCGGAACTAATGCAGTCAAAATTGAATTTGGATTTCATAAAGTTCACAAATGATTTGTTTTGCATAATGCCCATGTTGAAGTCTCCGCACAGTAGAGTCTCTGTGTCTCTGTGTCGGGGTTCATGTTCGGAAAGATCAGTCTAATGGCTTCAGAGTAAGCGCCGAACATTTGAAACATGAAATACTCGATTGCTTCTTGGGGCACGTTGAGATGGATGTAAACGGCTCCAAGTATGTTTTTTTTTTTTTTTTTTTTTTTTTTTTTTGTACTTTCTCCATATGTAGCGGGACATTTCGAAATTTTGTCCGATTTTTTTCACCAAGTCCTACACAATTCGCACAAATATGATAGAGTCAGTATTTTATTCCACGAAGTGTATTATTTGAGAGATTTTGCGTCGATTGACACCCAGATCAGCGCGACGGGACCACGCGTCTGTGAGCTATGGTCGCTGTAAGTTGACGATCATCGCGATTTCGACCTTAACCCTTATCCTGCTAATGTGGAGAATAGGGTGAGCTCCTAATAATGCCAGCAAATGGTAGGTGGGATTTAACTCGGCGTTTAAAGGGTTAAACTAGCTAGTGACGGCTGAGGGGCGCGGGAGAGGGGGTCGCTGCGACTGCGCACAACAAACTTTCATCCTTGTTCTATCCAATGATATCAAGCAGGCCCGGATCGAACGATATCATGGAAATTTTTGCGAAACAAATTGGAACTGATGTGACGCTCGAGTTTTCGAACATGCGGGGTGCCCGGTATTCACGTCAAAACTAGGTGGATCTAATAAAGTCACTGTAGTGTGGGTACCCGGGCATCATGGAATACCAGGAAATGAAGACCCTGATAAATTGGCCAAGGAAGGATTAATGGAGTCCCTTCTGACCAAACTGTTGGCATCCCCTTTGTTGTGAGTAAATATGTCACAAGGAGTCATTGGAGACAGAGTACCTTAACATGTGGAAAACCTATAAAGGTTGTCACCAGTCCAAGATCCCAACAAGTGAATCTCTGTCAAGTAGAACAAAGAGCTTCAAGCAATGAGTAGACAGAAGCTAAGAGTGGTTGTGGGGCTGATAACAGGCCACACAACCCTTAGAGCCCATATGTTTAAACTCGGACTCACACAGAGGCAGGACTGCCAACTGTGCAGGGACAGAATAGAAGGTAGTGTACGAGTACACAGTGTATGTCACTGTCCACCACTGGCATCCAAAAAGATACAGAACCTTAGGTTGTAAGTTTTCGAAGCCCAAGGATCTAGAAAATATGAGGGTGTATGGTCTAATAAGTCTGCTGGCCAATACCAGGCTTGGTGTAATAACTTAACCCCATTGTAAAATAGCGAGGAGATACAATGGATCTATAGAGATGTACGTGTCATTAGAGACCATAATGGAAACATTTGCTCTTTCTGCTGCTGCTCCTCCTCCTCCTCCTGCCACCACCACCACCGCGGTGGTGGCCGACGCCGACGCCGCCACCACCGC
>Ga0268261_10001506_pt1 | contig 16091 bp, 12 predicted proteins | sample TergutNc150P1_FD_190353 | JGI IMG/M metagenome (GOLD analysis project Ga0268261, IMG submission 190353) | Nasutitermes corniger P1 segment gut microbial community from laboratory colony in Florida, USA - Nc150 P1 (SPAdes) (version 2) | ecosystem: Host-associated > Arthropoda: Insects >... | reverse complement strand
TGTATATATATATATATATATATATATATATATATATATATATATATATATATATATGTATGAAATCAGCAATATAGGAATACCTACAATGAAGATGTTTTAAAAAAAGAAAACAACGAAGGCTAAAATTTTAGTAAATAAAATTTAATTGTGCGATCTCACTAGAAAGTATTATTATATCGTGCTTTTGCCTTCATTTTAAGGTTTTATACTTGGAGCCTGTTGAGGGTCCAAAAGGACTGAAACATGTAGCTTACATGAAAAGACAAAGTTGTGTCCGACGGTATTGTTGACTTTTTGAATATTTGTAATGCCCATTTAGATGTGTGTTATAAAATACTGTCAATGTTTATACGTCTTTTCTTGTCGTATTCATGTCCACCAAATGGTTGCCTTTTAGGCTTCACAGAACAGTCACATCCAAAGAGAAAGGGACACTTCAAGGACCTGCCACTTTCTCCATTTTAACCTAAGGTAGATAATTTTAAACCCACTGAAACCTACATACATACTAAGAAACAAATTCAAAATCGGGGAAACCAAACACAATTGATACGTTCACGTCATACAAATTAAAAAAAAAATCCGTCCCAAAAATACTGCCGTTTAATTTGGAGGTGTAAACAACGCTTCTACCCGTTACATTGACCCATCGCCCCTGGTCCTTCCTAATGGCAAAGGTGCAAATGAATGGCGATAGACCGTTGTCTTGTTTCGGACCATTCTGGGCTGGAAAAGTAGTAGATGTGTGCCTGTACAGACTTTATTATGGGTTGCATTAAAACGCATTTCAATTAACCTAACTAGTTTCGTGGGTATACCAACCGCACTGAGAATAGTATACAGAACCTTCATCCTGTCCGCATGTTTGGCATTCTTGAAGTCTCTAAATAGCTTATGTTTTGCTGCGTTGTATTACACTTTTTCTCAACCATTTGACGAATGCAGTTTATGTGACCAGCAGTTGATGTCTTGCGTTGAAATACACACCGATGACCCCCATGAATTTCGTCTACACACGGAGTTAACCTTGAAAGAAGAATGTTGGAAAAATTCTGTATGTAATTGATAACACTGATGTGGGTTGACATTTACTACTTATTTATCTTCCTTAATAAGTGGCTACGGTAATAGACCCCTCCCGCCTTTGCTGTGAGCCGATCATTCGTTCAGAGGAGTCCTACCGGATGTGTGCGTCTAATTGGTGTGATCTAGAAACTTCAGCAGTGAGGCGGCTTGAGCCCGAGCTTGGTTGTTTCGCCACAGAAAGAAAATAAATTTCTCCCACTGTTGACGCAATTCTTTCTCAGTCCAATTAGAATGAACAAGTTCATGTCATACCTCCTGACTGCATCAGTGCCACAGGAGTTTGATTAGTACCTGGTGATTTACACTGTCTTTTCAGATGCCCAGTAGCTATCTCAACCACAAGGAAACTAGAATCAAGTAGTAATAGCTCAGCTGCATGTATTCCAGTTTTCCAAACATCGTTAGATGCAATTCCTTGGCCTAGTCAAAGCACTGTGGATTCTGTAGCTGAATAACCGTTTTCTTCCTTTCCTAAATTAGTTCCAGGTTGGTAACCGTTCTTACATTCATTTTTCCTCTTGCATAAGACTGAAGTCTTTCAATATTCTGGTCCGTACTGCTTTGTTGCAAGCCCATTAATATTACCTATCAAATATCCTGTCTTATTGTCCCCACATATTTGCCAATTTCTTGTCTTGACGTTGTTCGTGTTTCTTTGATTAAAAGTTTTGTATGTGCTGCGTGAAGTCATAGTTTACACTGCTTACGTGTACGTTCGTAATAACCCAGACTGTCGTTATCTCAAGTTTTCATATTCTCTGATACTTTCCCAAATCCTCTTATGTTCCTTCTGTCATTGAGTTCTCCAGAGCTGCATAACCATTTAATATTTTAACCTGACTTGCATGTCATATAGTTTTTTTTATTGAATCTCTTCATATGAAACTTCGTTGTTACTCGTTTTCTTGCTGACACTCTCTCCCGAACTATTGCAACCGCTGGGAGTTATCACTCGCAGCCGTCTCGTGTGAAAGATCGGACATGAGGTCATTTTTGTGGAATTTATCCCGACGTGGTATATTATATTAAAATTGGAATATGTGCTGCCGTTAACCAAAGTGGTTCACGGCAGGACGTATGTCAATTTGGACATGAAGTACCTAAAATTCTCGTTCCCATTTGTTGGTTTGAAAGTGTCTTATCCACCTACTTTTACCTTAACGTCTCCTGACGGGATTTTTACTACGTGATATTTAGGAACTGATAGAATGCTTGCTTTAATTCCCTACAAAAATTGTCCCCTGAGTCATCACTTTTACCCATAATTGAGGCATGCGCATTCAGAAGAGTATCACACCAGCGATCGCGTAGCACTGCATATGACATCTTTCCACCTAGAAACTCTGTTCTCTTAGCTGTTGATGATGCTGTTGTTGAGATAAAATCCTCTCCGTAATTGATCTTGGTGAATACTTGTCCCTGTTTCGTCTCTTGTGGAATTCCCGTGATGACCTGTGCTTGTCTTTACTTCCTACTGCAGGGAGAACCACTGCGAAATCGAGCGCCGGCGCCGCAACAAGATGACAGCCTATATCACAGAACTGTCCGACATGGTGCCCACCTGCAGCGCGCTGGCTCGCAAGCCCGACAAGCTCACCATCCTCAGGATGGCCGTGGCCCACATGAAAGCCCTCAGGGGTGAGTTCTGCCTCTCTTACGTCCGTTTTTCCTTGATACTAGATTATTTTCTTGTTTCTTTTGTATTTTCGCTGTGTACGATTATTTTGGCCCATTCGTAATCTCAGGTTGCAAAATTGCGCCATTAGCTTTGCATTATTTACATTTGATATTGGAAGGTCTAAGTAAAATATATCGAGATATTTCATTTGCGGTTGAAATCGGACGATAACGAACACTGCATGAACACCTACATGAGCTGTTGCAGGCATCTCGAGTGTAAGTCTCTTAATATTTATTGGGACAAAGAATGTTTTGAACAAAGGCTGTAGACGAAAACGAAATGGGCCGTTGTATACCCACTTCACTTTTTCCGTAGGTCTTACGGTTTTCGAGGTAAATAGAGGGGATCCAACACACGGGACTTTTGAGGCTGTGCTTGCGTTTTATAGCTCGTTTCGTTTATCCGTTCTGCCTGTCCGTGGTGTGCAGTTCGGGAAGGTTTCAGGCGCGCACCGAAGTTCAGCATCGGCGGAGTCAGATGGCGCTGTATGGCAGTGTGCCATACTGAATATTGAATGTGCACTATGTACAGGAGGTCGACTGCCGTGATCTAGTTTTATCGTTTGTGTGTTTCCAGGCAAATTTTTGGATCTTTCCGTATAACATCCAACCCATTTAATTTACTAGCGTCCTTCCATGCAACTGTGTGACTACGTGACGTTGAACTCCATAAACATTTTGGGCTTGGCTGGTGACATGACGGCAGACCTGTAAAAGAAACGAAATAGAACAAAAAGAATAAGCATTTCGCCGTCAGTGTGTGACGATGACATTTACTGGAGGGACCACCGAAGACCACGTAAATCAGGGCAGTTGGTGTTGTGGCCGAGATTTGAAACAGGCATGAACCAAATACAAGTTGGAGGTATTACAGCTAGAATCGACTGGCTCCAGTAGCTCTAAAGTAGGGACGAGCCTGATATCTTTATGGATGCTGAACTCTAAATGGGCAGCTCATGCGTCGCGTTTGTACGTGTGAAGAATTAAGGTTGCTTAATGTTAGATGAGGCTAACATAGCGCAAGTATGCCGAGTTATTTTAACCACACGACTAATTATAATGTAATGATAATGCACACAAGCTCAAATGTGTTTTGTTGCCGCTGACCAAATTGGAAGTGTTTTTGATCTTGCCCCTGGAACATGGAATGACGGGTACTGCGTGACAGGGCGATAAAAAAGTAGTCTAGGCTGTGTTCGATTGGGAGGCCAGTAGTGGTGTTATGGACAATATGAATTCAGAAAGATAGGCGTTAGTGGTGTAACAGTTGGGAGTAGATTGACCTGGCTTAAACGGCCTAGTGGTAAGCTCTGTGACACGAAATGAATCCCGGGGTACCAGAAAATGCAGGAAAATTCTTCAGTAGCCGAACGACTATTAGCTTCGTTTTTACTCAGCCCATCTGATATTCCCGTTACACGTTGCAGCTTACAGCCAGCACGTCCCGAATATTATTACAAGCTGATAAAATATGGCGGGCCTTATCTGCGCGTCGCTCGCTTGCTCGTGACTGCACGGTTGCTAGGAGTCGTCACCCCGTGGCGGCATTTCCATTCGGCCCGCGTTCTGCAGTTTTCAAGACAATGGTACTGACCGGATGTGCGGGCCGCACGCAACACCGGCACAAATGCGTACTGTCTTGGGCGGCATTTGAATGAAGGGACCGGACAGCCCGCGAAAAATGTTAGTCGCAGTAGTTGATGAATGGGTCAAAATTTGAACCCATTACCTTCCCACATCCATCATTTAATCCTGTGTATCCACTAGTGCCCATATGAATAGACAAATTTTGCTTTACACCATCATCGTGCAATGTTGTAGGTGCCCGTGCCTCTTAAGTGCATGGACAGTGTGCTCACTCCTAGCAGTCCATATAGTTTGTAGTTAAGACAAAGGTAGAGAATGACCAGGGTTTTGGAAATTTATATAGAAAAGTAGTGCAAGTACCTGTTCATCACTCTTGAAGTGACTGGTAGTGAAATTACGTTGCATCTTAATTATGACTGTCTTATGAATATAGTTATATTTTTGCTGACCAGTTTTCTCTCATCTGGTTACTGCTGTTGTGCCACGTAATGATAGCTTTGTTAATTAAAATGTTGTCAGAGGTGTATGTAGATCAATTCATTTACTTAAAAGGTGCCAATTTTGATAACCTAGCAGTCAGACCAGAGATGGTGTATTGCAGGTAAATAAATGGATATGCTGTATAGAATGTGAAACCAGAATGTGTGATTGTTTGACAAAGGATTGATTTTTATATCATTGAAAATAGGGTAATTGATGGCACTGGTTGCACAATGAGTGGATCTTTGAAAAGACATAAAAATGTGAACAGAATGGAAATGTTTTTTTTTACATAAGTGCCCAGTGACAGGCTTTTGTGATTGTGGTAATGAATGTTCCGGTTTCCTAACAGTAGGCACTTCATGGATCAGCATAGTAGCAACTGACTGTCTTTCAGGTTCTGACATTGGTGTGACACGGTGAAGTCTTCTGCATTGTTCCAAGTAGACATTCTTCATATTCTGTCCACTCGAAGACAGAAATTGAACCACTTACCATATGTTATGTTTTATACAACAAACTGAGTGGCTAAGTCCAAATAAGTAGCCCTAAACAACTGCATAGTTAGGTATGTGGTTAGTCCTTCAGGTTCATCAGCAGGAACCCCAGGGCACATGGATCTGTGCTGCACAGACCTCATGTTTATGAAGACACAGCTACGTGTGTTTACGTGAAGATATGTATGTTGAAGCTTTGCATGGTAATGAGCTGCTGTCAGCTGCGCTGTTGCCCCGTGGATCACTGTTTCTCAACCTTGATGGTACTTTAGATCCCTTCCAGAGTCTCACTAATCTGGGACCCATCCCCTTCAATATTATCTCAACATCCAGACCCCTTAGGCACAATTCGTGCCAACATTTAAAGTTGGAATGTTTACATATAAGAAACATACTTCAACTGTATCTTTACATAGTCATTGTAAAAACTGATTACAAAATCAGTAATCTATGTAACAGTAATGACAGTAAAGCTGTATAGAGTCAAAAGGAAGAAAAGCCCTTTGTTCTCTGAATAGCATCTACTTATCTTGAAAATTCCTGGTTCAGAACCGCTGTCTTATATGATAGCAGGTCTGACTTTGTGATATGATTTCTTCAGAAACATTGTTATTGGACTCCACTGGTCCATTTTTTCCATCTATTTGCATGTGATCTTCATTGTCTGTATTTGCTGTTCTGATGTTTTGTAATTTTTGTGGTGATTCTCTTGCAGTTGAATGGGAAAAATGTGGTAATTTTGCATCTGTGTGCATGGGTTTATGTCTTTCCATAATGTATTGGAAGTACAGTATGGCAATGCTTAACATCACCATGTAAATTAACTACACAAATTAAACTGGCAACACAATTAAGTTTTGATGTTTATTGAAACAACATGTTTCCACCCATGTGGGCCATGTTAAAACTACATTCATGTAAAAACACTTAAAGGCAGTATACATTGCTTCCTGTGAATACTGAGATCTCAATTTACAAATTCTTTACATTGTTGCAATTTGTGTATACTGCCTTTATGTGTTCTTTACATGTATTTAATGTGAAGATGACCCATGTGGATCAAAACATGTTGCTTTAATACACATCAAAACTTAGTTGTGTTGACAGTTTAATTCATGTAGTTATCATATGATCACACAACAGGATGTCCACCTTAAAGATTATTACCACATAAGTTTCTGCAGCACCTGGTTTGTTTGAAGGTTCATGAGTGTGGTGATGAAAGGTGGAGTAAATCACGATGAGAAGCAACAGCTACTTCTCAAGTAGCCATTCTTGATTTAACTAATAATCATTTTGCAAGCCTAGAACATAGAAGTAGGCCACATCTGTCCTGTCTGATGCACCCTTCATCGTTTCTGTCACATCATTATACGCAGAAGTTATATCATCATTATACGCAGGGCATACCAAAAAGTTAAAGCAGCTCGTATATAAAAGTAATCCACCATGTCAAAAAACGCTCCCAAGGTGATCGTACTTATCGCACAGGCCAGTGTACACAATTTTCCAATAGCCCTTGCTCAGCCTTCAGTTTAATGTCAAAGGTGTAGGCATGCTGGCTGTGCTTTCCAGTTGCACTCTTTTTGAACAATGTGCTGTCATACGTGTGTCATCTGGAAGGGTCAAACTCTGTGCAGAGAATGTGTAAACATTCTGGTTCTGCTTTCCAATTGCACTGTTAGTGGGCAGTGTGTTGTAATCAAATTTTTGTGGTCAGGATGGCTCAGATCCTCTGATATTCACAGAATAATGTTGGTACAGTATGGAGAAAGGTGTATGAATGGGTGTAGAGGGTTAGAAGTGGCAAAACAAGTGTGGCCCAATGAATAGTACCTCCACCTTGTTGAAGGTATAGTTGTGCTGGGTAAGGGCATGGATGTGTGCCAGTGAAATTGAAGGCTATGACAAGTGGCGGCCTAGCTGTTGGTAGGGTGCTAGGCAGGTGCCAAGTGAATTGCAAGACAGAGAGGGAGACCCTGGTCTTCCAGGTTAGGGGTTTTGGATGTGGGGTTATCAACCCCATCCTCATAAAAGAAACTCATGTTAAGAATTCCCAGAGAATGTTAAAAGAACATGGTTAAGTGAGGGCCTGAATTGGGCTGTTGTACCATAAGAGAAGAAAAAGAGAGAAAGAAATGTGTTTGATGAAGGTTGACTGTCTGAAATCTTTGGCAATGGCAGAAATGGGCTGATGAGTGTTTCTGCTATTGCTGAAATGTTTGACATCAGCCATGTGTATTTTATTGTATACGACATTCTCGTGTGTCAAATTTTGTACAGGAAGGTTCGCCAAACATCTTCATTAGACAGTATTAACAAGCGTGTGGATCGATATGAGAAGTGTTTGGAGAAGGAAGGGGACTGTGTTGAAAAACAGTACTAAAATTTTTTAAACTTCCCTTTTTTGATTTCATAAATAAATTTCCTTCCCTCTTTGATTCACCATCATACATGTGTGTAATGTAATGGTCCACATTCAAGACCTTAAGTAATCGGGGTTTACCATTTGGTTTGCAATGAATTGTTGGATTAACAGAGTAATTCTTTGTTATTAGAATATGAAAGTGTCAGGAGCAACAACACTGTAATAAATAAATTCTGATGAAGTTGGTGCAGTAATATTAATAATAAAAATTAATTCTACCATGCTAAAATTATATTGTAATGTAATACTGTGTGATTGTTGGTACTGTGTGGCTGAAAATCACGGAGGGAGGTTTTCAGAGTAACAAGTAAATTTTTACAGGTTGGAAAGTAATTGCTGATCCAAAATCTTGTTCTCAGCCTGAACTGTGCAAGAAAGGTAGTCTACCTTGTGCCTTGGCTTGATGAACCACGGAGGTGAATTACAACATGTTTTCTAAACTTCACTGAGTCAGTGGCTAATATATTCCAGACAAAACAGTTTAATGGTGCATGCACAGTTGTAATGTTGTTAGTGTATTTTGCGGTACTGATTACATCAGTAGTAGTCTTTTTCCATTCATTGATTAGAACCCTTGGCAAGATATAGGTTGTACTTACTCTGAGCCAGCAAATCATTGTATGTGTTTATGAAAACACTAGATGCTGCAGTTATCTGTGTCTTTTGATGTGTGACAGGATCAGCCTCTCCTTAAGGTGCGAGTGAGTGAGTGAGGTTTATTCATTGTGTCAAGTATGGGTTTTTAATCTTACTTCTGTCATTAATAGTAACTGATAGGAAAGGAAATTTGTTTATTTACACCTGGACACAAAATCAAGTGCTCTGCTCACATAAACTTGCTGATATCTAACCAAGCACAATGAACCATATGCTATGCACTGCCTTATTTCTAGTTGAGCACTACAGACCTCATGTTGTGCAGTTTCTGGTTTCTAGATGAACACAAGTCTCATGCTCTGAAGTTCTGATATCAAGTTAACCATGATAAAACTCATGTTCTGCAGTTCTGATATCTAATTGAATGTGACATATCTCATGCCCTGCAATTCTGATGCATAGTTGAGCACAACAAACGTAACACTCTGCAGTTCTTGATGTGCAGATGAGTACAACACACCTCACAGTCTGCAGTTCCTGATGTCTAGATCAGCACAACATATCTCATTCTCTGCATTTCTGGTATCTTGTAACTTTGTAAGAAACAGTAAAACATTATCACTTCTTGAACTTTATTTTCCAATGTGTGAGGATGATTTCATTGCAGCTGATACCACTATTTGCTGCGTAATAACCCTTACAAGTGCAATTCTTGGCTTTAAAGTGGTACAGTATTTCATGTAAGCTTTAAGAGAAAAGATTGATAACCTGTACCAAAAAGAATACAACATTTCTTGTACAGAACACTTTATTATGAAGAAAAATAAATAAATAAAGAATTTATGAAGAAGGTACAGCTTTATTAATGATGTACAGTAAAAACTCATTAATCTGGGTTAATTGGAGGGAGAGGGCATCTGAACTAAGTGATAATCTGGATTAGCAAAACAAAAGTTAGCCGTAAAACCCTATAAATGGAAAATTAATGATGTAGGTAGTGTTGAAATTGTAATTCAATACCTATGTATTAATGTACAAACTATCAAAAGAAATTATAGACTATCACTATAGGGCCTTTATTTAAAAACTAAGAAAGAAAGACATGATACATATATTTGTTAATCAGTAGACTCAGAAATTCTTGTTTTTTGAACGTGATAATGCAGGTTTGAAGAAACTGTCAAGTACTGTATGAACAGACCTCTGCTGCTGTTCTTTAATTAGGATCTCCCTCACAGTTCTTAGGTGTTTATAATATGCCTGCAATTTTTTATTTGTTGAAGAGCCTACATAATTGATTACTGCATCAAGGCCATCTCTTGTGGAGCTAAGAAGTTCTGCTCGTAGTTCGTCTATCTGTTGCCTCTTTCATAACAGAAGCCTTAACAACACCTGCAGATGGTGAAGTCCAGGGTCTCCTTCATCCAGTTCAGTTATAATCAGTAGCTTCTGTCTGCCTTAGAGTGAACAGTGGTACCGAACAACAAGTAAGACTTGGCAGCAATGTCATGTATGTTCTGCCTGTGCACTGCCATCAGCACGGAGTGACTCATCTGCCTTCCCAAATTCCCCGTGTCTATTAAGTTTGTACTCATTCATGAATAGACTTATTTGCTCAAATGTATCTCCTAGAAGAAAGGAAATAAAAGAGTACCAGGAAATGTGGCTACAACACACAGAGGATGGACACAAACAGGATACCTAAACAAGCACTACAATATAAACGAAAAGGACGAAGACACATAGGACGACCAAGGAAGAGATGGAGGGACCATTTTCATTTTGAGGATACAAGGAACAGGAATCAAACCCAATCCTTCCTGAACATGATTATGATGTATCTCCTAGAAGAATGAAGTCCACAAGGGGTTTTTTTTTTTTTGCAGAAACATTAAAGATTTTCAAGGTGCAAATGGAACTACCACATTTATCATGAAGTTTAGCCATTTCTGCTAATTTTCTGCTCTCACAAGTATGTTGTGTAGCACTGTCATAACTGGTGCAGCATTCAATATTAATGTACTGAAGTAATAATTTTGGTAGCGGTGCATTTATGATGCCAAATAAGATCCGGGACTGATGCTGCCAGTTGAGTATGCTTTGGTATATGACAGTTGCTGTAGTTTGTGGTGTGACCAGCAGGGATTAGTGAATTGAAAATTTTAGCTCAGTCATCTCATCCACAGCAGCCCCACATGTTGAGTTGTGTTTTTCTTTGTTGTCATGGAGCAGTGAGCAGGTGTCAAAGTTTAGTTTCAGACTGGGGAAGACAGCTACAGAAACACACAGAAATGCTTGAAGCTGTTCATGGAAACAAAGCTGTCATGTGCACATCTTTGAATGGTTTAAAAGATTCAAAGAAAAATGTGAGGACCTTGAAGATGATCAAGGACTGTATGGCAACAAGCTTTGCGACCGGTCATGAACTAGTGGCCAAAGACCTTCAGATGACCCTAATCTCATTAGATGATCAGTTGCACATTAACCAGGACATTTCATCAGATTCTTCTTGAAGGTTTGAAAAAGAGGAAGATCTGCACACAGTTTTTTCTACTTAGTCTCATGCATGAGCAACGGAAGATCAGAGTCATAATTTGAGATAGTCTTGGGTATTTCAGTATGACTGTGAAAGAGAATATCAGAGCAAGGAGTGGAGAGCCAAGTCATCACCAAGGTCCAGTAAGATTCACTTGAAAATGTTCACGTTGGAAACAGTAATCACTTACAGCATGGTCCCCTAGGAATTTGTGCCTGAAGGAAAAGCAGTGAACAGTGAATTCTGTGTACAGATGCTGGAAAGGGTATTGAAGCAGATGTTCACGGTGAGGCCACAATTTCAAGAGATGTCCTTTCTCATTCTTCTGTGATGGTGTAGTACTTCCTGGCAAATCAGGGCAGAGTGATCACCCACCCATCTTATTCAATTAACTTATCCTAGTCAACATTTTATAATCCCTAAAGTGAAAATTGCCCTCAGAGGAAGAAGATTTTACAATGCCAAGGATGCCAGGGAGACTGTAAATGCTGAATTAAATGTAGTTCCTCTGGACACCTTCAGTGACTGTTGTGGACAACTTAGAAATGTGTAAAAGGTGTATTTGAGTTAATGAAAACAAAACAATAGGATTCATTTCTATAAAGCATTCTTATTTTTGTAATAGACTTTGCAAATAAAGGATTACTGAAGATTAAAGTTTTCTGGGGTATTTGAATATATATATATATATATATATATATATATTCAGAGTAACACGACTAACAAGCATACTGCATATTCCTTATGCTTGCTATAGTCTATTTCGGGTGATTTTTATGGCCATCATCAGTTAGTTGCACAGTTTACATGAAAGAGAAAGAACGTCAGGTGGAGGCGTCTCCTTTACAAGAAGTGGCATCATGTAGTGGTGCAGTTGGTTGACACAGTGCGCTACAAGCTGGAAGGTAGCAGGTTTGATTCCAGATGGGGTCACTGGGATTTTTCATTGAATTAATCTTTCAGCTGCACTATGGCCCTGGGGTTAATACAGCTTCTAACAGAAATGAGTACCAGGGGTATCTCCTGGAGGGTAAAGGCAGCCAGTGCAAACAGCTGACAAGCTTGCCGCCTTCGTGTGCCAATTGTCTAGAAATTCTGGGAGTCTCAACTTCTTGGAGCCCTAAGGCCCTGTCCAGGCCTGTAATGGGTTAGCTTTACATTACCACTTGTACTGAGAAGAAGTAAGTCATGGCGAAAGAAAGAAGTTGAATGAAATGTTCAGGTACATAAGGTAAAGTTGTCCCTGTGCTGATGATGAGATTACAGGAGGCTTGACCTGGTCACTACATGAAGCTGGTCAGTGACACAACCCAGCCTTCTTACTCACAAGAAAAGAGCCCTAATATCCATTTAATATGAGGCTGGTTGGCCTCAGGGACTGTCTGGACACTGTGGAAGAGAAAACCATCTCTTGCCCCTGCTGGATATCATGCTGTAATTATCAACCTTTCAGCCCTTAGCATAGTCAGCCCAACACCTTAGCTTTTTGTGGCTCCCAGCTGTTGGATTTGGTAGGAAGAAAACATTATTTCTGCATTTGAAGTATAATTACGTGGGTGTAAATAGGGTTGAGTATGTAGACTGGTTGAGCACAGTCAGTAGTGTCCAGTGTACACAGTAATGAAACTACACATTCCGTAACAGGTGGGCAGTTTCATAGCTGAGATCACAGTATTCTGGGATGTGACACTGCAGTGCAATAGCTTCAAACATTTTGGAGGAACTTGCGGCCTCCATCTTCAACGTAGAAGAAAATATGCCCTTTAATGTTGGTACCTATTTACCAAGTCACATTACAGAAGGCTGTCATCTTAACGTTCATGACCACTGTAACTTCAAATCATGCAGGTTTCTGCTCAAGCAGTAGTTAATTTTTCAAGAAGGACTCTGCTCATTGGGTCGATATGTTGTTGACTGCAGTGTATGCATTTAGAACTTGCTCAGAAATGGTTAATTGCATGCCATAGAAGTGAATTAATTTCAATAAATGATGACACTTTGGTGATGATTTCCTGTAAAATACAAGCCAAATTTGAATGTGTGTGACTGCACGGTGCTTTGAGAGGGATGTGGGTATTTGGGAAAACATGTAATGCATGTGTCTGTTGAGAAACTGGCCCAATGCAGCTTTCTAACCATGCTGTGTTCATGACTCATTCATTGCCTAAGGGGAGATGCGCAAGTCATAAGTAATCTGCATGCATTGTGGTGGCACCTTTAGAATTACAATTGTTTCATAAGGTGTAGTAGTGGTACTTTAATGAATGACTGGTTCACGGAACAGGAGTCATATCCCACACCACAGTCTCTTCATTATAATGGATGGCAGTTGTTTTCTGCAACATGCACAAGCCTTAAAATAGACATGACTGTTGCTTCTTCATTTGTCTTCATTTGTGACCACCTGTTACTATACACAATCCAAAAAAAAAATTACATGTGCCTCCCAGCTTTTTTTAAATTCCATATTAATGTTTTCTCTGTTGCTATTCTCCAGGCAGTGACCTAATAAGCTGTTTCTTTGCCAAAAGCAGTTTCCACGTTTCCTTGTCCTTTGAGATCTAAATATTCTTGTTAGCCTGCTGTTTGCTGTTTCAGGCACAGGCAACACAAGTACCGATGGCACATACAAGCCATCATTCTTAACAGACCAAGAGCTGAAGCATCTGATACTGGAGGCTGCAGACGGCTTCCTCTTTGTTGTGACTTGTGACACTGGCCGTGTCATTTACGTATCAGATTCTGTGGCCCCAGTACTGAATCAACCACAGAGTGAATGGTTTGGTTCGTGTATCTTTGACAACATCCACGCAGAGGATGTTGAGAAGGTCCGTGAACAGCTGTCGACACAGGAGCCACAGAACACAGGCCGGATCCTGGACCTTAAAACTGGGACTGTGAAGAAGGAGGGCCACCAGTGTGAGTATTAGACTGTAACACATCTTGTGGCTGGTCATATGTGTTAGTGACTGTTGCAGAATACTAAGTTCCAATTGAAATTGATACCATGGGACAGTTTTGCAGTGAAACCAAAGGACAAGTGAATCTGTTAGTTCCTGTTTGAAGGCTGCATCCATTTGTAAAAACTGATCTGTGTAATTTCTTGCAGTCTGTACTGACTTGTGGCCACAACATGTACTTACAGACCAGCAGGCGTGAAAGTGGTGTAAAAAGTACAGTAGAACTCCAACTTAAGATTCCTCTGGGGACAGGCATTTTATGCCTGAAATAAAGAAAAGTCTTCAGTGGGGGTTGTTAAAAAATCGAACAGAAAAATATTACTGTAGTAACAGAAGCATTATTTCCATTCTAAATTTAAACCATATGGTGTTTGTCTTCTATCCATTTTGTATGTATACTTTCATGTTCATTGCATGTGACATGAAAAAACTTCAAAGTTAGGGTTTTACTGCACTAGACAGTGCAACAAGGCACTCAGTAATTGTGTGGCCTATGATGACCAGTCACAAGATAGGTTGCATCCATCATTAATGATTATATAATAACAGTACTATCTATCTTTCCGGTCTTGTGACAGCTGTCGCTGTCTTCCGGAACCCAAACACCATTCCTTTTTGTTTAACCACTGATCTGCTTCTAAGTGTTTTGTTTTCATGGCTGCTCGTACACCTTCCCTCCACGTTTTTCTTGGACGTCCTCTTTTTCTTCTTTCCCCTTGTATCCACTCCATAATTAATTTTGGTAGTCTCTCCTCTTGCACTGGGGAGACCAAGATGTAGATGGGAGGATAATATTAAGATGGATCTTCAGGAAGTTGGAGGGGGTCGTGGGGACTGGATGGAGTTGGCTCAGGATAGGGACAGGTGGTGGGCACTTGTGGGTACGGTGAGGGATTTTCGGGTTCCATAAATGCAGGGAATTTCTTGACTAGCTGCAAAGTTTACTGGTTAGCTTCTCAAGAAGGACTCTGCTCCATGGAGTAAGTAAGTAAGTCTCTCCTCTTGCATCCTTTTAACATGGCCATACCACTGGAGCCTTTTCCTTTCTGTGATGCCTATAATGTCTGGCTTCTCTCTCACTCCCATTATTTCTTTTATATGTTCATTTTTTATTCTTTCTATCTTTGATTTTCTTGCTGATCTCCTTAGTACATCCATTTCTGTAGATACAATTTTGTATATTTCTCTGGTAGGTATTTGCCATACTTCTGCTCCATACATCAAAATGCTCTGAATTATTGTTTGATAAATATATAATTTTCTGTTTTTTCTAATATCTTTGTGCCACCAAATAGAATTTAAAGCATTTATAGCTTTTCTTGTTTGATTAATTGTGTGTTTTATTTCTGTTGTGTTATCTCCCATCTGGTCTATCTTTGTGCCTAAATAGGTACATTCTGTACTTGGTTTGATTTCTTGAGTTAGAAAAATGTTTATATACATATGGCTCCTGCTGTGGGCTTTATGAGAAATAATGTGTACACTGCCATATTTACTTGAATGCAAGGGGAGGTTTTTCCCTTAAGTTTGGTACTTAAATGTGTGAGGTCATCTTACATTCATGTATGAAGTGCCAAACCTGACCGTGCCAAACCGGATCACCCTGAACCAGACCATACCAAGCCAAACCAAGGCCTGCCTCGCCAAATTTCCACGTGCAGATGGAAGAGAGGACAGACATGACTAAAGTTGTTGAAATGTATTTAAATGAAGAGAAAAACATGTATGAAGTATTTATAAAGTTAAACTAGAAAAGTAGAAACTGTGTTGTTAATATAGTTGTTGCCCGGCAATACGCTTGAGGGTTTTTTTTTAAGTAGTGCTTGAGAAAAACACTGTTGAAGGTTAAATTGTCAGGCCACGTAGGAAAGAGGGCTGCAGGTGTGACCTTTGTTTTGAATGGAATCAGGTGAGGTTATGTGAAATTTAAACTAATGGTGATTAACGATGCTGAGAAAACAAATAATTGCAATGCAGCAAGAAAGTTCATTCTTGCAGGCAAATGTACGAAGGTGGAAGGAACAAAAACAGAAGTTGATAAATGCAGACTCCAGCCAAAAATCTTTCAGTGGCCCCAAGCATGGACGTTTATAAGAAGTAGAAAGAGAAACTGTTGAGTTTGTGCACTTGAAGAGCCAATTACATGCAAGACAATAAAATATAAAGTACAAGAACCTGCCAGATCACACATCATGCAGCACCATTTCAAGGCCAGCACGGGTTGGTGTGTGTGTGTG
>Ga0268261_10001505_pt1 | contig 16091 bp, 12 predicted proteins | sample TergutNc150P1_FD_190353 | JGI IMG/M metagenome (GOLD analysis project Ga0268261, IMG submission 190353) | Nasutitermes corniger P1 segment gut microbial community from laboratory colony in Florida, USA - Nc150 P1 (SPAdes) (version 2) | ecosystem: Host-associated > Arthropoda: Insects >... | reverse complement strand
CCACATTTAGTGGACTATAACAGTTTATATAGGATATAAATTAGGATAAGATATTACTCTCTGTTTTTATTGTAAGAAACCTGTTTATTATAGAATATTCTTTGCTTACCATTGACAACTTGTACATCCTTGCATACTAATACTTGTATTACAGGACATAATTTAGGATAAGATGTTACGATCTGCTATTGTAGAAAACCTGTTTATCATAGGATATTTCTTAATACTGTCTGAATACTTATATAAATGACATGTTCTACATCCTGTGGGTTACAACCCTCTTTGGATCTACCGAGCACGAAATAAATTGAATTGAACTGAATTGAATTAAAGTCGGTAACCCATCAAAATTAAACACATCTTCGTACGAACTTTTTTTATCTTCACAATGCCCAATACTATCATTTCCCAAAATATTAAGACTTCCCCCCTGAATCACCAAGTATAATCTGTAATGACATGACAGTCATGATGCAGCACTTAAGTCAATGCACTGACACAGCAATGATCACTGCAGAGGAGGTGGTGTCACTAATCACTACACACCAGTGAAGGTGTTCATTCTAAAAACAACTACTTATATAATACAATACGAATATATGCTACATGGTTTGTACAGCTATTTGTAATCATCTGGTAAGAAAGAAATATACAGACTACAAATACACACACAGGTATTTGTGTCAAGTGTTGCTTAATTACAGGTGCACTACTTGGGACCTTAAAAGCTGAAATAAAAATTCTCCTGAAGAGTATAAGGAATGGGCTAAGACATAATCTTTCAGTGTTGGTTTTAGTACTTTATATTAGGGTTCAAGATTTTTATGTTTTATAGTACAGCAAGGCATAATTTTGTGCCTGCATAGTACACACCTTTCTGGGAACCAGTCAGGTTAAGCATGTGGCACATGTCCACTGAGCAGTCACTTCCTCCTGAAAGCAGAGACCACAATGCTCTCCAAAATGTTGGCATGTTCTAACTTCTGCCATCATCCAGTAACAAGTATCACATTAGCAAAGGAACTGCTTATTTAGCCAGATAACAACTGTGAATGTACGTGTACTACTATGCTCCTTTTTCCAGCAGTTTTTCTGCAACCATAAGTGATCAGTAAAGCGGTTACTTCTGATTGCTGGCTTTGCTTAGATCTCAAAAATGTGGACTCATATTATGGACCTACCCATCAGCCTCAAGGAGATAAGCTACATTTTACATCAACACAGAATAAACAGATTTCCCCCACATACACTGCATGGAGTGTGATAGGCATGCACTGCCAATAAAAACCACTTTTTCATGTGCACACATGTTCAAGTACATCCCCATTAGAAAACTAACATTCTATTAAATCGAAAGAGACAAAACACTGCATAATTTCTTTTGCTATGTGTATATATAAAATTACCTCATAAACTGATACAAAACATGGGAAAGTGTAAAAAAAATTGTCCATATTAGAATTTAAAACTCAGAAAAAAATCTTAACTTTGCTATTACATGCATGGGTTTCAGTCCTAAGATAAAGGTAAGGGTTGCCCTATAATGTGCCAATGGTGGCATAGAGGGGGAGCAGAAAAAATAGCTGTACTCATGCTTAATCTCAACACCACAGGGGTTACGTGGTCAACACTACTCCCTGACCACATTACCTCCAGGACACAGTCATGCTACCCATTCCAGAATGCATTAAATATTGGATATAATGAAAAGGATATGAAGGACATAGTCAATACAAAATTCCATGGTTTACAAACTGATATTTGGAGCACGTTCTGCAGTTAGAATGATGATTCATATTACCAATACTGCCACACTTCAAATTACTTTACCAATTTTCACTCTACAATAAAGTACACAGTAATATGGATGGTAATTTGTCCAACACAGACAGGACATGTACTTCACATAATAAAATTAATTAGAACTGTGGATGGTTCAAAACCTAGAAATTTCACGTACAAGCCCATATATGAATTATACTTTACCTCATCCACATCCATACATATTTCATTAATGAATTTAAGTGCAAATATTTTGTAAGATTTTTACACAAATATCGCTGTACACAGTGTCAATACAACAAATATGTGCGATCTTCAAGACCAACTATCATCCTTTCGTGTTTCAAAAAGTGCTCACAGTGATATCAATTTATCTTCATAAAGATAAAAAAAAAACATTTTAAAGCAGCAATAAATCTTTTCTTACAAGCTCATTCCTTTCGCGTGGCTGATGATTTCTTAAGGTTGAAACTTCTACCAATCTTGTGTATTTACGCAGAATAAATCAACAGTTAAACCTTTCTGAATTTGGTACACTTCAAACGCCGGCTTGTACTAGTCTGTACGTTCTGCAATTAGTCGTTCTGAGTTCTGGATCCCAAGGACCTTGCGTAAATATGTACATATAACCACCACAGTAACTGGATAAACTTAAACTTGTGGCGGGAATTTCCGAATTACGCTTAAACGGCGCATCCGTAAGCACGAAAGAACAGCTTCATCTCCGTCTCACCAGTCTGAGAGTGCGGTAAGGTCTCAACACTGGCCATTACGCGAACACATGCTGCACGTAGCACGCACGGACCAAACCATTAACGTCTTCACAAACATGTTGGGCCTCGAAGCACCACAGACCTGACATCAGTATAAATATAAAGCACGCCAAACAAATTAAGTTCACGGTATTAAACCTTCTTACCTTTTCAAGTTTTCTGGCTTCCCCCAGCCTTTAGTGAAAAATCTGGTCATCAAAATACTGCGATAAACATGATCCAAACGACTTCCACCAGACATTTTACATTAGGTACAGAAAGGTAGAATAATGGTGTTTACCCTTTTAAATGTATAATATTACTTTACGTTGTGCTCACATTGTAACTTATAGGCGGCCGGAATATACACTTTTACCAAACCCGACGCACAGTCCACAACCGAGCTTCCGAAATGAGCTGAGGAATTCGATATGTTATCGAAGTTGTTTACATTTCCTATAACACGAGATTATCTGTGATAGCATGAACCCATCATGGATTAGAGTTAGTACCCATGTCAGAATGGAACGACTGGTGCAATCTATGAAGCACAGATCAAAACAGAATACCTTATTCAAGGCCTAGTCAAAATGCAGTCTATGCTAGTAGACCGCCTATATTTAATGTACAATTAGAATATTATATATGCGTTTATATTTGTATACCCATAAATTGGTGGCGTTCATTATGTAATAAATGTTTTTACGTATCGAGCGAAATTTTGTCTTTGGGTATATCAGTTAGTACATGTTGTGTTTGGAGACTGGTTCATAATAAATAAGCCGTGTGAGTACTGTGTGCTGTAGGTATTTTGGGATGGTTGGCTTTCGTTCATGAGTGTGCAAGTTGTGTGCCTTGTCCGGTTGGATTAACATTTTACTGTTTTTCAACTTACATGTTTGCTGATTCTATCGTCAGCTCGCTTTGGTGATGTCAGTGTGAATAAAAACCAATAAGCGAGACTATTAAACGTAAATTAATACCTTTACATTGTGTACGTGACGTTCAGACCCTTTGTTTCCATTCCAGGCTTGGTGTTCGCGTAAAACATTTCTGATAGAAATGCTTATCACATGCAAATGTTTAAACGTTTCAATAAATACCAAAAATTCTAATATTCAAAATGTTGACATTTGTAAACTTGGTTTATCACCCGAAGAACTCGAGGACAGTTTTTTCCAGGAGGTAAGGGAATGCGTAGGCATTCGTCATGTGTGTGCGAAAAGCATTCTGATATCCTGTAAGTGACATTTCAACTTCTTCCTAGGATATTTGCAGTGTGGAACTAGGAGGAATCTCTAAGGAGCAATCAGCTCTTGTTCAAGTTCGAAACGTGGAAAACTGGATTGTTCACCATTGTCTTAATTGCTCAACAAATACACATGCTATTCACCGAGAGAAAGGTGCTGCATGCGTCTTGATCGCTCATTCTTTGCTGGTTCGTAATTTTTGGAAATGTAGCAGATATGTATACCAGAATTAACGTAAGATAAATTAATGTTGGGAAGAGAGTGACTGATGATTTTATGAACGTTATTTATTGCAGACAAACCCAGCAGATATTGCGGCCTCTAAAAACAGTGACAGGTATTCAGTTGCGTTCCGAATCCTTGTAAATCACACAGAGAATGATCTCTCAACTACTCAGACCCCAACAAAATTTTCAGGTAATTTTGTTATGCAATTCCTCCATTAGTTGTGTAATTGTTGTGCACTTAGGTTGAAAATTGCAACATTTTTGTGTTCTGTAGTGTCACAAATGCCAGGCACTGTTCAGACAGCTTTATCAGCACTTCAGCAACAACTTGGAGAAGCAATTCAACAGGAAACAGCAAGGACTGAGGAGAGGGTGCGTGCATACTCTGAGCAGCAGTATGCTGCTCTGGAAGAGTTTAGGGAGCATGCACACAGAGACCATCGTGTCTTGGCTAGGTAATATTTGATGTGTTCTGTTTTCTATAGAATTGTTCAGAGTTGACTTCATCAGACATGATAAAAGTACAATGCACTTAGATGTTTTCATCCTGAAATTTATTTGTCTAAAATATAAGACCTTTAGCACAGGAGTCCTCTTCCTCACCACTAAACCACAAAGTTTCCTATCTATGTTGAAACAGCACTTGTAAGTCTTTTCAAACATACATGGATTGGTGTTGTATTTATTGTATCTGCATGATCATCAGTGAAAAAGAGGCTTTACCCTACTGTGTGCACAACACTTGTATTTCACTCTGAGTTTTATATTTCATATTGCCACATTTTTGTAATTGTGTACTAGTGGTGTTAATATTGTTGGTCATGTTGTGGGTTTTTATTCAATTATTTCATTAATTTGCTTAGAACGTCTTATAGCTGGTAGTGTCACATTTTTGTGATTGTTATCTATTCTAGTTAGTGTGGTTGTTTCTGTTGTGGATGCTTATTCAGTTGTTTTGTTCGCTACTTATCATTCTTGTGTCAGTGTGTAGTTAGGTTATATTACACAAATTTCACCACCAACTAGTTGCACAGTGATTTTATATTGTTATATACACAACTCCTACATGTTTTAGCCACATTTCCTGGACATTTTCAGGGAGTTACGAGTTTGGTCGACGTGTACAGTGTATAAGGCAACTTGTCAAAGATTATTGGCATACTATTTCCATTTCCATTCAGTATTTTAAATAAGAGAATTGAAGACAACTATTGCTACATCATATATTAAGGCATTGCTCCTGTTCTTGTTTGCAGTAATTTGTATTAATGTTGCCACTGACATATGTGAACGTGGATTAGGTTTACACACTGTACAGACAGTTTCCAGGCTACACATCGTGCAACTATAATAAAAATGGACTTAATATAAAAAATTCATATTAATTATTAATTAATATTGTATATAATATGATATTAATATTGTTAATTATTAATCCTATAACTGTGGGTTTCATGTGACAAAAAATGAAAGACATGTAGCATTTTAAACATGTGCAGGGTGTTCATAATTCCCTGACACATTTCATGAAATTGGTACAGTTGAATGGTGAAGAGGATTGTAACGTGCAAACTACAAATGGAAGGAGTAAACTCCCCAAGTTTTTTTTTAATACCTCATAAATGCTGTATGTAACCACCTTTGTGACACGGCAGACGTCAAGCTGATAATCCATTTCCGCTTATACCCACTGCAGCATGTCACAATCAATTTCTGAGATGGCAGTGATGATTCACCTTTGCAGCACAGGCAGATCCTATGGTAGAGGAGGCAGAAAGAAAAGAGTCCTAACATATTGCCATAAAAAAAAATTGCATGGTGTTAGGTCAGGTGATCTTGTTGGCCAGCGAAGCAGTGCCTAGTCTTCTGTGGTCATGCATCAAATCCAGCAATAGGGCAAATGCTGGTTGAGGTAGTCATAGCTACCGACAAAATTAAGCACCTGCAGCATGTACAAATGAACTTGGAGTGTTTCTGTTTCTATATGTGGGTCTCAAGTTGAAATCCTTTCTGCCATTCAGTGGTACTATTTTGTGAAATGTGTTAGGGAATTATGAATAACGCTGTAAACTGACATTGTAAAAATGTATATGTAACTGATGAGGTGTGATAAGTGGGAGTGTGGTAAAATCCAGCTTACATAAATTTCAGGTTATGTAAATATTTCAGGAACAAAACCCTTACGTAAGTCTGAAACAGTCTGTATTTGAATCTTGTGTAATGGCTTGTATGTGCTTCCTGTATATGTGTGTGTATATACACACACATACACACACATATACACATTATTACATATATAATAATTTGTATATTGTTTTTGTCCACAAGGTTACTTTGTGAAACACAAGAGAAGTTATCACCAGTACGTAATGTGGCATCAATTGAAACCTTAGGCACTCCACCATCTGTGCCAGACAGCAGGAATAATCCTGTGTCACCAGTCACACCAATTCATCAGTTGTCACACTCGACCCCTATCTCTCATCTCCCTCGCAGTGTGTTCCCCGCAACTGACTTGAACAATCTAATAAATGCTGCACACGTAAGGCAGCAGCAGATTCCTACAGGAAAACAACCATTGTCACTGACTGATTCACGACAAGCAAACCACCCAATTCCCCTTTCACCCGTAAGTATTATTAAGATCATGACCGTTAATGAAGAAGTTCTCCCAGAACACAGTCTTCTGGGTTGTGACAGCATCCATTCAGGTAGAAACTTCAAGAAACCTGTCTTCTCCATTTTCGTGTTGGAAGAATGACCCTGAATCTTAATGTGAGTCATCCCCATTGTGTTTAAAATGAATTAAAAGTGTAGGTTTTTTAGTTAAAACATAACTCTACTGTTTAAAAAATCAGCCACATGTTTTGGTTGCTGTTTTTTAGCCATCATCTGGCTAATCCAAAGAATATAAAAAGAAGGAACAAATGCAGTTACAGATCACTGACCAGTATTGCAACTGTATTATTTTTTTTCTTTTCATATTCTTGAGATTGGCCTGATGATGGTTACAAAACAGTACATGAAACATGTGGCTGATTTATTAAATGGTAAAGGTGTGTTTTGACTGAAAAAACCCTGCATTTTTAATGACCCACAAGGTGGAGGCAGCAAGTTTGTCCACAGTATTTGTAAATTTCTACCAGATTACACAATATCACATCTCAGAAGACTGTATTCTACATAGTCACTACTATGAGAACGTTAGATCTGACAACTTTCTCGGAGTTTGTACATAGTAGTACGTAGGACTTTTTATACACATATGGTATCCCAACAAAACTATAATTTCTGGCCTTGTGGTGAGCAGAACACTATCCAGTGATTATGGAATCATTTAAGGAAAGGCAGTTTGTCAAACACACACACTGGTACCTTAAGATTCTGGCACATGTAGGATGATTGAGAAGTGATCCATAACACAATGAAGGGTGCTTGTGGAATTTCTAGAATAACAGTCCTGATATTTTAAGGTCTTCAGAGTGCTTGAGTAATCAGTTGTTTCTCAGGTTCCCCCAAGAGATTAAAAAAAATCACACCCTTTGACTTATGGTTCACTTCACCACAGAACTTCTTTTCTAAATGTTCATTTGTAATAAATATTCCTTATACACTACATTAAATTTTCTGCATTTTTTTAAGCATATAATGCTTGTGAGAACATAACACTTATCGTTGGTTTCATGTTTGAAAACTGGTTCCAAAATATTATCCAGGTAGAGCTCTACATGAAATATGTCGGAGACTTTTGAACATGAATTTGTGTGGAAAATTAAAGTAGAAATGTGCAGTCAAAGTTCTCAGTGTTTACCTGTGACATATGTTGAAGCTGTTCCAACATTTCAGCTTATATTTCACTCCTCATCTTCATGGTCAGTGAGGAAGAAATCAGATTCCATCTGACAGCCACTCATTCCAAGCTGTTACACCAATCATGGGGCTGATGACCAGATGCTAGTGAAGGGTTAAAAAATTGGTGTTGCACTGTCTTGAGATCAACGTGAATGAAGTCAATGGTTCTTGTCAGTTGTAAATATTTACATTTTCTTGTATGCACACGTTTGCAGACACACGTGTTGGCATAGTGCTTAAACACATCGAATAGTACGCATTATGTACATATCCTCTGAGGCGAAGGAGATGTGGCCCAGTTTATGGATCTTACAATGGAAATAAGGGTGTGGGGGTGCAGTGTAGTACTATGCAATGAGAAGAGGCCATGACCCAATACAGTGTGTGTTTTGCATGGAGCTGAAGAGTGAAAATTTGTAGAAATATTTTTGAGGCCCTAAATCTGGAATGTATAGTTAGAAGTGACAGAGTGTGGCCTTCAGTATGTTTTACATCATAAAATATGCACAGCTGTTTGAAGACATTGCCTGTTTTCAAGTCATGGTATATTTATGAACCTGTAACTCAAAACATGTGGCTCACTTTGTACTGCATGTTCACCAGCACACTCATTAGCATATTGCACAGTGTAAGGTCAAGAAACAGTGCCATGCAGGTATGGTTGGTTTAGAACTGAGGCATTAAACCTGTAAATCTTAGTTATCAGGTTGGACAGCAAAATCTGAGGCTCATTAACTGCTACATTATTAACATCTAACTTTCATTCAGAAGATATTTGGTTCAAATCTTAGCAGAGGACAAGCCATTCAGTTGTCCTTCATCCCATCAGGCAGATTCCAGGATTGTTTCTTGTGTTATGTCTTGTTCCACTATACTCATCAAACAAATCATCCTCTGATAGGCAGCAATATAACAGAAATTCTCAATACAAGAGCCTTCTGATGGTTCATGAAGTCACAAAATGATGAGGAAAACAGTGCCTTCAGGCATTTTTAGCATATATTTAGAAAGTATACGTAATATAAATTGTGTGTTAGTGTGTGATTGTGTGTTGATTTGCTGGGGTGCTGAGTAGGTGTTAGTAATGTTGCGGTCACAATTCTGGATTGTGGACAAGAGAGCTGACAGCCACAGCTTTATACTCTTTAGTGTTGGTAGAGCGATTTAACTTAACCAAACAACCACAAGCAAACTTAATGACACAGCAATGTGTCATTAAGTTTGTAAGCAATGAATTTATGAGGTTTTGATTTTTCATAGCAGTGAGTATAAGTGCCTCTTTGCTAAACCACACAGTGTCACATCTTAGAAGACCATTATATAAACCTTTATCCTACCAGGGTGGGTATTTAAATTTTTAACACCTGGTTTATGAAAGACTTGAATGTTATTTGAACAGGAAAAGATAAAATGATGAAATGAATGGCACTGTGTGAAAAATAAAACCTGAATTATGCTGCGTGTCTTAAAAATGCAGTAAATTTCCTTGTTGACAAATTATATAAAGTTAATTTTTAGGGGTGTTTTTATACATATGTTTGCATATGCAAACAGGTCTTTAAAATGTTTGATTCTTGATTTAATTGTAATTACTAATCTTTTAATTTCAGAGTATGAGTGGAGGAAATCGTACAAAGACTGAAAGAAGGCTGCCAGCACGTCTGCATGGGCAGTTCCAACCTTCACATAGTAATAATCCCCACTCTCTTGATACAGAGGGTTTGTTTGATCTAGAAGGGATGGAAGAAATGCCCACAGAGTCATTTCATTCAGAGGAGGAGACTGATACAGATGGTAGGTTTTTGCAATGGAGACGAGCGTTTGTGTGGACTCTGCACCAACATGGCTAGACGTCCAGACTACTGAATTTACTGGGGATTTCTTTTGCGTGCTCTCATTTTCTGCAGACGCCAAAATTTAGTGAATGGGTGACGTACTTGATGTTATGGTTGGGTGTCTGCATTAACCTAGAGGTTCATTATGTTAGATGAAATGGATTTTCATCATGTTGGTACTCCCACATCAGAAGTTGATGCCTTCAACCTCACCAAGTGTGCAGAAGTACAAAAAGTTAAAATATAATAGCTGTAGGCATTGGAAAGTAGCATATTGACTTTCACAGATAGTGCCAACATTAACTAATTCTTTGGCCATTTGTAATACATACAGTAAAATTACACATGCCTGCCCCTTCTTAGTTAACATTATTAGGCCCATGCAGAAGCATATACAATGAAGAACTTTTTACCATTTCCTGACAATAGAACAATAGTTGTCCACTAGGTGTTCTGTAAGTGATGAATTTACCCAGGGTTGGGTATATCTATGTGCTACCAGTGGCTGTAGTTTCATTTTTCATTGAGTTGATCTTTCCCATATCCTAGTACTGGTGTTTGGTTTTTCCTGCATTGTAGTAACAAATCTTAGTATTGGGTGAGATTTGATGTTCTCAAAGCAGTGTTACTGGAGAAACAAGTCTTCTGGCATATTATGCTGTGTCAGCAGGTAAATGGGATAGCATAGTCAGTATAGCAACTTGCTGTGGACTGGATGGTCTGGGGATTGAACAGCGGTGGGGGTGAGATTTTCCACACCTTTCCAGACTGGCCCTGAGGACCACCCAGACTCATGTACAATGGGTACTGGGACATTCCTGGGAGTAAAGTGGCCAGGGCATGTCATTAACCACCCACCCTATCTAACTCTGAGGTTAAAGAAAGAGTAGAGTTCAACCTTTACTCTTCCTCAAGGCTTTCATGGCCTGTTCTAGGGTGAACGTTTTATCTTTACATTACCTGGTACATAGTTACCTATGTTTTGAAGACACTACAGTCCTTTGAAACATCAGCATCTACCAAGTGACATCCCAGGAGACTTAATCTGCATCTGTAGTGCTGCTAATTTGGCTTGTCCTTGAGCAATGCTAAGTGTCTGAGTTTTGATTTTTGGACAAACAGTGCCTCTTTTTTTTAATTACGAAAGCAATTTTCCGGAAGTTTTTACTCCTGCACAAAGAAAATTTTTATTTACTCTGCCAACTTGAAGTTAACCTTTAAAATACATGAGATTTCAGTCCAAAAGTATCCACTGATGGCAAGGGTTTTTCGCTTTAAATACCCATTTTTGCACCTGCTGGTATGCATTGTACTTCATAACACTTTTAAAGTTAAAAACCTCAAATAAATGATACATACTTAAGAATGAATCCATCTACCCATTCTGCAAGTTTAAAAAATCCACCTATTTTTACAAAGCTTAGTTGAATGTCATTTTTTATTTATTTCAGTTTTCACTCAAATTTTCGTTTTCTATATTTGTTCTTTTCAAATAGGTCATGCTGTAAGTTGAGACACTGCTATAAAATTTGGAGTTGTCTGTACATGTCGTCATATTTCCTCAGATGTTGTTTAGGTTCCCGACTTATAATGATGTTTAAGTTTTGTGGTAATGCTGGCTTAACTGGGTGCTGTGGCGAATGAGTTCATATATAATCAGTAGGAGAGGAAAGGAATGAATACGGACATATTTATTTCCCTGGTTAGTGTAATATGGGACCAGAGGCAAATGTCCTTCATTTTGCTGTAAGAATTTCTTTGTAACTTTTTGGAATTGTAGGTTCATGCTTCTCTCTATCCTCATCTCAACAGTTTAGACGCTTGAAACATGATCGTTGTCGAAGGTGGTGGGTTTCTGCTGTTATGCGTTGCATTAAAGTGCATTTACCTATATGGCTATAAGGAGAAACCTCACAGACCAAGACATCATAAAACTGGTACAACAATTGGACTCTTGACGCACATTCATCGGTAGACCAAGTCATCTGTGCTTGGAGTGACAGTGACAATGACAGTGGATGTTCCTGACACAAACTTCAGAGGACAGACAAAACAAACTGTCTAATTACTGTACTTGTAGTCCATAGGTTTACAGGGGGTTTGAGTAGGTAACGACAGACAGAGCCTCCCCACATCAGTGAAGACCCTTCCCCACTTAGCATTTTTATTGCAAGACAAGGAAGACAAGCCCCATCCACAAGCCACCTAAAAACAGTTGACACAAGACACAACAGACCCTGGCTTATGTGCTGTAGGAGAATTTGGTGTCGCATGTGTTCTGCCAAAAAAAAGAAACAAGAACGAAATTCAAGTGTCGAGAATGTATCGAAGGGTTGTGTGCTCCCCCTTGTTTTGAGGTATATCACACCAAACGGCATTTCTGAAGATCAGCCAACACTCAAATGGAAAAGCAGAACACACAAATGTCAGTAAATACAACCATTGTAATTACTGAACTGATATTTTTGAGTAGCGTTTTCTTGATGAAATATTGTGGGTGAAAGCGGTGTGGATTTTAGAGAAGGGGCTTTAATAAGGAACAGATACTTGTCAGAGGCCCTTTATATGAGTGTATTTGCTTCACTTTACCAGTACTTGGAAAAATAAGAAACTCTGCCTGGAGACGTCTGTAAATAATTGTGAATTCTGAAAAAATTGCAAGACTGTTAGTAAGAAACATTAAACTTTATTAGTGATAATTTTAACTGGAATTAAACTGCACACAATATTTATGCTTATACAAGCCTTTTAGACAAGTATTATGAAAAAGAGATGTGTAATTATAAGTGCAGAAAACTTTCAACAGGACATGGAGTTGCAGGACAGTGTTTTCCCATTTGTCCATGAGAGTGTGTAATCAATGGGACATTGTTTTCCCACCCAACTGTTGAGGGTTAATGACTTTCCTGTCTGTTGCTTCCCAGATTCTGGTAGTCATGATGAGGGGATTCATATCCCAAAAGGAAGAGGAATGCACAGCAACCTGGCAAAGTCACTGCCAGTAAATGTACCTGCCTTTCTCCCTCAGGATAAAAAGCTCAGTGATGAGAGAAATGATGAAAGGGTGAGTGATTTTCCAGGTTTAAAGTTGATACTCAGGTGAGTGTTTGTGGTGACCTGTGTTTTGGTTTCTATATCCTGCCATGTTATCTTGTATATAAAAGCCTCTACATTATGTATATATGCTTATATGTATGTATGTGTATTTGCACCCAAAGAGGGTATATTTACTGTCGGTTGTGATAGATGGCAGTAATCATCAACCTTGTCACCTCATTCACTGAAACATACATGAAGGTTAGGTGAACTGTGGTCACAGTTAGCACATATTAAAGCATAATGAAGCCTAAGTAGGCCTTACAACTAACCAAACCGTGTGCTGCTGTAAAGTTAGAGGCACATTAGATATAAAATGTGCACTGTATTGGTAATCTGGAAGCTGGATAATATCACTGCATCCTTACCCCAAGCAAATTTGTATTGCTTGGAACAGAAACTATCTATTATTTCCATGTGATTACAAATTAAGAACTTTGGATATTGTACTGTAAGAGCATGGGAAGGGAGTGTTCTGTTAAAGTGGAAGATACACCTTTATGAAAACTAAGGAATAGAGTTGATAACTGTACAATAATTCACATCTGTCACATGTAATTCTGCAATAAAGTTCAATATAGCAAACAATATATTATGAAGAACAAACTAGTTTCATAGGCTGCGATATCATCAGAGAGAGAATGTAGAATATAAGGTAGGTGTTGGTGTGTTGTTATGTTACAAACTGTTGTCTCCAGTCAGCTGCTTTTTACGGAGTATAATTCTGTATGAATATACAGCAGGCCTGCTTCATTCACAGGTTTGTGTGTTGTGGTTTTGCTGTATCACAGAATTATTGTGACCACCCATGTGCACTGCAGTGTACTTCCTTTGCTTATTTGTGGTCATGCTTCCATAGTAATATAAAAGAGGCTGCATCTGCATGCATGCATCACTCATAAATGTCTAGATTCTATATGATAGAGAATGTAGTTTGGCTGTACTTTTCACAGTTTTAACATAGAACTAACATACCTTGGTATTTTAATTATGTCTGAAAAGGGCGGTGTATATGCTGATGAAGATCATAAGGGTATGAAGGAAAGACAAATTGTGTGTCTGTAAGAGAGGTGTTGGATAAGTTGGACAGAAGAATAAGAATTACTGCTGTTAGAGGCCATTATTTTGAAGTGAATTGATGATCATTATATCAGTAAAAATTAGGAGAAGCATGCAAATATTTCCCATGTATGTCATCATGATAATTTCTTCCCAAAAATGGGGAGGGTCTTGTGTGTATGGCTGGAAAATTAGCACATGAAAGGTTGTTAGTAGTGCTGTGGTGAGGGAGGACATGTGATTTTACAACCACTACACAGAGAAGGGAGTGAGGAGAAGTGCAGCTTTCATGGCCATAAAGGATGATCTGAAAATTGTAAGAATAAGATGAGACAGAAAAGAAGCGAAGAATCACCATTTGCTGATCATGTGGCTGGTGATTAAGTACCCAGAGCAATTCAAGAAGATAATTGAAGAGAAGGGCTACTTACCGTGCAAATCTGTAGCATACACCCTTTAAAATGTCAGGTATGTGCTGTGGCTGGAGCACTGTTCAGGTTAAATTCCCATTGTGGACATGCCATTCAGACAAAAAGGGTGCACATTTAGCGGGATATTATCCCGTTCATCCATTAAAGGTTAACCTTGATGAGATGGGCCTGAAAATCAAGGACAAGATGGAGGCTGTCATGGCACCATACAAGGAGATGTATAAGGACATGCAGAAGAAGGCAAAGAAACCAAAGAACACCTCTTCACAAAGTATTGAGTCTGCCCCTGCACCATGTATTCTGTCATTTGATCACCATGATACCTTTCAGCCATGAACAGTGATATCATTCCAGTAAATGCAGACATGAATCTTTTATCATGTTTCATGTGTCTTAATTCCCCTAACCCCATTTTTCTCTTAAGGTCTTAACTTTGCACATCATGATTGTACCATCAAAGGAAGATTTCAGTAACATAACCCCAACAAACAGAGGGTTTCCCAGATCAAAATAATGTTAATAGAGAGTCCCAATATTTCCAATCCCTTGCTTGTTACTGTATGTTGAAGGCAGGATGTTTCAGTTTGAGATCCCTCATACGATTTATATTGTACTTTACTGATGCAAGTATTAACCTGTTTTTGAAAGCAGTATAGTAGAAGCCCAATTTACTATGAAATCCTATGGTTTTCTTCATGCCCAATCAGTATATATCTGTGTTGCATTTCCAGCATTTTGTGTTTACCTGTACCCAATTCCAACATATCTCTGTATATGAAATTAACCACTTGCATCGTGTTGCTTTTATGCAGCTTCCACAAGATCCAGTGGACATTGCAGCATCCATCAAGGCTCTTGCTAAAAGTGTGCACGGAGATGCAGATGTGTTTGGTGATCTCCCACGTCCTCGTTTCAGCACCCAGATCTGATTTGCAAGAATGTTTGCCATGAGGAAGATAAAAGTACAAGGAAAGACAGATTGAATAATATAGAGGCAGGGGTCAGAAAATACAGAACACTGAAGTAGGAATATGCATTATTTGGATGGAAACAATATATGCTGATTTATCATTATGCAGAAGGTTGTATAGAAATCTCAGAAACTTTCGTCATACTTCATAACTTGTTTCTAAAGTGCTTTCTAGTCTGTTTAGGTTTTCTGTCCAGGTCATTCCACTAGTAGTATGTCTTTTAAGCCAACGTGTTCAAATTATATTAAGTCTGTTATGTTCTTAATAAAGGTTTATGCTCTCTTTTGTGCCAGTACCTTGATGTATTTGTTGCAGGAAGTGAGAAAATCAGAATATAAAGGTGATAGGGTTTATATTAAGGAAATTATATGTACTGTGAGCAATAAAACTCAACAGAACCCATCACTGTTTCATTAAATACAGAATTTGGAAGTTATGAAAAAGGTACATTTGTTGAATGTTAACATGCAAGAATTTTGTTGCATTTTGTAAATATTAAGAACCAGTTTATGTATGTAATGAAATTGGTGAATGTGATGGGAAAAGTTTGAGAGAGTCAGAATACAAAATGTTAAAAAATAAATACTTAAAAGGTTGAGTCATTTTTCATTCTTTAGTATGATGTGTGTGCTCATGAAAGAAACATATTGTTGAGTGGGATGTTTCAATAAAGTTTTGTTTAATCAAACCTATTTAATGTTGCTGTATTCTTTTTATGTACTGTTGACAAAGTGCTGTGATAAGATTTAATCCAAACCAAAATGTATGTCTGGGGGGGGGGGTTGTGCTGCTGCTGTTGAAGTTTCAGAAGGGTTGTGCTGCTGCTGTTGAAGTTT
>Ga0268261_10001504_pt1 | contig 16096 bp, 9 predicted proteins | sample TergutNc150P1_FD_190353 | JGI IMG/M metagenome (GOLD analysis project Ga0268261, IMG submission 190353) | Nasutitermes corniger P1 segment gut microbial community from laboratory colony in Florida, USA - Nc150 P1 (SPAdes) (version 2) | ecosystem: Host-associated > Arthropoda: Insects > Digestive... | reverse complement strand
TATATATATATATATATATATATATATATATATATATATATATGTGTGTGTGTGTGTGTGTGTGTGTTTGTGTGTGTGTGCTCAAGTTGCTAACTAAGTATTTGTCTGTTGCAGATAATGCAAGAGACGCTGTCCTTCTTCATGTTTCTGCTTCAAGTGAAAGACAAGAATGAAGAAACCAAACAAGTGCAATAACGAAGACAGCAGAGAAACATACGTTAACACAAACAGCGACGTCTGTGGCCATTCTGGCTTGTATTTTTATACAACAGAGTATCAGGTATAGGAAATTCAATAACACGTTACGCCACAGAAGTTAATAGTAAAATATTAAAGTCACATATGCATTGCTAGCTGAGTATCATATGGAACCTAAAAATGCCCGACCCATATGTCACTTTTTTATTCCATACAAATATATTAATTTGGGGTATTTAGTAGATAAAATCATCTGTTTAATCCTAATTCTACTCCATATTTCACACGTAGGCTGTAAAGAAACTCTACACACGAAGCAAGGGAAGCGCGGTAAACCAGCATACACGTAAATTAATGGAATGTACGTATTTAAAGAAGTGCTACTAGTCCAAGAAGACAGTTTTCATCGACTGTAAAACCGTACAAATTTCGGAAGGAATTATAAATAAAAAGTCTGGCAGTAATATATTTTCTGAGTAATATGAGAAACGTAAGTGGTAAATGTTTCTGCTTACCGAAAGGTAATATATTTTAATCAACTCTTAATACTTTTTATAATTATAAAAAAACATACATCTTCTGCTACAAGAGGAGACTAACAGCATATCACTAATATGTAACCATATCATGAACGAAAAAGTACTGAATTATTGAATCGCCAAATATTATAACACAACAAACAACCTGTTTACAAGTAACCAAAAAATGTTCCAAACAAAAAGGCCAGCTAAAGCTAACATACAGTTCCGGTGTACCGACCATTCAGAACTTGCAGAACTTGATATCAAACAAAACAGCAGGTACTAATTTTCTACACGTATTATCCGCAGAAAATAGAATGTTTCTTGAACACAAAACTTTAAATGGATTAATGAATTAAATGATTATATAATTAATTAATTAATTTCAGTTAAATTACTGCTAAAATGGCTACCAACCATCGGCTCAGAATTTCTGTTCTAAGGTACAAATCATAGGTTATTATCCAATGGCTGTAGAATTTCTTCCCGCTTCAATTTGAAATATTCACGCTATGATCAACGGATTTAAACCTCGAAGATCGTTTCATATATCCCAAGAACTTAGACATGCAAATACGTAGAGATGCAGCTACGCTCGTCAGTATTTAAACAGTCCTTGTGTTTAGGTGTTCTAATGTAACTAAGTACGTGTATCATGCGCTCGTAATAAATTAATACTTCTAATGGGCATGTGTCATGTCCAGATAAAACTCAGTACACTTAATATAGCGTATGAAGTAGACCCTAAACCAAATAGTGTAGAAGGACGCTACATCTATACATTCGATGTTTTATGATGTCTACTGTTGCTTATCTAAACAAGCAATAGGATCATATTCACGTTCAGTCCTGCTCGTGCATTCTAATACAGACCAACACATTCCATCTCAAAACACGTTTCAGTTCTAAGTCTACATTAAAATACATTCGGCTACAAACTGTTGGCAATCAAATAGCACACATGCTGTCAACAAAAAACGCTTAGCAAATTTAAAAGTATGCAAGTTCCGTGCAGTAAATTAATTCACGATATTTATTCCATCTATTTTACAACCAAAAAGACAATACGTTCATAAATATATTATATTATTCCTAAAAGTTTCGACCTACATTGGCCACCTACAGGAAGGTGGTTAACAAAGAGGAATTAGAGGCTAATTACGTCACAGATGTACAGTTACAATGCTGTGCAGTTGTTGGAGTAAGTATTGTGCAAACATACCCAATTTTTATATGGTAAATAGAAATTGAAAATGTTGGTTCGTGACCGCAACGTACAGTGGAACATGCCACAAAGAACACATGAGAGTAATAAATGTTCTTATTCATTAAGATACATGGTCCTTATTTATAATGGCAATCGTGAGACAAATGAATTTACTTACTGACACTTCAAAAAAATTTGAAACTACAAGTATTTTATTTTACTCACCATCGCAGCCCTGAATATAGATAGCTGTAAGAATTAAACAGACTCCAAGAAAACGAAACGCCTTTGGCCATACACCCCACTGTGCATATAAAAACCACCTTCATACACCCAGACACACACACACACACATACACACACACACACACACACACACACACACACATATATATATATATATATATATATAAATCGGGTTTATGAAGACAACTAATTACGAAGCTTTGCTTTACATCCTTTACACCAGTTATCTATTACTCTCTCTCCCACACAACCAAATAATTTTCTGCCTCCTCTCAGTTAAACAAATCGGACAACAAGACCATCTCCTTAAACGCTGAACGATTCATATTTTGCGTCAGAGCGTGGACGATTGGATTTCCAAACAATGCAACATATAAACGTTATGTGTCCCATATCTGTGCAATAAGGAAACATTTTCATTATAGAAATATTTTCACTTATATAGTAAAAGAAAAAACACACACTGATAAAATAAGTTTTATCACATAATATATTAATATTCATCAACATGTTATATTTCTCTATATTCCTGTAAAACACCACGATGACGGTCGTAAAACGACCGAAACCTGTAGGTAATCATAAATGTAATATAAGACAAGGCGAATTTTATCAGTGTGCATTTTTGGGTTACTACGTCAGTGTCAATCCAATATATGTATGAGACTATTTCGACAATTCTTGTATTTCCGTTTTGGAATCTTTTAGTAAATTTATCTTTTTTTCCTTTTGTAACAATTTGAAGGGAAGAACCACGTCCAATAATTTAAATCTCGGCGTTCTGCAAACTGCACTCAGAATTAATGTGAGCACTGAAGAGTTAATGTGAATTATACAACCTAAACCAAGAGCCCACCAGGTAAAATTTTGGTGTTTCAAAGTTAATGTTAAAATTGTAAAAGATATTATTGAAGACAAAATGTCTAAATTAGGCGTAGGTAGTGGAAAATCTGCCAAACAATTTACAGACTGCGTATCCCAATAATAAAGAGAAATATTTTCGCATTTTATCTACACTTCGATGATCAGACTGAAATAAATATACGTCCCTTTCAAAAACAACAAATTGCCTACAACGTATTGCATTACAAATTGTTAATTAAAATTTTATAAATTAAAAACCTACATTTTAGCTTTCTACATCTCCACACGTCGGAGATCTGAAAACTGTAATACAATTGTAAATTATATCCCCCTTCCATTCTTAAAAATAGGCCTCAACATGGCTGATTAGTCGATCACGGTTCTCCTCACATGTTGGAATTGCGGGTTCGAATTTCACCAAGGATATGGACGTCTGTCTATTGTGCATATTGTATGTTGCAAAGCAGAGATATCTGCAACGGGACAATCACAGGTCCAGAGGAGTCATACAGAGTGTGACATGTTTTTGAGGGTCATCACTTGCAAAAATATTTCTCTACAATTTAGAATGTGCAGGATCTACACCTACAATGCTTAGGAAGAAGCGGTCAGAATAAGAAAGACATAAATTTGAGATGTTCTTAGCTGAAACCTGCAGCCTTGTTCTCCCTGAGTGTTACTTTCTGTTGATTGATTGAAACATAAAACTCCATCATCATTTAATATGTGTCTGTTCTGAAGTCTAGCACTGCTATTTGCAAGAAGCAAAACACTGTAATTTTCGCTGTCTTTTTTTTTTGGGGGGGGGGGGACAAGAAGGAATTACTTGATGTAGATTATTACTAAGAATAAACACGGAAAAAGATGACGAATAAAGAAACGTGGTGAAAGAGAATGTAAATGTCAGAACAGTAGGATGCATTCCAGCTGTCCAGCCATCCAGCAAGAAGCAGTACCAACTTCAATGCAATGACTGTGCTGGAAATGCACACAAGAGTTTTTCTTGCATGTGACGCACACGTACGCAAACGTCCACCTCCACCACAACCACCATCAAGAGCAACAACACTTCCACACCCCCACCCTTCCCTTTACGAGTAGCGGTATACTTACGCATTATATCAAACACAGCAGCCAAAGGGAATAAATTACCGGATTACAGCCCATAATATGCAAGAGTCTGGACAGTGTGATACACAGTTACATAAAAACAATCTTTACTTACAGACGGACATCTGTACATTGCGAAACACTAAACCGGTTGATACAGAGACAGAGGTTTCTGTTCAAACAGATCAGTCGGACACCAAACGACAAGTAGGAAGGGATTTAATGAGTTCCATCTCCCTGCATTAAATGGAAAAAATTTAAACATAAAATTGAAATTTATAAATCAAAAGGTTAGCAATGGTGTCACCAATATCAAGCTTAGTAGCAGAACAATTTCTACTATATTTTAATAATTGATTTATCATACATAACATGTACAATAAATCAGTCTTATTCAATACCCGATACATTGATGTATTAATTATTGACGACCACACAGAATCACTACCGCAAGGATACCAAAATTAGCCAACTCAAACAACAACAATTTAAAATTCAGTCTCAGGTAAGAAATAGATGCTACCATTAGTTTCTTAAACCTTCTTATACATAGAACGAAACAGTGATATGTAGAGGCCATTTACAGAAATCCAGCGTCCAAATATACAGTCATTCATTTCATTTCCAACCACCTTAGAGAACATAAAAACAGCAGCTTTCCGATTTCTTTTAAAGGAAAAACTTCAGCTCCCCGTAACCTCTAGGAATAAATAAGGAATGGAAAAATATGCATTACTAAAAAACATTTCTTCCTATCACAATTACTAACGAAACTCAACACAGGAATGTTGCATAATACTGCGATTTAAAAACTTCCAGGAACCTGATACCAGCCACAACAGCAGACTTTAATTTAGTACAGATGTCATCTGTAAAAATAACAATGATTCATGAAGGAAAATTTTATATGGATTAATTTCAATATTACTCTAATAATGTACTACTATTAACGATTCCTTTTATTTCATTGCTGAAACAATGGCTAGGTTAAAACACCCGATGCTTGAATGGAAGTAATAACATGAGTTGTGGTGTATAATTTTAGAAAATATAAAAAATTTTTTAAAGTAGCCTAAACATAAACAAAGATTAAATTAAATAACATTTCAACATGGCTGGCTCACATCGGCTTCGAATTTGTTCCAAGATGCAAACCAATATTTAATAGGCCAATGACTATAGACTTTTTTTCAGCGAAAGATGACATACTCCATTCTATAATCCATGGACATAAACAGCAAAGACTGCGTCACATGTACGGAGAATTAAAAAAAAACATGCAAATAGAGTACAAAAATTACTTTGAAGCCGTAATTTCAAGTATATGCATTTTTTCGAAAAGATAGATTTCGATTACATGCCTAGAGCACTACTACGGGGAGAAAACATGGAACAGAATTACAATTTATTTTATGACGGGGGGGGGGGGGGGGGGGGGGGAGGGGAGGATTTTGTGAGGTAACTTTCTAATTTTTCAGATATCGGTTGTAGACGTAGGGATGTGGTCATTATCATGCCGCAAGGGAAACATATCTGGCATCCACCGAACAGTAGAAATAATAGTTACTGATGATAATTAGGATACTTTGTGAGAAGGAAGTCTACAGATACGCTTGCAAGGAGTTCAACTGTTGTTGTGTGTACGTGCTCTAAAGTAATTCGAATTTTTTTTCGAGTCAAATTAATGATTATAAAGTGCATGTGTCTCGCTCAGATAAAACTGACTACACATAAAATAAGGTAAGATGTAAGCCTTACATCAAGTCACTGGAGACGGACCGAACATTCGATTCGATATTTTATGATGCTTACTGCTGTTTATCCAAACAAGAAGTAGAATTGCATTCACGTTCAGACCTGCTCGTACATTCCAATAAAGACCAACACAGTACCTCCAAAACATGCTTCAGATCTAACTCATCATTACAGTACATTTGAATAAGAACTGCAAGTCATCAAATAGCACACATTCTGGTAGTAGGCACTTAGCAATTTTAAAAATTTTCATGTCCCGTGCAGTAATCTAAATCACAATATTATTTCCAACAACTGCACAACAATAAAGACAATAGTTCCATAAACACGAGTATACGATATTCCACGTTTCGACATAAAATGGCCATCTTCAGATAGATTGTTAACAATGGAAAACGTAGTAACGAATTTTGTTACAGGTTTGCAAATATACTGTTTTGTAGTTGGTGAAATAAATATTATGAGTGCTGAGGAAATTTAGGTATGTTAAATAGAAACCGAAAATACTGTGTTGTGCGCGCAACGTATTGTACAAGATGCCACAAGGAACACGCGAGAGTAATGGATGTTCTTATCCACTCTCATCCTTTGTCCTTATTTATAGTGGCAATCGTGAAACAAAATATTTTCACATGACTGAAAGAACTTACTGAAACTTCAAAGTAAAGTGAAACTACAAATACTCGTATTTTATATTACTCAACATATCAGCGTTGAATATTGATCGCTGTAAGAATTAAACAGACTCCAAACAAACAAACAAATAAAAACGCCACTGGCCATATATCGTGCTGTGCATATAAAAAACATATTCATACAAAACATATGATTCGGGTTAAGGAAGGCAACAAATTATAAATCTTTGCGATACATTCTTTTCAACAGTTCACTATTACCTTCTCTCTCTCAAGCCCAAATAATTTTCTGCCTACGCCCTTTTCACCATATCCCATAACATAACCAAATCCTTAAACGTCTGGCTCTGAAACAATCATGTCACATCACAGTGTAGAGGGTTGAATTTCCAAACAAAGCGTCGTGTAAGTGAATATTAATATAATATATGAAAATGTGTATTGTATCAATGTGCATGTGTTGGTTTACTGCATAATTGTCAATCCAAAATATGCTTCGACCAATTTCCACAATTCTTGTATTCCTGTGTTGGAATCATTTCTAAAATTAATCGTTTTTCTGTTTGTAACAGTTTCAACGAATAATCCACATTCTGTAATTTCAATCCCGGCGTTCAGCAAAATCAAGTCGAAATTAATGTCCGTCCCAAAGAGTTAAAGTAAATTACAGATACATATACTTGTAGCCCAAAAGGTAAAATTTTGGTGTTTGTAATATAATTTCAAGAGTTTAAGAAGCAGTTTGTGAAGACAAAATGTAATTTAAGAAGAGTTGGCGGGAAAAAATCCAACAATTTACAGATAAATACCGTACACATAGAGGGAAATATTTTTGCACTTTACCTACAATTCGATTATCAGACTGCAATATATATACTTCACGTCCAAGAGCAACTAATTCCCTATGACATATTACATTATATACTATTTCGTGACGTTTAATAAAATTCAAACTCTATATTATATGCACTCTATACGTCCACAAGTTTGTGATCTGAAAACTGAAGTATAGTTGTAAAGAATAACCCCCTTGTATTATAGTAATTGGGCTAATAATGGCTAATCGGCCATTGTCAAACGCTATGTGGTCTAAGGCGTGATTCTGTGGCAGATCAGTTGCCGGGAGTACAGGTTCGAAACACCCTAGGCCAAGTTTGTCTGTCTCTGGCGAATGTTATATATTTCCAGATAGAGCTCTCTGCGACGGGCTGATCCATTTTCCAAAGAAGTCCCACTTGGTGTGGTGTGTTTTTGAGTGTCATTAGGCGGAACATTAATCTAGTACAGTGTAGATTTTACATCGAAGGTGCCGGGAATACGCCTAAAATGCCTAAGTTTAAGTGGACAGAATAACAAAGAAAGGAAGATGACTCTTCTTTTTTAGTCGAAACATGTAGCTTTATTCTTAATGAATATGTTGTATTGACTGATTGAAACTTTCATTTCCCTCGTCATTTAATATGTGTCTGTTCTGAAGTCTATCCATGATAATTGCACCATCAAACAGAAAGTAATTTTCGTTGTCTTTGAATTGGCATAAGAAGTAATTATTTTACGTAGATTATTACGAAGAATAAACATGGAAAAATGAGATACGTAAAGAAAGGTTATGAAACAGTATGTCGCTGTTTAACAACACAAGAATATAATGCATTCCAGCAGTCCAGCACACCAACAATTGGAAGCACAAACTTACGCTACAGACCAGTCTCTAACATTCTCCCTTATAACACACACACATCCATAGAAAACAGAGGTAGATAACCACGTTGACAATTGTTTTGCTTTTCAACTCAACCATGCAACTGTATATATATATATATATATATATATACACTGATGGACTTATATTTGTAGCTATGTTAATTTGAATATTATAATAGCTTGCAAATTAACTACCAAAGGCAATAAACCCAGTTTTAAAAGAAATTGAATTTTATCAGACATTAGTATGTAGTAAGCTGACCTTCAATGACCAGGTAGGAAGTTTGAGAAATGCTTTGAAACAGTGAGTGGTTCAGTTATAAATTTTAACAGTTTCTTTGTGCTTCTTGTAATCCTGCAAAATACCACGATAATGACAGCGAAAACGTTGAAAGATGTTGATAATCAAATAACAAGCAATAAACACGTTTCACACACGTGCATTTGTTGGTCGTAGTGTTATATTGAATATACCAGGAACTTTTACAAAGTACAGAACAACGACTGTTGATGACGTCACATCCGCCTGCCAGCGTATAATATTATGTGGCGTTGCACTGTAATCGGACATGCACATCGTCAATCAAAGATGTAAGGCAAATTACGTTCTCAGACACAATACACAACATCAAAAATTAATAGAATATTAAGATTCTCCGTTCCATGTTCCTTATATCAGCGTACACTGTCTCTTATACCAAGAAGTGCACCATTTTAATTAATAAAAAAATAAATAAGCATCTCCAACATGCTGCGGTCCAAGTATACCATATTCAAGCAGAACAAAATGCAGATTTTTCAAAACAAATTGACACTGCAACAACTTCTTACTTTCGGTTCTTCGATCTGTGGCAGATTCGATCTTGAAGCTATTTAGGTATAAAAATAATACTATACAATTACTTTTAAAACGTAAATTTAAATTTTGCTTAAATATTTGTTATATCAATATATATGATATGTAAAGAGTAGAAATATTAGTGTTGCGTTTAGCCTTGGAAGATGCTTTTAGTGTAGTGTGCCAGTATTCATGTCAAGGCCAAGAAACTTTCACTCCGAGGTTGACTACAAGGCCGGGAATTATTATAATAAAGCAAACTACATTACTAAATGTTAACATCACAAATTACTTCACCACTTCATGACGTAAAGTCTGAACAGTTATATAAATAACCTACACTACCATTTGTTATTTTAAACAATACAACTTCTATTACTGATTTATGTTCTTTATGAGTCAATATCAGTGGCGGAATCTAAAAAATTTACAGTTCTTTGTTAGTGGTTTGATCAAATGCTCACACTTAGTACTAGTGTGCAGGTTACAGTGGTGAAACTTGCTTTGGCATAGCCAGTCATTATTTTACAAAAAAATACGATTTTTCTTTTTATTTTAACAAAGTTAATTAAAAAAGAAACGCTTAGTCACGCGCGATAAATGAACTCACATGTAAAAACACATTTTTTTTCTGAGCTCAATTTGACCATAGTTCAAAACTGCATTAAATACAGACATGTAGTGGTATTGAGGTTAAATTCATATCAACAATAGTCCTTAAAATCCCACAGAAGTTTAAAATATATCAACATAGTAATTATGAAAGTAAAGGATTGAAATATTATAATTTATATAAACGCAAAATTTAAAGACTTCATATTCAGAACATCAAAGTCCTCCTCTGTAACTGTGACCTGTAAACTCTTCACTACAGAAAATACCTAAATCGCTGCCTTGTGCCTTTTAAAGCTGCTTTGTTAGGAGATGGTTAATTACAATTACACAAAGATCAAGTCTTCTTTTCATACTTTTCTCCGAGTGACGTCATACACAAGACCCCTCGTGGTTGTAGAAACAAACAACGTTCTTCCATCGCAAAATAATATTCAAATTTAGGAGATGTCCGCAAAGCAAAAACATTTCCTCTGTCATTAAGAATGAAATGTATTTGTAAACGATACAAATAATTATGACACATCCTGATTTCCAATCGCCGTAGGAGGCCTGCATTTTCAAAACGCAACAGAAACGATGAGAAATTCTACTAAGGTTCCAGAAGTCGGATTATCGCACGGGGTGCAATAGGTATGTTTTGCAGCCCACATTTCTGATAAGAATCCTGGGGAAAGCTATCATCCGCCTTCAGCACTCAGTCACAGAGTAACAGTACCGTTTTATGCGTAGCGTGCAGCTATTTGGAAAGCCAACGGCTATTTACCACTTTGTGATTCAGACAAATTCACAAAGCAGTAATCTAGCCAAACACATCGTTACGTTTACAGTAACGTAAAAGTTATAGCTCTTACTGTAACACGTTTTCATATGTACTGAATTACGCTAAAGTAACAAAATTTACCTTATATTTCAAGCCGCACGTCGTTACGGAATGTAAACTAGCATAGCAACTGCTGGAGCCGTCACGGCCATCAGTAGGACTGTGGAAGGCCACATCATTGTAGCAAACAGCATCCAAGAACACAAGACTGATCCATTGAACACAGCAGCAGATTTCACCATTAAATGTGTGCTGGATCGACGTGAATAAGGGCATTCGACACACACACATACATATTACATAAATAAATATAAAATATATAAATATCTGAATCCCACTGTCAATGCATGATAAAACATTCTGTTTCACTCTTCTTTAAACATTGCAGACTACTTATCAATTTTAGTTTCTTTAGGATGCAATATACAAAGCATAACAGCAAAACAAACGACTGAATTAGTTTCAAAGTTTGATATGCTACATTACGATAAGTACTTTACTCACATAACTTCCAGTGTATTTGTTCAGTGTCTTCTGCTATTCTTTTACAAATCCGATTATGGAAAATGTTTTATTTTCTCGCGAAGGTAAACCAGCAAGCAGTCGGTACCAATATGCAAATTTCTATGTTGCACATCGCCTTGTCATAAATGCCCAAAATTTTTAATATTTTATTACAGAAATTCGCACGGTTGGCAGTACTGTCTGGGATGCTGTGTAGAGCATTAAATTGTGTAATTTATACTGTGCTTTAGAAAGCCATCCAGCATCAAACTTTCTGTCTAATAAAATTCGATATTTCAGGAAAAGTTATGAGAACGACTCCTACTCGCTTGAAAAAACGGAGACAGGCGATGCTGTATACCGTATTATTGTAGAACTTTCGCGATATGTTTTTACCTCTTCGGCTTCGTAACGACCTGATAACGCTTGATTTCAGGGCTGCACACAATGAATATAAGGTCATCGCTGTTCTAGGAAATTACGCAGTGTCAATTAGTATAGAGTTACCGAAGTTTAAAGACACCCTATTGATTCCATCTTCTTCCTTGAATGCTACACTCTTGAAGATGGGACTTAAATACTGTCTCACAATGTTCGAAAATAACTATCAAGCCATGCAGCAAAAGATTCCGAACACCCAAGACATAAACCTGACGCCATTTTTCTCGAAGAGCGCTTAATGTTTATTCAATATCGATAGTCTTCTTCTAAAATATTCCAGTGGGTCTACCTCCGTCATCAGAAAAACTGACCCTTGCATTAATAGTAACGCAGGGGAGGGTATCTACCATAGAGCCTGAGGGTAAAGACTTTAGTATAAGTCGTTTTTATTGGATCGTGATCTTAATCGCCCTATATTAAAAGTTCCAGTACTCAATATACACAATTTTTGCAGTTTCAGATTAGGTTCCACATATCTTACTTAGCAGATCTCAGGTAATGCCACTCACAAATAGACAGCTCTCAAAACAATAGAAGCCTATTACAAATCACGCAGAAGTTTTGAACAATATCGGGGTCCAGGCCTAATAACAGATTTTTTTTTGCAGAGCGAAGATAACGAAGGGAAAACGCATTACGGCCTATCACTAAAATAGGTGTCGATGTGTTCTCTAGTAGGTTCTACAAACGTAATAATGTGTCTCTTTCATAAGTTAATTTTACGGCTATCTGCACAAATTTCATTCTGTCAGCTGTTAATTACCAGACTGTGTGTAACGATTTTTGTCTCCGCTCAGTACAAACAACCAGTCGTTTCTATCGTCGCCGTAACACATTCGATGTAAGAACGTCACAACTTGTTGCACTATTGCTTACAAAATGTTGTAATTTTGGTAATCTTTACGTGATTCAATTCCTGAGCACTGAAAAAGCCGCCTCCTTGTGTGATCGGTGGCGTTCTGTCAGATCAGTTCAGTTATTTTATTCTGCCTGCACATCACCATGTAGAGTTGTTACACACAGTGTACAGTGACAGCTTGTGAACTGAATGGAAATATAAATGTAAATGTACTGCCACTGCTACAGTGTGCTGTTCACACAATTGTACAGACACTGCGTTAGGTGAATTGTGAAATGAATGGAAATATAAATGTAAATGTACTGCCACTGCTACAGTGTGCTGTTCACACAATTGTACAGACACTGCGTTAGGTGAATTGTGAAATGAATGGAAATATAAATGTAAATGTACTGCCACTGCTACAGTGTGCTGTTCACACAATTGTACAGACACTGCAGTGGGCGAATTATTTCATCTGGGTTCGAGCTCAAAACTAACAACCATATCTTAAAAAATGAAAAGTAAATATAACAAACAAAAAATCAACAAGGTAAAGCAGAATTCTTTTATATAAGACCAATACAAAAATAAGGAATAACAGTAGCCACTAATAATTTAACTTCTCAGCGCATAAGGTAACCTCTTATGACGTGACACAATCCACATGTTCAGACTCCACCTGCACAGCAGTGCGGTGTGTGTTGGTGAGATGAGTCTGCGGCTCTCTGTACAGCATCATGCAACTTAAGGAAGACACGTGTGTTTCGGAGCGTGAATTTGAGAGTGGTTTGCACTTCCAAATGCAGCCCGTAGTCACAAGCGTCGTTTCTTTTCACCGTACTGCAGCAATTACATCCCTAACAGTGTGGCCGCGTGTCTCCATTGCACTTCACAAACTGAACTGCCTACAGTCTGTGTTATGATTCCGCATGTGCCTCTCTTGTCACATAACAATATATGTGTATTCCTACTGCCATTCCTCAAAATACACATTGCGATCCGGCTGTTATAGTTTCTCGTTAGTAATGGCAACGCAGCAACAGTTCCATGTCATGTGCTGCTACACCCTAGATTTCGGCCTGCGTTGCCATCTTGGTGAGATCATAAGTGTTATTTTGAAGCTGCTGTTCAAATTTTCAAAACTGCTGCACGATATCTATAAACACGTTTATACCAGCCACTGCATTCTTTGCAAAACTCAAAAACAAACAAAGATGAATGTACTGATAAATCACATTCTGTAGAACATATCCAGTCTGCGCCACATATTCTGAACATCCCTTCCATTTGAATCCTCGATGGGTCCGTTGAAGGCTTTCCTTACATAAAAGGCTTTCGAATGTCATTATTAGGAACTGACACGTAATAACACACAAGTACTCTTTCACCAAACAAATCCCAAATTCAAGGAGAAGGAATGGGCTGAGAGGCAACGATGTATACTTTTAGGTTTTAAGAAAAATTGTAAAAATTAACTATTATTGTCGTCATATCTGTCCGTCCGTCTGTTTGCCTCATAAAACAACTTGCTTCCCATTGGACGAATTTTAATATAATTTTATATTTGAGGATCTTTCGTAAACCTGTAGAGAAGATTTAAATTTGGCTGAACTCTGAGAAGAATAAGGGGTAATTTACATTAACACTTATAAGCACTTATTATAGTGCCTGGGTAAATTCTTTTACATCTCCCGTATTTTCCCATTCACGGAATGTACATAAATTTAGAATGAAACATCTGCTTCTTATTCGGTAAATTTTCTATAAACTGTATTAATAAGTGGCACCAGTGAACTAGTTCCGTCTTTCTAAGAAGTTTTCAATTATTGGGAACAAACTTACACCGTACCGTGGTTGTCTCAAATTATACTGTAACAAACGAACGATTCTAAAAACTAACATTCGTGTCTTATTAATAATGCAGTTCAACAAAGTATTGATCACCATTTCGCCATGACAAATAGTAACACTACGCTAAGGAGCTCAGTGTAATACATAAAGCCCTGAGAGTCAGACACACACTGAGCAGTGAGAAAGTGACAAATACTAAACAAATGTGAGCTCTCTAAGACTTCAAGCGCATTTAAAACTCTGTGTTACATGTCACTGATGTGCATTATCTCCACATGAATACAGAAAAATCAAAACTAAAGGGACTGTCGGAAAGTCGTTTCGATTCGATTATTTTTCTCTTCAGAATGGCGGGTGTTCCGTTTAAAATGAAGAAAATGTCACCTATTTACACTATCTATATGGTAGCTATGCTTATATGTAGTTGCAGTACATTTATAGGCATGTTCGGCGATGTGTACATACACAGGGACGATTTGGGACGCACCATGACGACATTACGTGTGTTAATCCCTGCCACGAATATTACGTGGATATTTTCAAACTGCAGGTAAGTAACAACACTGGCTGTCACATTCGCAGTATTATGAAAGTGATAATCTTCGTCCCAAATATATTACATTAGTTGTGACTTGAAAGGAACAATGTGTGTGCAGCATTATTTTAAGCTAATTGCGCCACATAATAAGATTGTTAGATGGTTTTACGTAAATAATGGAAAATATAAATACATTATCTTTCTACCTGACACGTCATGTAGGACATTATGCAGAAATACGTCGGTGCAGAATACACATTGGATTTGAAACTGTAAATTTAGACCAAAATTGATTGAAACTGAAACAGAAATGTTCCGGAACAAAACATGTGTATTGTTCAAATGCCAGATTTTGATATCAGTAAAAGAGTTTCTGGTCTGTTGAATGTATACAAAAGTTATGACCGACAAATTAATAGCCTCAAAAAAATTAGTATCATGTTTTCAGGTTTTAGTTTGCGAAGAATTTTTTGCTCAAAATCTCACAACACGAGATCCAAAGCTCCCTGCTGTCCTTTGAATGCTTTCCCTCATTTAATAAACCTGAGATAAGGGTTTGGTTATTTTGACTCAGATTTCGACAACGCAGTATTGAACGTGCGATGGACCTAACAGACAGCTTCAGGTGGGAAGATCTGCCGACCAGAGACGCTGTCGCCGGACACTTGACAGCGGCAGGAAGGATCCCGCTCATTATGAAGTATAGCAGAAATGCAGCTATTGTGACCTTATGTTTACATACCGTCCAGTCAACCGTACGCATCGTGACAAATCATGAAACACAGTATAATGCGTGGTATCCTTTCGACTGGACTGTTTCACCGTTCTATGAACTGGTTAACATCTCACAGGTAACACTTTATAAGAAAGAATCCTGCTCTATATATTCTAAAAGTAATCTTAATTAATTGGTCTGAGTTGACTGACTTCCTTTACTTTTTTCTTTCTTTCATTCTTCTCTATTTCCTCCATTATATTCCACAAAGCTGTGCGATTAGACAGCACTGGTCAAATGCCTGACAAAGACAGTGGAAAAAAATTCAATGAGATCCTTTTGGTTTAACCGTGACACTGCTTTGGAATTTATCTGTAGAACTAAGAGAAAGAGTGAAAACATTTATGATATCAGGTGTTTCCAGCGGCACCCAATCAATACAAATCAATAGCACTCTCTGGGTACAAACCGTAAGATGTAACGTTTCTATTATTATAAATGGTGTCATAATAAGCAATGATAAATTAGATTCATATTCCGAAATAGATGTCAGTGAAATGAGTTCCGTTACACATCATGGCCAAGCGAAAAATTTCCTATAATCTCGGACACAAAAATACACAACACCCTTTCTCCTCATCTTTATAGTTTATTTTTAAATCTTCCACTTATTTTAACACACCCCCCCCCCCC
>Ga0268261_10001503_pt1 | contig 16096 bp, 7 predicted proteins | sample TergutNc150P1_FD_190353 | JGI IMG/M metagenome (GOLD analysis project Ga0268261, IMG submission 190353) | Nasutitermes corniger P1 segment gut microbial community from laboratory colony in Florida, USA - Nc150 P1 (SPAdes) (version 2) | ecosystem: Host-associated > Arthropoda: Insects > Digestive... | reverse complement strand
TACCCCCAAGAGCTGTCTCAAACTCAAAGGCCTAACATCATAAAACCCATGCACATTCAATGGCTAAGAGAAATGGTTCATCCACCTAGTCAAAATACTGTAGGGGGTCTGCAACCAGACAACCCTCTTCATCCTTTACTGTATTAGTTGCAGGCTGGTAACCTTTCTTAAAGTCCCTTACACCCTTCTACAAGTCTCTGATATTCTTGTTGTTTGTTTCAAATTCATTAACTTTAGCTACCAGGTATTCCCTCTTGTTGTTCCTGAAATGCACATTAGCCTCATGTCTTACATTGTCCAGGTTATCCACATTACAAATGGTTTGGGTTCTGTAACCATTGCATGTTAACCTTCTTTGGCTGATCTAAAACCTGCGAACATTCTTCATCAAACCACTGTTCATGCTGCAACTAACATGATTATGGCACAGCTAATGTTATTAGTTCACCAATATGACGTCATTCTTAGGGAAGGAAAAAGAGAGAGAGAGAAAGGAAAGGAAGGGAAAAAAAGAAAGGAAAATGCTTTTAAGTGAGATTATGAGAAACGTATAAGACATGATGCATGTGACAAAATGTTCTGAACTACAGAAATGATGACCAACATTCATATGCAATCTTTAGTCCTTTATTACTTTTTATATTACATTAAGTTACACCAAATTATCGAACAGAGGACAATTACATTAAAAAGTCACATAATACATTTGGGGAAGACAAATGCATCAAAGGTTTTGAAAGGAAAATGTGAAGGAAAGAGGAAATATGAAAATGGATTTTATAGAAATAACATAAAGACAGTGTGGACTGGGCTACATTGGCACAGGATCAAGACAAGTGGCTCACTCTTGCAAACAAGGTAACAGACTTACGAATTCCACAAAACGTGGGATGCTTCTTGACTAGCTGAGGAACTATTAGCTTTTATGGGGCTAGTTATGTTATAACAGATATATGAGAATATATTGCCAGGTTTCCTATATAAAAATATACAGATTAAAATACATAAAACTATAATTTCATCTGCTTTGGATGGGTGTGAAACTTGGTTTTTCATCTCCAGGGACAAAAATAGTTTGAAGGCATTTCAGTATAGAGCACAGGAGAGAAACTAACAGTATGGTGGAGATAGATAATGATGAAACAGTTCATAATGTGTAATCTTCACCAGGTATTACTAGAGGTGATCAAATTAAGGATGTGATGGTAGGGGTATGCAGAATAAGTGAAACATATAATTGAAACTGTGGTTGAAAAAGACTGAACGGGAGTGAGTTCTTGGGTGATGCAAGTGTGGACAGAATTCACCTTGAAGAAATAAGATGGCCTGACTCAGGACAGCCCAGATACGGGTGGGGAATTTCATAAACTCCTGAGTGGTAAACAGCTTCTCAAGATTCTGCTCCATTGTGGCAGTCACTTAGTTATATTAACATACCTTTCAGGTTCTTGAAGTATTTTACTGCAATTTCTTTGGTGCTCATCTTGGCATAGTGCACATCCCTGAAGAAAATAACCTTGAATTAAAAATGATTTTCTTGATATTATACAAATTACTTTTAAAACTTGGCACATTTAAGTTTTAAAAATGTTTTACTTTATTTTAATGAAACTAAACATATCCAACATAGTACATATCATAAATTGACAAACACAACCATGGTACTTTAAATTATAAACCAATAATAAGCAATTAAATTTCAGACAATACAGTAACTGGTTACATGTTAATCAGTTTTATTCCAGAAAGAGTGTATGCAAGGATATTTGCCTTGTCACTTATGCTCTGGGAACCACAGTTTCCTATCGGACGGATACATGACATAGGCTTACGCTGGAAGGTTACCATTATTCGCTGCCATCATCTGCCAAGTGCATGGAGGGCATCTTTAACTTCTGTAACTACATGCATAAAAAGTACCTATTTCGTTCAGTAAACTGTGTTCTTATGATTTACATAATCTATCAGCATAATCAGGTAAGCAAATATGCCAGAGATGAAACTGCTGTCATATATGAGGCATATATACCACTCGACAGCATACAAAACAATATATCTGCGCATCGAACACACCAGATATTTACCAATCTTGGATTATTGTACCAAAGTTATCTATATAAAGACCAACACGAAAAATGAACACGCACAGTATAAACCGCTTCCAGGAACGAGAAAGAATGCCGACATGACTACCTACACCGTTGAAAGTTCAGAAGTAATTTCAAAGCATGGCATAATTTACTTCGGTCTCTTTATCAAACTTGTCACTAAGTTGTTTTATTTGTGCTTACGAGCCCTATAAGCATTCTTGAAAGAGCTGAATGAGACGTTCTGCAAATAAATTATGCGCTGAAACACATTATGAAAGATACGTTAAATGCCTCCTGGGAATTAAATTCAGGGAATTGGCAGCAGAACCTGTATCGCGATGCGAAGAAAGTAAAGTAATAAGCGGCAATGCATTTCTAGAAAATGCGTATATCATGGACAAGAATTTAATTTCGTACATTCGGTACTATATACGGATGAGGAACATCATAATACAAATACCAAATACGTGCTTTGTACAGCCGTTTAGTCACCTTGTCAGGAAACCACGTTATGCGAACCAGAAATATAGCAATATGTGTTGCTCCTAATCCGCGTTATTTATCCGTCCACTATACCTGTCACCGCTCTGTGCCTGTCACCATCATTCACGACCATTACGCCGACTATTGCTCTCTTCTCGCGCCTTTTTCGCATTCAAGAAACAGTGTTGCCAGTACCATGGCGTTCAGAATAACCGTCAGTTATTCCACGGAAAGCAAACCTTCTCAATTCAACGTAGTACAACTTAATGTTCTCACAAGTTTGAGCAATAAGTTGACCCTTATGAGATGTTATACCTTGTAGCCTGGTGATAAACATCAACATCTGGAAGACCGTATATACCCAGCTACACTGTAACACACGAATTTTGAGGTTCTCAAACCCACAGAATACTATCACAGAGGCGTTGTGCTGTACGGTACTTACCGTTGAAGGATCCGTGGTGCAACTTTGTACTGAATTCAAAGTATTAAATTTCATATGCAACATAGGTCCGCTTCGGTCTCTTCTCTTCTATTTTCCTGCATTGGAGAGTTAGAATACGAGGAGCAGATTTACATACAAAATGTTGTATTTAGAGCAGGCGTGCACACAAAATTTTTCATTTCGCGGGGGGTTAACCCTGAAGTTATAACCAATGTACGTCTGATTATCGAACATTATGTAAAAAAATCATGTCATATAGCATTGCAACTGCATTTATATATGTAAAAATACAAGATGTTCCATATCGGACCCCATTTAAGCGCTTTTTAAATTTCGATTTACGTGTGGGCTGCAGTTCACAAACCCCCTCCAACCTGAGGTGCGGGACGGATGTATAGTACCGATCAGTTTAGCTAAAAAAATACTCGGCGCCGGTTTTAGGGCTGTATAAGTTGGATCGTTGCCGAGGTCATCCTGAGATGGAAGCACAATGATAAATTGTGCCTTCTTTCTTCAATTATATAAAGCACAGTATGAACAGCAGTAAGATTGTTTTATATTTTTGTTATATGTGTATTTATGTTTTACATGCACTCACTGCTAACCATACCGGTTTTCAGTCATATGAATAACTTTATATATGGCATGAGGATTTTTTGTAAGCCAATATTTATTTCAGCTGTTTACATTTCTACTTAACCAACCATACCCTCATACAAGGAACATAGCTTTTGTATTTTATTTTTCCCATTACTGCATCATTTCAAATTTGCCCTTTGTTCTTTTACATGGAACTAATGGTGTGGGATATTTTTTACAAAATGGTCACTTTTTTTTCCCCCCATTACATACAGTTTGCAAAAATATACAACATAAGAACACTCTGTTCCACTTAATACATTTAATAAGTGCTCTAAGGTCACCTGAGTTTCAGTCAACAAAACCTTGGCATAGGCAAATAAGCCCACACACTCAAACTTGGTTATTTTCCTGTCCTTGGGGCCATGCTAAATCTGAATTTACCTCTTAACATTAGTTACAGGCTGCTTAAAAAGATATATTCATCAGGCATTCATCTTGTAAACTCTTTGAAACAAAGAACAAGGAATATAAAGGCACATTTTATGCAATTAAATTTTTTTAGTTTGTAGTTTTTTTTATCCTACTCAAACACATAAAATGAACCTTTTTGAATTTAAATAGCTGCCAACTTCAGGCACTCTAAAAACAATGCCTGAACATCATTTGCTCAACTTATTTCAAGAGTAATATTAAACCAAACCAGTTGTAACATATCGATCTGAAAGCTGGACCCTTACAAAATCTGACGAGAACTTGTTAAGGATCTTCAAAAGGAAAATACTGCGCCTATGGGCCGGTCCAAGATATTTGGAGAATTAGAAATAATGAAGAATTGAATAGATCCATAAAGAGAGAAAATATTGTGAAATTCATGAAAGCTCAAAGGATAAGCTGGCTGGGACATGTAAAGAAAATGGAAGTGGGAGTGATGCCAAGGAAGACAATGGAAGACTGTTTATAGAACAAAGGAGAGGAAGACCTCGTTTGAGATGGATGGATGATGTAACAGACTTTAAAGTAATGAAGATAAAGCAGTGCATACAGAAGATGAAAGACAGAGAGCAATGGAGACTGGTTGTTGAGGAGGCCAAGGCTCACCCAGGGCTGTAGTGCTGAGAAGGAAGGAAGGAAGGAAGGAATATTAAACCAAAGTTTTATTAGTGCTCTTACTGCAGAATAAAATCATAAAGTATGTTCTTTCTGTTCTGGCCAGATGTTAAACTGCAAATTCAGTTATCTACAATCACATGCAGTAGTCAGTGTCTCATAATCACCCTCCTTGAAACTAATCTAGGTTTCACATGGCCACCATTTTTACTGTCAACACGACATGCATACTTTTTGTTTCTGCAAAAGACGTAGGACAGTACATTAAATAATACTTATGTCCCTCCCACCAATGTTAGAGTTTATATAAAATTTATTATGATATTCAGAAAATTAGGGACAGGAAGCAAAGAACAGATATCAGGAAGTGTTCCTTTGTAAATAGGACCATTAAAAACTGGAACCAACTACCTACAAAATCATTAGGGACTTTCCCTTCCAAACCCAAGATTTTTAGAAACAGAGTTAGGAAAGCAATTATAAACCAGGTGAAATGAATGGAATAGAAGTGTGGCGAAAATCAACTAAAAGTGCAGTGAAGTGAAGTGGGGTGCAGTGTAGTGATGTAAGGTGAAATGGAGTGGTAGGAAATTTAAATGGAGTTAAGCGAGATATCAGGGTAGTGAAGTGTCAACAAGTGTAGTGAAAGTCTTAGTAACTGGGTGTCTAACATTATTAGAAGATATATGTTTTTTATGGTTCTGTTTAATTTTGTAAATTATGTATTTTTATTGTTATGTTTATGTATTCTTATTGTTATGTATGTTCTATTCTGTGTGTTCCGTTTCATTGTGTTCTGTATATTGTTTTATGCGTAAATGTGTACTGTACTACTGCCACCGGGTGTCAACCCAATTGCAGTCAACAAATATATCATTCCGACTGAAGCTGAGGAGGGGGATAAACATATGAACATATATAAGATAGGTACTTTAAGATATCATAAGCTTAAACAAGGTATAGCTAGTAAAACTGAACTGCAAACTGATTTACTGTGGTTTATTATATGATGCTTTAAGTGTCTCAGATTACAGGGCAGAGCATTGATGGCACAGTGACCAGTGAACTGGAAGGGATGTCGAAGGAAGCCACTGAAGGATTAACATTTCAGAACTTACCTGGAAAACTATATTTAAAAAAAAAAAAAAACCTGAGATCAGGATAGTCAGTGCCCCAGCAAATATTTGAAATGGAAACCCACTGAACATAAGTCTAAATTGTTGTCCCAACACCTGATTCAGTGACATCAGAAAACAATCCATATTTTGAATTTTACACAGTGAGGATAGAGCAAACTAATGAAATGGTGAACAAGGTTGATTAATCAAAAAATGGAAAACAGAGATCAAGGAATTTCTCCTTTTTCCTCAGAAAAAAGTCACAGATCAAAAACAGCATTCTCTGCTCCTGACACCCCCCCCCCCCCCTTCCACAGCACCACTTTTCAGGTGAGATATTTTAGACCTTAGTAAGAAATAATTCTTACTATGGAAAACTACTAAAACTTTATAACTCCACAAATAGCAGGAATGATAGTATGTTCTTAATGAGCTGCACACCAAATCACTTTTTGTGCTACGTCATGAACATATGTTAAATTGTAGCTTAAACTACTGTTTAACCAAATGAATCCTCAAATTTATTGCACATACAGTGTACATAACACAAGACTTGTATAAAGAATCAAGTCCTTTTTAATTGTGAAACTTATTGCAGACTAAATTAATTCAATGGCAAAGTGCATTATGATAACTGGACTCAGTAGATAACAGATACACATTTACAAAAGATACACATCTCACACATACATACATTACATCACACATACTGTGAAGCTTTGAAGCATTCCCCACCAAAGTTGTCCATCAAATTTCTTCAAGAGTGTTACTGATATGCATCTCCATTAAAGGCAAATTTAACATATCTACTGGTATGAAAAGTTGGGCTGTTCCCTGGTACTCTATCCAACCACTGTGCCTCTCTAGGCTGGATGCACTATGACAAGACAAAACATCTCTTTAAAAATCCACTTTCCAAATAGTTTTTTTTTTGCTCTCTCCATATAGTACAGTTCCCTTGAACATATGTAGATTATCTACTATTAATCGTTTTACTATTTGTTTCTGAAGTGTTTCCACGCAGTAAAAATGTTTGGGGTGGAGGTACGACATCATCAGAGTACTGGAAGGAAACATGTCAACTAGAATGAGAGATTACAATGAAAATACTAAAGGCAATCCATCAAGCTTAAATGATCAAATAATGGTCCATATAACATGAAATATGTCATGACATTTTCCAAGTGAACTGGCAAAAATATTATGTAATTAACATGAATTATGTACAGCTGAGCTGTAAAATGACAGCTCCAACAAAATATGTACATCAATTGTCATAACGTATAATTACTTACATATTCATTACACTTAATATCAGGATGTACATTTTAATTTCAGATATACATAAACAGCTAAGTGACACTATATAAACCAAACAGAATAAAGGTACATACAAAAATATAGTATTACATAACTAGTGTATTTTAATGTAACCTTCAAGATTACTGTGATGTTAATGCAGTGGAATTTAAAGAAAGCCATTTTATCTGGCTAGGTTTCAGTATCTATAAGACTGGAAACACTACTGGACTAGCACTTACCCACACCACCATGTTTCATGCTCAGCATGAATTAGAGGGAAAAAAAAATAATAATAATAAACATAAAAAATTAACTGCTCAACACAACTTTCCAGCCTGTGTACCATCCTCAGCATGAGATGCATTTGAATTTCAAAGTCTCTCAAATCTCAATAATCTCAAAATCTCACCACTGTCTCTATTCTGTGCCACAATAGTAGATGTTACACTTACAACAGAAAATCTTGTGCTGCACTGCGCATGGGCAAAAGTTTTGCATAAATCATCATAAAAATAACGTTACTGGTTTCATGATGATTCAAAGAAATACAGCACAATACACTTCCAACTTTGATATCCTGTAAATTTTACCTCAGGAAAATTACATAAACTTGGAGAGAAAAAATGTCTACAAATATACTCAAAACTGATGTGAGAATGCATGTAGGACCACAGCCAGCTACAACCCTACTGTCTGACCAGACAGCAATAGTACTGTTTCTTCTGGCCATTTGTATACAATACTCTTGAGAAATGCTTACATGCATTTCTGCAAATATGCCAAACACAAGCCACTTCTAAGATCATGAAGCATACATTCGATTTATCTCGTGCTGATATCTGTCTTGTATGTCTTTTCTCTTCAGTTTGAAAGCAGCTGTAACTAGTCCCATGTCTGGTGACCACACTTCTGTGCACAGTTTCACAGCAGCAGGGACTTCAAATTTTTCCAGTTTACCTAAATAAACAAAGTAAATGAATAATGTGTATCAAGAACCAACCAAATGCACTTAATTCTACTGATGTATTTTTATTGTGATATTTTCACCCACATGTTTTGGCCAGTAATCTGGTTATCTTCAGGGTGACATTTCTGTTACAAGAATGCAGTGCGATCAAATGAGTCAAATTACTCCATATCAAAATTCATATGAGTAATGGTTACAAGTTTCTGTAGGATGATAGTATAACATGATGTAAAATAAAATAAAACATAGATTATAAATGTAAAAAGTTAAAATTATATAAATTTGGTGGGACTTTCAGGACGGTTCCATCAATTTCATCAATGTACATGAATTCTACACTAGAGTATGTACATTTCATATGGTTATACCACCATGATATATTTCTATTTCATATAATGGAATCAACAATGAATGTTTAATTTATGGCTTCCACAAGGGAACCATTATGTTTAAGACTGATGGTTAATATATCACAAAAATTTTCATTTCTGTTTGTTACCTTCATAAGGACATAATTTTATTTTATTTTATTTTTCATTTATCTCATTAAACAAAGACTTGTCAATTCTACACCTTAACTAAGGCCATCATATGCATGATGTAATACCAATTCATAAGGAACATTTCTGCAGACAAAAATGTAATTAATTTTGTCTTTAATTCAGAGTAACAACTCGGTACTCTGCAACTACATTATCCTTATGACAAAGCTGGAAGAATTTTGGAAAATTAAGTATGAATGCTGCCTTCCTCCAGCTGTCATCTAGTTTCATGCAGTCACCCATGGCATGCTTGTTTTCCTAGCCAAGTATTTGCCAGCACACGGCATTCAAGATTCCCCATCCAAATTACCCTGTAGTACACTCAAGAAACTGGAAAAACATCTTGTAACTAGCACTTGCATTGCAAAAGATTCCATACAGCTTCACATGTTTGTTTAAGTAAAGCAAAAAAAGGAACTTACATTTTTTCCCATGTTCTCCAATTTCATAAAGCACAGCTTTCTCGACAGTTTGGTTCCCACACAACTGCTCAAAATTCAGGGAGTTCAAGCCCAACCTACTTCCCAGGCTGACCAACTGAGATGGATTGGGTACAACCAATGCCACTGTGTACTGCTTTGTAGGATCACCATATACGCAAATATTCTCTACCACTGGACACGTTTTCAGTTCTGTTTCCACCTTTCCCAGCGAGACATATTCTCCCAGTTGCAACTTAACCAGATCCTTCTTGCGGTCTGATACCAAAAAATAAATAAATAAAGTTTCAAATTAAAATAAACACTATAAAACTACAAAACGTCACACATTACAACAAACACTGAAATCACTACTGTCCGAGAAGTATCAAACTATAAGACCAGGCATCTTGAGTGATACGTTTTCTAAGGGTTTTTCTCCATTTACAAATGTTACACCTGCATTTGAAAACAGATTATCCTCTGTCCAAATTTTTAATTACACTCCAATGTTACTTGAGCATCCAACACTTCAAGGGTATTGAGATGTAACCCACATGTCACCAATACCTGAGAGGAAGAGGGCTAATACACTGATATGTCATAATTAACAAAATCTTTCACATAGCATTTAATATTTTATCAGCAGTTTTCACACATTCCATGCAGAACAGTTGAGATGCCTCTTAAATTCTTGGCCATTTATACCAGCACCACAGGCTGCAAATAACTTGCACGTTCAATAGTACAGCGATGTTCCTGGACACTTGGGTAAAATCCGTAACTATGGTTAAGAGAGTATGTTGACAAAATAAACATTTCAGTTAGATTTGGGTTGTCTGAAGGCAGAAAACAGCCCCTAATGCATGGATGTGGCTGCATCCACATGTGCCCCTCCACTGTGCACCCTAGTATCAACTTTATGTGTCTGTTCATGCCAATTTCCTGCCCTCTATTCAAATGCAAACTCTTACACATGAAAGATACTATTTGCTAAGTCAAAACCTGTATGGAAAAGGAGCAGTTCAGATATTTTAAAATTCTTCTACTGGTTTTCAAAACACATTTTGTATTCAAATTTTTATTTACAACAAACGCAGGTAATAATGAAGTGGAGCTACATCAAGTGGAAGTATGATGTAACAAGAAACTTGTGCTGTTGATAATTTACATGAGCAATCACAACATATACTGATGAATCATTTAGAGTTCTGAGATACAGCTTTTGTGCAGCGGTCACAATCAGGAAAGATGACCTGGCCCACAGGGTAAAATCTCTACCAAAATACATGACTCTGAATTTGTTATTTTAACAACCAACAAAAAACTGTTGTGCTTGCTGAAGAGACTTTTGATTTCTGTCAATCCATTAACTCTGCCCCAGTGGGCTGATTTTATGACAAAATATTCAATTATTATTAAAAAAAGTACAGATGCTGGTGACAGAGAGGTATTTGAAACATAAAAAAATCATCATGACAATTTTGAACTTCTGAACAGATCCTGATGGTTGGTAAGCATGTATGTAATTTTCTAACATTTATCTTTTTCCACTTACAAAATTTAATTTTTATCTTACTACAAGAAAATTCATTTCACATGCTTTATCTCCCACAAATACTAATTCCTTCCTTCTTCAGTCTCCAACATCAGCACATAAAAGGTTCCGATGGGATCAGACTTAAAATCCTAGGACTGCCACACACAAAAATATGTATTTAATTTCATTTACCAATGATTTTCATTACTCCATCTGCATGGAATTCACCAATATCCCCAGTTTTGAACCAACGTTTGCCTCCTTCTTCAAAGAACTCTTCTTTTGTTTTTTCAGGCATTTTATAATAACCTGGAGAGATATTATCCCCACCAATAATAATCTCTCCTCGAGGAAATGGTTTGTCAGTCACTCTGTAATTGCCTTCTTCCCAGTCAACCAACTTTATGTCACAGCCAATTGTTGGACCTCCAACACGTCCAGTGGTTCTATCGTGAGCTAATACACAGACACACACATTAATACTACTAACTGTACATAACAAAGTAACATGGTAACTGCATCACTCTATATGCAACAGCGTTTCAAAATCCAAATATAGTTACTTCTCATTAAAGCATTAAGCTTCTGCACAGGAAATTAAACATGTATACCATCTATAAAATTCCTGAGGAAATTAAATTTACAAACCGTACGACCTTGCTATGATGATGAACAAGTAACTTGTTTAGTAACTCTTACTGAGCAACCGATATTGAGAACAAGAGACAGAGAATATTACTTTGTACAATTTTTTTTAAATAAAAATGTTTAACAGCTATTTCATTAGTCTTTAAGTCAGTCAAACTGATTCCCTATCTTCTCCTTCCTCCCAATGTAACAGCTTAATTCACAAACCACCTCCAATGAAATGGACCTTCGTCCTGCAAATAAAGATAAGTGCTGCAGCCTATAAATCAAGGTATTATTAGGGCCCTAAAAATTTTGCAGATGTCTTGTTCTCAGACTGATGTCAAATGAACACAGCAACAAACTGTCTTGGCTTGATGCTGTGACAATGCTTCTGATGGCATGGAGCTTAGTTACCTCAAAAACCACTGCTCTTTTATGAAAATTGAATTTAGTGGTAATGGACAAGACAATGAAAGAAGGGAGAAAGGTATGATATGTGGTAAAATCATCAAGCAACATTAAACATCAGCACTGGATCTGAAGACTTTGTCCAAGCTGGTAATGCCATTCCTCCATATGAAGACGAAGAGGACGAATTCCGCTATCTCACAGATACAAATACAGATGCATACAGGGGTGACCTGAATGCTGATGAATGGAAACTGCTCCCCACATGAGACCACAGTCTACTGGTAGAACTACTCATTCTCTACAAAGCACCTCTTATGTCCCACAGCACACTGTGCTCCTATATCCATCCACATTCGGGTAAAATGATTTTGTCCGGTCTAGGATACCTGATCCTGGTGAAGTAAGAAAACAGTGCAAAAGCAACATGGTTTGACCATTAGTTTCCACTTCAGTCATTAGTAGATGTGCGTAGTGTCCTTTTGAAACAATTTTCTTTGCCTATGAGCTATCCTTGGGTTTTCAGAGTGCTTTCGTGGTGGTCAAAATGTAGTTAGTTATGTTGAATAGTGTAAAGATAACATGTAGTTTTGAGTGCCAGGAGTTTGGAAGATGCTATTGCTGCGATTCTTTAGTTTGGGGATTCTGACAATGATATGATTCCTTTGGACAGTAGTTGAAGTGGAAGTTATATAAAGCATGCACAGTAAAATAAGAATCAGTCAAATGAAGGGGTTTTGTAAAAAATGCAGTGTAAACCTACATCCAGGAATGCGTCATATAAACTATCACCCCAAAAAATGCTAGAACTTCCAGTCTGTAGCAAGTGAAAACTGTATTCATCCATCTACAGCAGTTTAGGAGAAACCGCACTTATTATTGAACGTATAATGCAACTACGAAAGGAAAAGAAACAATATTGTCCTTGTACGTACAAAATATGCCGTCTTGTGTTCAAGGACGTGTCAAAAGCACTGAAGAGGCAAGACTTAAAAGTGTAATTTGACTGTGAAAATTAACCATTCATTGCAGTATTTATAAGGTATATTACTTGGGTAAGGTAAATCTAAATTTCAATAAAAAAAAATACCATTTAATGTTGCATGCAAGAAATTAACTTACTGTCCATAACAGTCGCACTGGAGCAGCTTTCAGTCAGTCCGTAACCCTGGGTCACTTTCACACACAAACAGATCTTAACGAGCTCATGGGTATCAGGTGAAAGTGGGGCTCCACCAGTTAGGATCAGCCTAAGCCTTCCCCCCATAAGCTGCCGTGTCTTACCAAATATCAACCTAAAAGACAAAGAGGCAACTCAATTACTGAAGAACTTATGCTGCATTTCTTTAACTAACTCTGCAATAACAGTCTGGAAGATAAAACTATCATAACTGGAAAAAGATGCCTCTCCATATCCAAGTACAATTAAGTCCTCATTTAATTCTGGACTTACATTCCTGCAAATTGTAATGCAGACAGAAAACACGCAGAACAAGCAACCTATCAGCTATCATAACAACAATGTTAATCCATATCAAAACAATGTACAATAAATGTGATCACTAAATTGGTCAACATTAAAGCAAAACAACATGCTCTGTGTTACAGTACACATGGACTGCCTGTAGTAGTGTGGCAAAAACAACTGATTTCTAAGCTGAAAGAAATAAACCAAACTTTGTTCCAACACCTCTACCATTTCTTTGAATCGTTAAACATATTACAAATTTACTATTGGATGAAAAACATTTCAATTATCCAAATCCAAATTAAGTTTCAAAACTGTGTATGAGTCAAAAATATTGGAGTTATTGTAAGAGTTTAGGTTTAAATCTTAATTCTTATATATACCTTGGAACTGAAGAACTACCTAATTAATGATGGCTATTCAAACATTTTTTTACAGACCTGAGTGACAATATTCATGCTGAATCAATAATCAATGGAAGCTCTACTCTAGGAGAACTCAGTATTTAAAGACACTTATGTCTGTAACAATTTCACACATTCCAATGCAGGTTCAAATTTTACATTCGTGTGTGCACAAACAAAAATGGCACAGATTACAAAACTTTAAATGCTGGAAATGTCAAACATCTCCATCACTATAAATCACCCATGTGCAATTCTTAAGCTTCTCACAAATTTAAGAAGAAAAACAAAACCATTTTCCAAATCTCTCAGTTCAAATGCAACAAATTCTGATGTGTTTCTTACATTGTTTCATATTCAGTTCAGCAACACATTACTAAATATAATGTTATTAAATGCCTATACTGCCATGTTAATATTCATGCTGAAATGCATATTCCTTGGGAGTCTCCTGGAACTGAGCTTCAGCTTCTCAAATTCCTCTCACAACTACACAACCAAGCCACTTCCACATAATCTAATGATATTTTAAATCTAGCATTCATGTTTGAGAATAGGGTATTGAGGAGAATAGTTGGGCCTAAGAGGGACGAGGTAATAGGGGAATGGAGAATATTACATAATGAGGAGCTGAATAATCTGTACTCCTCACCCAGTATTGTGCGAGTGATAAAATCAAGAAGAATAAGATGGGCGGGGCATGTAGGGCATATGGGGGAGGGGAGAGGTGTGTACAGGGTTTTGGTGAGGAAACCTGAGGGAAGGAGACCACTGGGGAGACCCAGGCGTAGATGGGAGGATAATCTTAGGATGGATCTTCGGGAAGTGGGATATGGGTGTGTGGACTGGATGGAGCTAGCTCAGGATAGGGACAGGTGGCGTGCGCTTGTGAGTGTGGTGATGAACCTTCGGGTTCCATAAAATGCGGGGAATTTCTTGACTAGCTGCAGGCCAGTTAGCTTCTCAAGAAGGACTCTGCTCCATGGAGTAAGTAAGTGAGTAAGTGAGTAAGTAAGTAAGTAAGTAAGTAAGTAAGTAAGTAAGTAAGTAAGTAAGTAAGTAAGTAAGTAAGTAAGTAAGTAAGTAAGTAAGTAAGCATTCATGCAATAGGTTATCCAGGACTCAAACGTCTTTCTGAAATCTGCAGTCATGTTAAATCTTCATCTCACCTCATAACCTATGACTCCACACTTGTAATTGTGCTGATAAAGAAAGAAAAAACAGACATACTCTTTTCCTGAATTTTGTACTTTCATCTGATGTATTGATAATTTACACATTCCAGGGAAGAAAAAAATTTCCCATACTGGAGACAAAAAGAATATGTACCTGTTCATAAGAGGAGTGTCAAATCCTCTCTTCATCCATCCACGCTTGTATTTGTAGGCAGAGCTGAACAATGCTTGTGTCAGTTCACTTCCTTTAGAAACTTTATCATGTACACCTTTTGATATCCGATCCAGGATTAACTGAAATGGAATGGTAAAAATAGCTTCCATTAACAAGTGCCTTTGTCTATTATTGTAATAATACAGAATACCCATTTTTATCTCCTCCTCCTCATCTTCCTATCTGGCATATTTTTATGCCATCTCTTTAGTGGTCTTCCTAAAATTCTCAACCTTATGCTCATATAATCTTTTTGTATTCTCTTTTCTTTCCATAATTCTTAGACATTTTAATTTAATTCAGTAGTTCTGTAAAGATCTGACAATTGGTTGAATTTTTCATTCTTTGATAACAGTTTCTTTCATGTTAATGTGACCTGTAACCTGTGGTTTTAATAAATTTCATTTCTGATCCTGATAACCTCTTTCCACCTGCTGTACCTACTGTTCTTCTTCATTTCTGTATACAAGTGCACGTACACTTTCAGACACCTTCATTTCTGTATACCAGTGCATGTAGACTTTCAGACACCTTCATTTCTGTATACCAGTGCATGTAGACTTTCAGACACCTTCATTTCTGTATACCAGTAAATGTACACTTTCAGACACCTTCATTTATCCCATGCACCAGAGACCAGTGTATTAACCAAGTACTCACAGGAACAGCAGTCATACAGGTTGGTCGGAGAACAGATGCATCTCCTTTAGTTCCCTTCTTGATCTTACTGGAACTATCGATCATGGTCAGGGGTGTTGAGTACCCAATGGGAACCCCACACAGCAAGCATACAGATTCTGAAAAACAAGGCACATTTATTAGATTAATCAAAGAGAAATATGCCTTTTAAAGACAAGCCTGTCACTTGAAAACCAATTTCATGAAATCGAGTGAGTTTCAAACAGTGCCATACAACAAAGAAGTGTAGTTCAGTGAGAGTGCTGGATTCAGTGGCAACAAGAAGAGGTGAAGCCATTGCAAAGTAACAGGGCCCAGTGGTCTGCAAGGGGGCCAAATGGCCAATTATGTTGCATATTAAAACTCTTTTATTAAAATCCACCTAATGCACATTACTTGTTGTGTCAACTCTAAATAAAATTAAAGTCACAATAAACACTCCAACATGTTTCGGTTCACACAGGAACCATCTTCAGGGAGTCTCCCAGTACTTGGCTAAAGCTATATATATGGTTCTTTGTGTG
>Ga0268261_10001502_pt1 | contig 16097 bp, 6 predicted proteins | sample TergutNc150P1_FD_190353 | JGI IMG/M metagenome (GOLD analysis project Ga0268261, IMG submission 190353) | Nasutitermes corniger P1 segment gut microbial community from laboratory colony in Florida, USA - Nc150 P1 (SPAdes) (version 2) | ecosystem: Host-associated > Arthropoda: Insects > Digestive... | reverse complement strand
ATGACATTAGTAGCCTAAGGGTTAATAATTTAACCCTTATCCTGCTAACGTGGAGAAAATGGTGAGCTCCTAATAATGCCAGCAAATAGCAGATGGGATTTAATTCGGGGTTTAAAGGGTTAATTAGTTTAGTGCCACCTAAACGCTAGTCTTTGGCAAATCAGTCAAGGCCCTCAGCCTGACTTTAAAATCATTAGCGTAAGCATATTCCCCTGTAAGAGTTAAGGTGTCTGTTATACAGCCCAGCGATGCGGTCAAACACAGGAATGGCTAAGAGACAGGGGTCGTCGACTTACGCTTGACGCAAGTCTCCGCCCCCAGTTAACACTTTGGATTGGCTTGGCATGAAAGGGCCGTATCTGGAGCTGAGCGTTGAAAGAGCTATGGTGACGAAAAGCAGTTGTTGGATATGTGGGGTGACAGAAGAAAGATATGTGCTGTGTGGTAAAGCGGTTACTGCCATGTGGGTGTTCCCGCAGACTCTTGATTCTAGTATGATTTCTTTTTACAGCTGTTTTTGAGAGGGATTTTAACAATGTGATTGGCCCGTAATTTAATATTTTTTTATTTATTACCTTTTTTAATAAAGGTTTTACTATAGGGTATTATAATCTACCTGGGAATTTGCATGTAGAAAAAATTTTGTAGGGTCATTCAGTCCAGTCTGGAGGGTTGTTGAGTTCATACATGTTTGTGGTGAGCTCCTGAGTAAGGGCAGACAATGGGTTCCCGGAGGACTACCGGGCAAGAGTGGGTACCTGGACTGGGAGATCCTCATGGTGTGGCATGCCTAGGCATGGTAACGCTAACAGAATGACTGGTGACTGCTTGGGATTGACGGTGCTAAGTTCCATGGTTTTAGCTGTTTTATAAATGATTTGTGAAACTGAGTTGAATCCTGGTCCTGTTGTGGAAGTGTAGAACACCGTACGACTCTTATGTACTAAGCAAATGTGCAAAGTATTGATGATGGCTTGATTTGAGATACTGTCCTGTCATTTGCCTGGAAAACCTGAAGAATTCCACAAGAAACCTTGGGCAGGACTGCATGTGTCCACTCCACTGTGACCTGAAGTGAGCAAAAATGCTACCCATTCAGCCATGACATTTGGTGACCTAACGAGATTACAGAGGGTGCACTGCAGTCACCAATGATGGTCCTATAACAAATGGGACCAAGTGCCATAGAATGACATGAATATTATGTGTTCGCATACACATTTAGTTCTATTTATGTTTGTGTATTTATGTTATGTATTTGTATTTTCATTCAGTGCCTCATGGTAAATTTGGTATTAGTCTCATCTTCTGACTCATACATAAGTGTATTGCACCAGTAGATATATTATACTGTAAATGTTGTGACATCTAGCACTTCTGGGACCAAGGGTTGGAAGATGTAATTTTACACATGTTACAACCTTGTACCTAATGTGCATCTTACTGTATGTAGCAGCCTCAAGGATAGACCTAACCATTTAATTTGTCACTTTATATCTCATCCTATTTTTCTGTAGTACTTGTCCATTCCCTTTTCTTCTAAATATCATATTCAAAATAGTGTTGCCAGTTGGTGGAATAATGAAATTTAATGGACCTCTTAGTTAATCTCCAGTTAAGAGAGCTTTCCAGATCATCAGTGCCAGATGTCATAACCCTTACTGTAATTGCCCAAGAGTTGGATGAATGGTAACTTTATTACAGTTGGTGAAAATATGTGTGTTATGATAGAACACTAGTGATGAAACCCTAAACAAATGATTGAAACTGGTCATGATACCTTTCGTTAATCATCCATCCTCTCCTGGTGCTTGTTTGGAAAGGCTCTTGAATATAAATCAGAATTATGCGTGATCCACTACTAAGTTGACCTGTCTAATTGGTGCGTTTTTATGGCAACATTCTATGAATGTGTTGTTAATGTAAGTTCTTAGGGAATGGTATAGTGAATTTTATCTGGAGTTATGCCTTCAGAGCAAAAGAGATGCCATATCATGTTTGTAATACAGAAAGGTTTTGAATCTACAGGCTATTGCAGCCCAAGGTTTGTGTTTTCTAAGTATATGAATCTCATTATATGAGTCCCTGGTGTGGGGATCAGCCCACTTTAAGGCATACACATGAAAACATGAACTTACAAAAGATCTGCATCCATGTCCCAAGTAGAAAGTAAAACCATGATTCCACAACTGGGAAGTACAATGGGACAGTGCATGTGTTGGACTGTGAGGCACTGTGTTTGGCATAGAGATTTAAGAGCCTGAAGTAGTTTTGATAGGAGCCATCCTGTTGTGTTATACAGTATGATAATGTAATTTATTCAGTCAAACACAACATATATATAAACATTAATACATAGGTGGCAACATGTTTCAGTTGTAGTGAACCATCTTCAGGCCTGAAGATGGTTCACTAGAACCGAAACATGTTGCCAACTACATATTAATTTATATATATATATATATATATATATATATATATATATATATATATATATATATATATATATATATATATATTGTGTTTGAATAAGTTACATTATCATACTGAAGTAGTTACTTAAGTGCCATATAACAAGCATACCGTAAAATATGATGTCCCTTGTATCTGTGAAGTAGAATGTGGCTGAAACACCTCTTACAGTTATCCCCAAGATATGCAGAAATTAAACACCAATGGAATTCCAAATAAAAAATGCAGTTCCTTTTATTCTGTACAGATTGTGTCCAGTTGCAGGAGACACCTTAACATTCAGGAAAATAAAGACTACCTCCAAATTTTATTACAATAAGACATTTGTATGATAGGCTAAAAGCAGTGATTTCAAACCACAACAATTGTACAGCAGTAATGTTTAGGTAATGTTACAGCAGGCTTAATGAACACTGACATGAGACATATTCCCATCCCTGCTACATTGTGTTGCAGTTCCAGATGAAAGTTACAAAAGTACCAACCATGATTTGAGAAACTAAGTAAAGGGATTTAAAGTAATATTACATTATATTTAAATAACAGAAAAGGAAGATTTTTTTTATTGAGAGTATAAGTATTCAGACGTCCTGAGACTTCTGCCAGCAAATCAAGTAAAGTTGTGGGTGCTGTAATTGATTGTTGTCAAGCTTACCTGGCATTAAGGGTGGGTGTTATGGATGTAGTGTTAACTGCAGTTCACCAAATTAGTTGCCATGAATATAAAATAAACATCTGGAATATGCAAGTTATTTCTCTGCAATGCATTATTATTATTATCATCATTATTATTTTTTTATATATGATGTAACAAGTGTGATATGTTCATATATGCTGTATATTAAATAGGAGATTCTTTATGATTTTATAGTGAATACTATGGGAGTGAAAATGTACAGGTCTTTAGTATTAAATTGTTAAGTAAAAAATTCACAAGATTAATCCTGTTTGTTACACAGTAACTCTGGAAGATATGAGCCCAACATACAAACATGAGTTTTTGTTCCCCTTTTTATTCTTTCCATTACACGCAGCTGGACCTCACGTTCCTGTTTTGAGGTATCACAAGATAGCAAGAAGTATTGCAGCATGCAGGTATAACTGACCAGACAATGTGCTGTCAAATTTATGGATATGTTGCGCCATTATTCTGCATTAAAAAAAACTAATAAATATATGTATATAATCAACAGAGGCATCATAATTGTATAAATACAAATCAAATAGCAAGAGGAAAAGACTGTTATTTTTAAATCAAAGTGATGTGATACATAAGTGTAAGTATAACAAAATTATGATCCTTAATGAAGCAATGAATGAGTCTTCGCAGACACATCTGACTCATGGGAGAAGTGTTTTGAAATGTATCCTTAATCACCACAATTTTATTTTTAATATATACAAGAATTTAGCACACATTAATGCTGTATTTTTAGTGTATCATTACTTATTTCAACATTGAATGTGATATCTACCCATAACTTATGTAAGTTATACAGTATATGACATTTCAGTTCAAGTAATATAGAGGAAAGCTGCATATTGTGGGAAATGGTAAACAGAGTGAGAATTATGAATAACTCTACTGTCTGTGAGCCATTAACCTTTAAGAACCATGTGTCCTATATAGAGGACGGGCGTACCGCTACCCTCCACATGTTGCATTTTATGTATTTTTTTAAAAGAAATATAACTACTGATTATTTTAAACATGCTGCACATTCTCCGTTTTTCTCTTCAAAATGCCGTTTATTTCATAACGTTACCTTTTTTGGTTCCTGTATTATTCACATTTTATATACAGGTTGTGCTAAAATTTAAATGTAAAACTCCGGTGCCAAAAAGTTAAACATGAACTGAGTCATAGAAACATTCCACTCTATTTATTTTAACCTTTAAAGACCTGCATTCACATGTGTGAATACACACAGGAAAAAACCCCTACAAATTCATTTTATATATTTAGGCAACAAGGAAGTTTACTGAATTTTAAAGAAATGCTGTATAATCTCTTTTATATTCCATAAAATTCCCTTTCTGCTGCAAATTTGTCTTTATCTGTTCCAATAATAGCCATGTGTCTCCCATAAACCGTATGCTATAATTTAAGTACCCACTGCAGCAAGATGAAGGGTAAGTATGCATAACTACTGATAAATGTTTCAAACACTGTCTTGTAAAATTTATGTTTACTTCCATCATACAATATTTGGGAATGAAGAAAACATGCAAATTTAATATTGACACTTGTCTAACACTATGCCCTAAAGGAAGCCGTAAGTGAGGTTTAAACAATGAAATAAAAGAGTTTTTATGTTTAATGAATCAACAACAAAAGCCATCAGCCATTCTTTTCCGTTGGATGATTCTTATTTGAGCTAAGTTAAACATTTAAGTTCACAACTGTACTGCCGGCATCTTTTTCACTGTTGCCTGAAGGAATGAATGCACAGCAGTCACAGGGTGGTTAAGTTAATTAGGCCCACTGTAGGTTTTTACAGCTCAAGGAGCTGGCAATGAAAAATCCAGAAGATAATAAATTCCAAATATTTGTGCCCTACCACACTAAAGTCAGTATTTTACAAGACACACATGATAACATATTGAGCTTATTTGTTGTTGTGTTATTATTATTATTATTATTATTATTATTATTATTTATTGTATGATGGAAAATGAGGGTAGATGGGAATTATTATCCAAGTTGCTACCACTTTTTCCATGAACTCTCATTCACACTATTGTCTGTATGGTACAACAAGTATACAACTTATGTTGCATCAGTTTCCAAATGAATAGTATTCCTAACAAGTTTATTTTGTAACAGTAACATTGATTATAATTGTATGGTTTTCGGTGTTATGTTAGTTTCCTTCTTGTAGCAATATAATAATGAATGGATTCTGAATAAATCAATGACTGTCAAAACCAGTATTCAGAGTCATGCTTATCATTAGTTAATAAAAAAAAAAATTACTGAAAAACTGATAGTTTTTGCTTGAACAAAGCACACCAGTAAACTACATTAAGATAATCTGTCGTTGGAGGCAAGAGCAAACATCATCCCATATCCATCGATGCAGTCATTTTTAGGGGGGGAATTCTATTTTGAAACATGGATTTTATCAACAACATGTAATGTGTACGTGCAATGTACAAATAATTCTGTGCATATATTTCCATTAGCATTAGTGTTATTAGTGGCCTTGAATGGAACATGAGGAACGAATTTGTTGTATTGATACTGAAACATGTGGTGCTTACCAGCTGTGACTTCATAACAACACCAGTCCCTTGAATTCACCACAGCTATACTCAACCACATTTCTCCCCATTTAGTTAGTAAGATGGTGACTTTAATTCTTGTGTATGGAAGTCTCAAAATTCTACCCTAAAATAATTTTGGCATTAGAATACTTACACAACAGTACTTAATTAATACATTCTGTGCTCCTGTCATTCATATTCCCACATTATTAGAAAACAATATAACAAGTTTATCATGTATTTATTGAGTCATTTATTATATCTGTATGACTGACTGTTTCACAGATCAGTCCTCTGAAACAATAACGATAGAAAATACAAATAAATTTTATGGTATGCTTTAATTATGAGCATACCAAAGCAACAAGATCTTGTTTTTATCATACTGTAACTTGCCATGTTCATTTTTTAAGTTTGCATAACTGATCCACTGCAGAACCCTTATTTCTTATATCTACAACAGTAACAATAGAAAATACAGTGTAACATCACCATTGGATTATGAATAAAGAGCTGTACATTGCAAACTACTCCGCACTTCTAAGTACCTATGTAAATACATTATACAGATTCTGTACATGTATTACTATTTTAAAGTCCAGTAAATTTATAAATGTGATTAAAATTAATCTCTAGTACAATAAATGAAGGAATAATTTTGCTGAAAAGCAAAGAATTATAATTTAAACCTACCACATTTTGTTTTTCCCACAACATGTATAAAAATAAATGCTCTGTAAGAAAATTTGTAATTCAAAATTAATACTGATGACCAAATTTTATGATTTTACTATTTATACATATTGTTTTGGAACTATATTTCCAAAGGTACATATTAATCAAAATTCAGTGATGATATAAATATTTCTTGTGAAACTCCCATTGATGGTGTCTTTTGGGAACAATGAATTGAAGTAATAAACTGAGAAATTTCTTAAATGGAGAGGATCTAACACTGTGAATATTAGATAAAAGAATAAAATACTCTCAACATAAGCTGTTGCTGGTACTTTATATTCTTTTATTTATAAAAAAGTAACACAGTGGGATGACTAACTTAAATATTACTGTGAATATTGATTTGGTGCGTTGATCATTACATCAGAAAACATTTCAAATCTAGGAATATTAAATGGTGGTTCCACCAGTGTAATCTTTTTATTGGGTTTGTATGATTTATTCCAGATAGTTGGATCTGTACTAATTCCTTGCTCTATGGAAACTGCTGTTTTGAGAACTAGTATAAATGTGACAGGAAACATATTGTTTGTGAGGTCTGTAGCATGGGCCAGCTGTTAGGAACTCTCCAGACATGAAAAGACTGATACCATTATAATTTTGGAGTTCCTCAAACACGTGAATTGCAGCAACCCTCACAATGAGTCTCGTACATCCTCTATAATCAATCAAATGTGAACTTTCTTAGAAGTGGGCTGTGAGGGATTTCATGGAAGAGAAATTGGCTGCACTAAACAGTGCACAAATGAGTTGTCTGTGGTTACTGACATGGTAAGTTGTGTAACTGGTCTTTTAGTGCATCTCCAAGCATGAATACGTTAAATGGTATTGTATCTCCTGTAAAATGTTTCCTGCACATAAATATTATTCTGCAAGTAATATGAAAAAAAATATATTGCCTAAGATGACAAATGGTGTGGTGGTAAATACATATAAATAGTGACATTTGAGATGATGGAATCATGGCTTGACTCTAACCTGTTTCAATGTGTCGGTGAATGTGGGTTTTTAAAAGATTATGTCTGATGATGATGACAATGGTATGTGGCACTGACATGTGGACTTCAGCTCTCTGTTGCAGTGTGTAGCAAAGACCATAAGTTTATTGTAAGAAACAATAAAAGAAATGAAAAACATTCGAGATAAAATAAACAAAATGAACTGCTCAATATCTCTTGCAGTGAAACAAAAATTCCACTCACAGTTCAGTAAGGCATGATGCTGTATCACATTAGCAATGACATCTAGCTGTTATAACAGAACCAGCAATTAGTGCAGACACAACTAAAAAAGGGTAATTAACAGAAGTATACAACCTTAATTATTTCAGAATCAAATTTCTACAGTCAATATACCTGTACTAATGAGAGTTAGCATCCAGCAGCTGCCTTGACAATGACTCTCAATAGTCAAAACATCATTATTAGACATCAGTTACTATGCATAATCTGACATACAAAATACTAATAAAATTAGTTTTGTTGAATTATTACAAAATTATGTACATTGTGCAGGTACCATACATATTAGAGAGGAGGAAATATAGTTGAAAGACTCCAGTGTTAGTTACATTATGTGCTACAGATATGTATGAACTGTATCATAGTGTGGAATGCACAATTCCTCAAAACAATTTGCTCTTCCATGACAACCGACACGGACCTACAATGCTCAAGCTAAAGATGGCTTTCATGGTTCAATATATAAGTAATTAGGTTACTGTTTGAGACACTGATGACTTTTGTTGTGGAATTTCATTAACTGTGGGTATGTTTTTTGTGTAAGTGTATTCTGTTTTCCATTGAGATTTGTTTAGCTTTTAAGTCATATCAACAACAAATATTTTATAAAATATTAACACCTTAGGTCGACTTGCTGTTTACATAATTATCATTTTAATTTAGTGTCATTTATCTGAGTTATTCCTGTATTGTATTGTACTGTTTGCTGGTACTAAAATATTTATTCAATGAAATTTACTTCAAGTATACCTAGTAATTAATTTCCAGAGTTGGAAATAATTTTTAACTCATAATGAAAAGAATGTCCTCTCTTGGTAAACCTCATTTCATGACCACCCTCATCAGGTATGAATATTTAATGTAGCATTTGAAACTTGTAGCAAAAATTCTTTCAAGGTGGATAAAGAGTAAGACAAAAGGGCAGGTAAACAGGTCATCAAACTAAAAGACTTTATTGACACACTGAAATAGGCTTGCTGTTCGTATGCTCACAGTTTATATGTGGCAAACATTAGATTTATCATCTCTGATTCAAACTACCTGGTAATCCTACATTTTTAATCTCTCAGTAATCCTTAATAAAATATAAAATCATATCAGGAATATATACAATTTTCCAATTATACTTTTATTTTGTGGTAATAGTAAATTACTTAAAGTGGAATTCCATCAGATTCAGGGGTGTAGTTTATCATAGAGCAAGGATTTGGTCACTTCACTTTTAGAATGTCACTTGGCACAGGAGTGCTGTTATAAGTAGATCTGAGATGAATGTATGCATATTGGTTGTTGAAAATCTACATTTCTTGAAAAATATTTGTTGATACTTGAAAGAAACATTCTTAATGAAGTAGCTGAGCACTTATTTACTCCACATACAAATGGTAACTTTACTTAGGTCACCAGCATCCCCTAAGGGGTAAAGTTCATGAAAATTCTCTGTTTTTTTATAATCAACAACCACATAGTTACTATATTTTTAAAAATTTTTATATATCTTTTTTGTTTTCATACAATGGACAAGAATCATGCTGAAAGCACTGCTGATGAAACAAGTATGCTATACAATAACTTGCCAGTTTTAAAACTATTTACACCACCAAAAACATATCATGATGGTCACTTTTATTACATTGTTACAAAAAAGAATCACAGGCAGAAATAAGCTTTTGCAAACTTTCTCATTTTTGCAACCATTAACATTACTACTAAAATAATGTTTTACCATCAATAATATTGCTTGCATTCTGTAAGCTTTAGATTTCATATTTAATTGTCTCTGAATGGAGACATTTTGTTACAGTTTTATGGATTTCATTTTTCTAACAAGAAACTGCACTTCCTGCAACTGCATCTCATTGGCTGGCTGGAAAACACACGTTTCCTCTGCTTTCATGTCCAGCATCCACTCCATAAATAAGCTGGCAGATAAATCTCTTACAAGCCATACAATCCTGGTTTGACTTCAGTCTTCTAACACCTCCTTGGGCACATCTTGTATCTGTGCAATATTACCACCATAACTAATTGATTAGTCATGTGTGCCCAAAAGAACATGTTCAAATAAATAAATAAAAGTTTATGCAATATTCTCCACATATAATTTCACATCTCAGTGCCAGTTTTTGTGTTCCTCTGATGTAATCCCATTGCTTATTGTACCTAGGCGTTCATTTAAATGGAATACATTTCTTCAATTTTGTTCCAACACATTTAGTACCTAGATAATCAGAATTGACTGGTAATTCAGTCTTATTTCTGTCACAAATATGTAACACAGGCCTTTTATATTCTTAAAACTTACTCTCTATGCCTAAGCTTTTCTCAACTGGCTTTGTAGCAATCATACATTTTCTTATTACAGAGGCACCATTCCTTGCACATGAAAACTGTTAGATTGTTACTTAGTCATATTCACATTAATTTCCTTGCCTTGTGGGTGTTTTTATAGAATATGTCCAGAAAAAATTCAAATGGAAGAGGGTGGTTGAAATAGAAACACATTTTTTTTCCCTTCTTGCTACAATTACAATCACATTTAGAAGAATTTAATGTATTGTTTCTATACATGAAGAACTAGTTAATTTACTGGTAGACATCAGTTTCATATGTAACTTCAAACCATTGAAATCAACATGACTGAGGGATTACCACATTTTATTTATCCATATGTCAAGTGTAATCAGGTGTCTTAGATAGATCACATGTGTGTATGTTACCTCTCTTGTTCTCTTGTTTAATCCAGAGCCTGGTGACATCTCTCTGCTGACTTTAAACTGTTAAACAACTTTGTTCCACCACCAGAAAGAGATTACAGTGTCACTCGTGTAGTAGTTCAATCTGGCATAGCAGAGAGATGACTGCTGCTGAAACAAACATGAAATTAAAACTTTTCCTGTCTGGAAACAGACAGCAAATTTTATCTATTTAAATATTTTTTATGTTTCGCTGACCATGCATCTTAGTGTAACTTTAGACAATGCCCAACTTGATGCACAAATTTTTTAATACATTTATTATGATCCTCTACACGTACATGTTTCGAGCAATATCTTGCTCATCCTCAGGAGGTCAAATTGTATTGATAGAGCATCTGGTATTGTTACTCTCAGTAAGTGACCGTCCGGTGTACAGGTTGAGAAAGGAGATTTCTCATCCTGTGCACCGGACGGTCACTTAATGACAGTGATGATACCAGATGCTGTATTAATACAATATGACCTCCAGAGGATGAGCAAGGTATTGCTCAAAACATGTACTTGTAGAGGATTATAATAAGTGTATTAAAAAATTTGTGCATCAAGTTGGTCATTGTCCAAAGCAAATTTTATGCTTGCTTTGTGAAAAACAAAATTTTTTTATCACTGTTTATGTGATGGAACTGTGCCCTCTGTGGTCTACAGTTCAAGTTCAGAAGAGTAGTTCCAGATAACAAGTAACCAAATTTCTACACGGTCTAAATAAATTATCAAAAAGATGTCAAATATTCTGATACAGACCATACAGATTCATTACAGCCATTACAGAGGCTTGGCACTCAGTCCAACTTCAGCCACTTTAGTTCAGATCTCAAACTCAGTACTTTAAAATCATTTCACTACAGTTCATTTGAATATAATGCTCCAAGTTACACTTTTGTCAGCCACCACTAGAGTCTGGTGGCTGGCACTCTTGTTTCATATTTGATAATCCCCGCTTTTAATTTAGCACACCCATTCATTTAGGAATACAGTGGTGGATATGATTTTTTTTTTAAATTTTGGTACAAACGCTGTGACATGTTAGTACCTGATAATGTATGCATGTGCAAACAGGCAAGTAGTCCAAGAGTTAGTGTAGTAAGTGTATTTTTCATGATTCAAATCCGATTCTTTCGGAGAGGGCTTGTTCAAAATTATAACACCCAAAACCGAGGGAATATTCCTACTTCTTCATTGCTGAAAGCACGCCATAGATAATGCGGGCAGTGTGATGTGCTGATTTTTTTGCTCAATAAAAGCACATTTTCAGCAGTGGATGATACTAATAAATGAAGTTTGTGTATCAAACATACGCATTGAATACTTTTTGTGTTGTATGTAATAGGATTATAGTATGTTTTATGTACTGGATGTTGTCAGCATATAAAAGACCTGGGTAAGTGGAACACTGAATTTGTATATTAGGTTGTATATCCAGTTGTGTTGAGAGATAGACAAAACAAACACTTCCATCTATCATAGATGTGATTGGCGGTCTGGCTTTTTTATTTGTATGTGTATATTTTACTAGTATGAAAAGGGTCCTGGATAGGAATAAACGTGAGGAATCAATTTTTGTTAGGTTAATATTGGTACACGACATCCCCGACATCCCGTTGTGTTTGAAATACGATAATAAAATAAATTATATATGTAATCAGTCGAACACAATGTATTTATTGAATTAGTGGCTACCAGTTTCTGTAATTATGGCCATTATCAGGCCAATGCTATACAAAATTTAAAAAGTTGCATAAAAATGTCAAGATGTATGGCATCCAATTTATAATATAATAATAATGTCAGTATTATTTAAAAGCCTTAAAATTTGTGCTACCCATAGTAGGCTGTATCGAGTTTCTGTTGTAGAAAGTTGTTAAGTACATTTAAAATGTAAAATTGTCACATTGATATTCTGTGTTAGTACAGATCAGAATTAAGTAAAAACTGTCTCAGGTCACAACTTGTATAATTAGTTGCTGTAAACGGAGGTGAATTATTGTTCTTGTATACTTGTCAAGTTAGCTGAGAGCTGGGTGGTGCTAGTGAAGTAGTGAAGTAAATTTAATCTGGTCTAACACAGCATATCAATGTGACAATTTTATATTTTAAATGTACTTAAGCTTTCTACAACAGAACCTCGATACATCATACTATAGGTAGCGCAGATTTCAAGGCTGTTACTTTATATTGACATTGATGTAAATGGGATCCCATACAACTTGACATTTTTATGCACCACATGTAACCATTCTTTTAAAGTACTGTATAGCATTGGCCTGATGATGGCTGTAATGGCCGAAACTGGTAGCCACTAATGCAATAAATACATTGTTGTGTTCAATTGGGTGTATATATATATATATATATATATATATATATATATATATATATATATATATAGTTTATTTTATTATTTTGGTAGGTTACTTGCCTGTAGGCTACTTCCAAGAAAGAACCCCAGACAGTAAACAACGTCTTCTGCAGTTGTACTCAGTGCATTCGGTCAGGTGGGCAACACTTTCAGCACCTGCTGTAGCACTGTTAAAATTTTTGTTAGATTTTCTAAAGATTATTATTGCAGCGAATCTTTTTCTCGCTTCCTTCACCGACTGTTCAGCCTCCCGACACTCGGCGTATAACGTAATGCCAACGGAGCGTCGGGCAGGTGCTTGTCGGTCAAGCCGCAGTGAGGGGGGGGGGGAAGACAGACACACACAAATGCCTACAATTGCGCATGAGACAGAAATGAAACACTTGGTGGTCCCTGGGTTGTATGACTTAGTATGTAACAGGCCTTTCTGGAGCTGAGACAAGAAGATGGTTTTATTCACACTTCGGTGTGTAAACGTCCATTCAATATAATTCGAAATTTGGATATAAAGTCTGCGAACATCGACGATGAAGAAGTTACCAGAAATGGTGACACATAATGTATGTTTCATTACTTACATTGAATTTGTGTGGTCGGAGATGCATGTTGACCAGACATCGGTGGATTATATTGAACCCCCCTTATATCAGTCACCATAAACTAAACCGGTTTAATCGTATTAGTCTTTTACGACCCGTTTATGTCTGGTCCGTCCACCTCTTTTTTTGTTTACCAAGACTTTTATTTGTCAGTTCTACAGTACATCAGGTACTCGACAGAGTGCGCTAACATCTTTCATACTCGTATAATATGAAATTTAGTTACACAACACCACAGATTAGTGCTAGAAATACGTCTAGCACATGTGAAACTGACTGGGGTGCAAGAATGAAGAGGAAAATGAATCGACCTCCGACTGTCGCTATCAGCAGTTTTCGTGTTGAAACCTCCTGTATACACGTATGTTTACAGTATTAACAACATGCATTTTTAATTCAGTTATACAATAAACTGTTTATGTTTAAAGTAGATAAAACTAATAATTGGAAATGTAATTTTAAATTCCCGTTTCGTGGTAGCTGCGTTACATGCAAACTGTGAAAGGAGAAAACAAGAAGGCACAGTATTAGTTCCCTTTGCAGAACAAGCGAAATATCTCGGTGTAATCTCTGTTAGAAGGTTTATGTGGAGAACCCATACACAGCCTACGAAATGAACTGATTTACTTTTAAATAAAATTTTCGTACTATTATCAGTACATTTTTATTGCACAAGATGTATAGAAAAATACACAGGTATAATTAGACGCAGGCCTAATGTTATTCTTCAGTCTGTGTTTTAGAAGTTCGTGACGCCCGCATGCCAACCACATTTTGCCGAAACTGCCTGCACCACATAAACGGTTGATCATGCCTGGTCTAGTCCCTGTTCAAAAGTAAGCGATGAAGCGCTAACCTTAAGTTAACTCTCCATAAAGCACTCATAAACTGTACAATGACTTATGCTTGCACCGCTCGGGAAATGCCGGCAGACACCCATCTAATGGAACTGCAGAACCCACAAAACGTAGTTCTCCATACAGATGGCCATCTGTATGAAGTTCTCGCAGCACTGGACAAGGCGAAACCCAATACGGGCTTAAAACGTGGCTGCGGTCAAGCACACGATCTTTCAAGTAACTTAAGCTGCATAATAGCAAACGCTGAGTAAGCTGCTGCACCGATAGCTGCTACTGTGAATATACTGTATACTGTTTAAAACGTTTCATATATATATATATATATTCCGTAAATATGTACGACAGACAGACAGACAGACAGACACGCACGCACGCACACACGCGCGCGCGCGCACACACACTCATCAGTGATGGCGATCCGATGAAGTAAGACTAACTTACAACCAGACAAATAACCGGAGGCTCGAGTTCAGGCTTCCGCCGCGAAGCGGATGAGAACCGCGCCCTCCTGGGCTATTACGCATTGAGTAGTGGTGATTCCTTACCGACATTTCGGGTAAACCTATTGGTCCCATCTTCAAAGGTCAAGATCCGACCCTTGAAGATGGGACCGATAAGTTGTCCCCACATGTCGGTAAGGAACTCTCATTATGAGTACTCGCTGCGTAATAGCCCAGAAGAGGGCAGTTCTCATCTGTAGGCTCGACACCAAGAATGACTGGCTGGCTCACTGTCGGCTGTAAAGTGTCTCTGACTCTGAGTCACCACGATTAAACTCACAAATCAGTGAAGGGCAGCACAGTTAATAGAGAGCTAATTTTGTTTATACAATAAATAAATAAATAAAAGGAACCATGAATAATGTCACGAACAGCTGTCACTGTTTTGGGCTACTTTGACTTATGCAGTTTATTTTCTTCGTACACTTAACGAAACAACTCATTTCCACGGAAACCGCTCAGCTTGTCAAGCAAGCCGCAACATTTATTCAAAATATGCACAAATTTCCTACTATCCCGAGCCTGTTATGAAATACCTCAATTAAAGTGGATTTTAAATACGTTTACTGGATATAATTAGCTCAGGATAGAGTTAAATGGAGAATTTATGTGAACGCGGCAATTAACCTTTTGGCACCAGAGTTTTACATTTAAATTTTAGCACACCTGTATGTAAAATGTGAATAATATAGGAACCAAAAAATGTAGCATTATGAAATAAACGGCATTTTGAAGAGAAAAACTGAGAGTGTGCAGCTTGTTTAAAATACTCGGTACTTACATTTGCTGAAAAAAATATAAGAAATGCAACATCTGGAGGGTAGCGGTACACCTGTCCTACATATAGGACGCATGGTTCTTAAAGGTTAAATCACTTCCTCACCCCACAATAACCCTACATTCGTATTTTAATGTGTCAGAATTGGCCCCGGGACCAAAATGGAAAGAAGGTATGGCGTTATAAAATCGACTGCATCTATATGAAAAGTAATTTGACTATAGTTGTGAAGAATGCAGTCTTCTGTGACGGTACGCGGTGCAGTCTGTAAAAGATGAGTGAATATTTCGAAGAAATCTAGCGCCTCAAACTTTCCTTCTACCCTAAAGAAGGAAATAGTGTGTTACTCCGAAGGAATGTCGCAAGAAGCAAAATCATAAGCACCAAACCAAAAGGCATAACATTATACACAACCACAATATTAAACCTTAGGCGACTAATGTCATATATATATATATATATATGGAGCACCCATTCTTGATGTTTCTAGATCACACACAACGACGCAGCACAGTCGGTAGGACTCC
>Ga0268261_10001501_pt1 | contig 16101 bp, 14 predicted proteins | sample TergutNc150P1_FD_190353 | JGI IMG/M metagenome (GOLD analysis project Ga0268261, IMG submission 190353) | Nasutitermes corniger P1 segment gut microbial community from laboratory colony in Florida, USA - Nc150 P1 (SPAdes) (version 2) | ecosystem: Host-associated > Arthropoda: Insects >... | reverse complement strand
ACAGCCGTATCCAAAATACGAAAAGAAGAGCCAGGGGATTTAGGAACATCAACAACCTAATAGCGATGATTTACCTCGAAAACACAAATTTAGAATTCGATTTACCCATGTAAAACAGCGAAGCGCCAAAATGAAAGATAAAACTGTTTCCCAACCTAGAAGTTCAAACATGATATATCCCCCCTTTTAAGTATATTCTCTCTTGGACTTTTTAATTATACCAGACATTTTGACAAGAGGGACATCTTGTCACTATAATGGAAAATTTTCTTCATCTTGTCGGAAACCCACGAATAACCTCAAAAATGCCTTAAAGCGGATTTCCCTCATATCGTGTGTGATTTTCTGTCCTTATTGTGTTGATTTTTTTCTATGGAAACACTTTCCAAGCAAAGATGGCTTTAGCATATTTCCAGGGAGAAGATTTAAATATTTTTCATTAGAAGGACATCTTTTGGAGATAGGTGGAGCAGGTATAGGAATGGCACGAGGGTGGAAGCCATGACCGCTGTGCCGCCGATTAAAACGATGAGGGTGATGGTCAGCCCGTCCAAGGAGGAATCAAACGCTTCGAGCATTACTTCTTGTGACATCTCCCCGGGGAAAAAGGACTCAACTAATGGCGAGTATACGCTTCCTTGAAAGCCAAAGGGATTCCAATCTTCTTCTTGCTGAATCAGGCTATCTTGTATCAGCCGGTCCGTGAGAATGCCCGCAAAAATATTCCCCACCGCAATGGATAGGGTCAGGGCAACGGTAAAATTCAGAAAAAGCTCCCCTAAAATTTGCCCAAATACCACATGCTTCTTCTCTCCAAGTCCCAGATAAATCCCCACTTCATAACTGCGCTCCCTTAATAGCAGTGTCATCAAAAGCCCCAAAATGACAATCGTGGCAAAAACTGCACCGTATAAAATCCAGTCAGCAATGTCGCGAAGGTGGGTGAAGGCTACTAAAAGATTGCCGAAGGTACTGCTGAAGGTATAAATCTGATGAGTGGATGGCAGTAAATTATTGGCAGTTTCGATGAAAGGGATTAGGTAGGAACTATCAGAAAGCAAGAAATAAGCCCCCTCAACTTCTCTCAAATCGCTCCAGCCCCATAGTCCTATTTCAGCTTCACGTCGGAAGGCATTCAGTTCTTCGATAAGAGAAAATGGGACATAAATAGTGTTGGCCATCCCCAAAGCAGGTGAAATCCCTTCCCAAGAATGCCTAAATTCATCGGAGAGTTCTGCAACCGTTTCAAAAATCCCCACTACTTCCAGTTCACGGGGTAAACTGTCATGAATATGGTGGTCAAAAATTTCCTGCCAGTTAAATAATCCCGTTATACCGCTCACATCAAAAACAAGGGCTTCCACGGATACTGTCGAACCAATATCAAGCCCATTAACCTCAGCAAATTCACTGGAAATAACCATAGCGTTTCGTTCGCCTTCCGCAAAATTCCTCCCCCTCATTAACTGGTTCACCCCGAGCGTGAAACTGGGGATTTCATGGTTAGAAACACCCGTTAAAGTGAATATCTCATATGGCACATTTTCTGCTCCATACCATGTACTAACCCCATCTGGCATATCTCCAAAAGGGCTTAAATCAGTGCTGAAAACACTCGAAAATCCAGACAATTGATAGCTTTCCACATATGGCAATGCCCCAATCTCCGTTAAAATTCCGGCAGTTAACTCGCCCTCCCATAATTCACGGTTTCCAGAAAAAACAACCCGCTCATCACCCACAAAAGTATCCGAAATCATGGCAATCGGCGGCAACCCCCTCATCAACTGCCCTTCCGTGTTATGGATGCCCCTCCGAATGGAAATCGCCCCTGATAGGACAACCCCGAGAATAAAAATAACCAAGAAGATAACAAAATTTTTCCCTGGGTTTCGTGCTATGGTGACGACGGTTCTTTTAAATGGCTTCATTGGCTCTCTCCTTTTTGATAAAAAAATGACGTATTCGTCAGAGAGAAATCCCTAACTTATACGTCAATGAATTTATTGGCTCCCCAAGCGATGATTAAATTATAACTGACATTTAGGGGATTTTCAATTATTTTGCTTTATTTTGGGGACTGTGATACAAAAGTACACTACCTATTCGAATTTCGGGGAGGAGGTGCACTTTTCGCCTTATTTCAACACAAACTCCCGAATGGCAAATGCCACCCCACCCTCATCATTGGATTTTGTCGTATAGTCGCACAATGCTTTAACCTCGGGTTCAGCATTTCCCATGGCGATGGCGGTGCCGGCGGTTTTTAGCATGGGTATGTCGTTGTGGTTGTCGCCGATGGCAATGGTGTCTGATAGGGGAATTCCGAAGTGCTGAGCCATTTGGGTGATTCCCGTCCCTTTGTGTCCGTCCACTCCCATGATTTCCACATTGTCATCCATGGAGGAGGTGAAATGGGTGCCACCTAACTCTTGTAGCCAGTCTTTAAGAGCAGATTTTTTCTCAATTTCCGGGGTGTAGACGAAGAATTTATAGATTCGGATGTTGCCCTTTTCGACTTGGTTGAAGCTGGAAATAGGGGTTAAGTTGGATTTTCGTTGATGGTCTAGGAACACTTCCCACTCCCAGTGCTCCCCCTCCTGAACGGGCACTTTTTGGTTTGCCTCCTTTGCTAATTGCAAGAAATCCCGCTCGCTGAATGCGCCCCTATTGGTGTAAAACTTGAAAGGATAGCGGTGACTTTGAAGCCATTCAAATAAACGGGCGGCAGTAGCATATTCCATAGACGTTTCGTGAATGATTTTTTCGTCGGTCTGGGTGAAGGCCCCGTTGCTGGCGGAGATTGGGAAACTCAAATTCTCGTCCTTTAAAAAGGTGAGAAGGGAATCGTGATGGCGGCCGGTGCAAATCATGACCTGGTGGCCCGCATCGATTGCTTCCTGAAGGGCTAATTTATTCTCAGCCGAGATTTTTTTGTCGCTAGACAGCAAGGTCCCGTCCATGTCGATGGCAATTAGTTTCATAACGTGTGCTCCTTTTTGGGTGATGTTCTTATTTTACCATATTATTCCCAGTTGATTCCAATATAAGTTTGACCGTGCCTTTCAACCAGTAGTATAATTGAGGTATCTATAAATAAGGAGAGCATTATGAGCGAAATTAATACCTGTTTGAAGCAATTTAAGCGGCAACTGATTGTGGGGCCCTTGTTTAAGTGGCTCGAAGCGATTTTGGAGCTGTTCGTCCCCTTGGTCATGGCCAGCATGATTGATTTGGGGATTCGGGGAGAGAATACCCGTCATATTTATGAGATGGGCGCGATACTGGTAGGGCTTTCCGTATTCGGGCTGATTTTTGCCCTGCTGTGCCAGTATGCGGCGGCGGTGGCTTCCACTGGATTTAGCCGAACACTTCGGAGCCGGCTTTTTGAGCATATCGGCAAGTTGGGCTACGAGGAACTGGACCATATCGGCTCCAACTCCCTCATCACCCGCATGACCAACGATGTGAACCAAGCGGAAACGGCCCTTGCCATGTTTATCCGCCTTGCCGTGCGTGCCCCTTTCATTATTATCGGCGCCGCTGTCATGGCGCTCCTCATCGACCGCACCATGTCTGTGATTTTCGTGGTCATTATCCCCCTCGTGAGCCTGGTTTTGTACCTGGTCATGTGGCGCGCGGTCCCTTACTACAACCAGCGGCAACGGAAATTGGACACGGTTTCCCTGATTACGAAGGAGAATCTGGAAGGGAGCCGGGTCATCCGTGCGTTTTCCAAAAATGAAGCGGAACGGGAGCGGTTCGAGCAATCGGCGGGGGAAGTCCAAAAAATCGCAACCCATGTGGGGAATTTGAGTGCCATCTTGAATCCTGCGATTTTTACTATCCTAAACGGTGCCATCCTTGCCATTCTCTGGTTCGGGGGTGTCCAAGTCAACGTGGGCGGCTTGACCCAGGGGCAGATTATCGCCTTGGTTTCCTACACCACCCAGATTTCCCTCATGCTCATCGTCCTCGCCAACCTGATTATTATTTTCACCCGCGCCAGCGCTTCCATCAAACGGTTAGCAGAGATTTTCAACATTAAGCCCGCAATGACCGAAGGGACGCTTTTGGAAGGGAATGCTGAGAGCCCCAAAATTGAATTTAGGGACGTCCAGTTCAAGTATCCCGCTTCGGAAGAGGTGGCTCTTGACTCCCTTAATTTTAAAGTGGCTTCAGGAATGACTTTTGGAATCATCGGAGGGACAGGAGCAGGTAAATCCACCCTCGTTAATTTGCTGCCCCGTTTTTACGACGTTACCAGCGGGGAAATCCTCATAGATGGGGTCAACGTTAAGGAGTACGCTTTCACTGCCTTGCGGAAGAAATTCGGAATTGTCGCCCAGCAAGCTGTATTATTTGAAGGCACCATCCACGAGAACCTGACCATGGCAAATGAAAATGCCACCTTGGAGGAACTGGAACGTGCGATAGCGGCAGCCCAGGCCCGCAATGTCATCGAAGCAAAAGAAGGGATGGATGCCCTCTTGGAGCAAGGGGGGCGGAATTTGTCAGGGGGGCAACGGCAGCGCCTGACCATCGCCCGGGCCCTCGTTGGAAATCCTGAAATCCTCATCCTTGACGACGCTTCCAGCGCCTTGGACTATGCCACTGACGCAGCCCTTAGAAGCGCCTTGGCTCATTACAAGGAAGGGCTCACCGTCTGCATTGTTTCCCAGCGGGCCAACTCCGTCAAACATGCCGACTTGATTTTAGTCCTAGACGAAGGGCAGGTTGCAGGACTGGGAACCCATGAAAGCCTTCTTGCAAGCTGTTCCATTTACCAAGAAATCTGCGAATCCCAGGGGGTGGCATCATGAAAGGCTTTCAAATACTAAAGCGGCTTCTGGGTTATTCCAAGAAATACACTGGCTTCCTAGTGGGCGGGATTGTGTCCACCATCATCGGGGTCGGGGTATCCTTATATATTCCCATCCTGATTGGGGAGGCCATCGACTTCATCCTCGGTCCAAATGACGTCAACTTTGCAGGTCTGTCCCGCTACATGATTTACATCGCGGGCGCAACCGTTATGAGTGCCATTTTCCAGTGGCTCATGAATTATTGCATGAACCAGGTTGCGTTTCGGACCGTGTTCGAGCTTCGCAACGCAGCCTTCGGGAAACTAGGGGCTGTCCCCTTAAAATACATCGACAACCACCCCCACGGCAATGTCATCAATACGGTCATCAACGACATCGAGCAGATTTCCGACGGCCTGCTCCAAGGGTTCATCCAACTGTTCTCTGGGGTCATGACCATTGTAGGGACTTTGGTGCTCATGCTCATGATTAACTGGTGGATGACCGCCATCGTCGTGGTGCTCACACCGCTAACCATCTTCGTTGCTGGGTTTATCGCCAAAGGGATTGCCGTCAAATTCAGGGAACAATCCAACCTTCGGGGAGAACTAGGTGGCCTCCTTAAGGAAATGCTGACCCATCAAAAACTGGTCCGTGCCTTTGCCTATGAATCCCGGGCCCAGGAAAAGTTTGAGGACGTCAACGAACGGTTAAGGTCGGTGGGCAAGCTTGCCCAGTTCTATTCGGCACTCACAAACCCATGCACCCGCTTCGTCAATAGCATTATCTATGCCATCGTGGGAATCACGGGAGCCATTTCCGTCATCAACGGTGCGTTCTCCATCGGCATGCTTTCCAGCCTCCTGACATTTGCCAATCAATATTCCAAGCCATTCAACGAAATCTCAGGGGTTATAGCAGAATTCCAAGCCGCATTGGCCTCCGCAGAGCGGGTGTTCGCCTTAATCGATGCCAAAGAGGAGCCAGCCGACAAGCAATTATTAGAAACTTTTCGGGCGGACGGTGCTATTTCCTTTGAGCATTTGAAATTTTCCTATTCGGCTCGCAATCCATTGATTGAGGATTTCAGTTTAAGTGTCCAACCCGGTCAGACCGTTGCCATCGTAGGGCCCACTGGGTCAGGGAAATCTACCTTAATCAACCTTCTCATGCGTTTTTACGATGTGGACGCAGGGCGCATTATCGTGGACGGCGTTCGCCATACAGACCTGACCCGCCAAGCGCTGAGGAGCCAGTTCGGGATGGTGCTTCAGGAAACGTGGCTCTTTAAGGGAACGATTCGGGAGAACATCGCTTATGGCAAGCCAGGTGCCACCATGGGCGAAATCATCCAAGCAGCCAAGTCCGCTTATGCCCACCATTTCGTCGCCCAGCTACCCCATGGATATGACACGGTGCTGGCTGAGGATGGGGGCAATCTCTCCCAAGGGCAAAAGCAGCTGCTGGCCATCGCCCGGGTCATGTTGGTCCAACCACCCATGCTGATTTTAGATGAAGCCACGTCCAACATCGACACGCTAACAGAAGTCCGGATCCAAAAAGCCTTCGCCAAAATGATGGAAGGAAAAACCAGCTTCATCGTCGCCCACCGCCTCTCCACCATCAAATCCGCCGACATCATCTTGGTGCTTGACGGGGGGCAGATTGTGGAACAGGGTACACACGATGAATTATTAAACGCCCATGGGTTTTATGCGAATTTGTATGAAAGCCAGTTTGCGGTTGTGGGATAAATGCAAGGGGTGGGAGAAAAGCACTCCCACCCCTTGCGATGATTTAAAAAGAATGTTTCTGACAGAACAGAACTTAAGTTATGTCTGAAAACACTAAAAGCTCGCAGTCTTACGATTGCGGGCTTTTTGGCAATTATTTTACAAATTCTTCAATCAGACATTCATGCACTTTGGACTCTTTATCGTAGTTGATACCCACCAACAAAAGGTTTCCATGGTAGCCTTCCAACGCTATGGGGTAACTTCTTTTCTTGATTTGGTCAATGGCTCCTTCTACGGTTTTTCCGTATTTCAGTTCCACCACCATGGCGGGTTTTTCAAGATGTGAGGGCCGAGGCATGAATACCAAATCGGCGAATCCTTTTCCAGCAGGCATTTCATGGATGACGGTATAGTATTGACTGGCGGCATACAAAGCCAAACTCAGCACACACCGCAAGGAATTTTCGTCGTTGTAAATCAAGATAGGAAGGTTCTTGTCGTGAACTTCTTCAATTCCTTGGGCGACTGCCTGGCTTTCTTTTTTCAGATGGAATGCAAGAGCCTTTCTGATTTTTGAATGGCTTCGACAATACCTGTCCATTTTAGGCTTTTGATAGAAGTGATAAATTCTTGCTTGATTTCATTATTGGGAATACGGACGGTTTCATCTTGGGGGGAGTAAGCCAGATAACCGAGGTGAATCAAGAGCGACAAAATATCATCGCTTTCCCTGAATTGGGACATATCGTTTTTAAAGGATGTAATATCTATTGGGATTTGTTCGCCAGCAATCAATTGGATAATTTTTACCTTTAAGCCATCGTAATCAAGCATGATGTAGTCACGAAGGGCTTCGTAGGTTTCAGTGGAATTCCAATAATTTCCGATTTTCCCCATGTTTAAGCTCTTAACGACGGCAGTTGGGTTGTAGATGGCTTTTTCCATTTCTACGAAATAACCGTTATACCACGATTTGACTTCCTCAAAATCACGGTCATACCTTTCACAAAGGGCTTTTACCTCCTCGGTTGAAAATCCAAAATAATCAAGAAACTGGGCGGGGTCTATCATGGAATATTCCGTGAACATATTGAGAGCAGAATGGGTTCCATACTTCTTGATTGGCAAGATACCCGTCATATAAGCCAGTCCAACATACTCCTGGTCTTTTAGCATTAACCTTAAAAAATCCAGGTATATTTTTTGGGCTTCCAAATCGTGCTTATGGACCCGAAAAATGCAATCCCATTCGTCAATCAAGATGACAAACTTCCGCTTTGTTTGACGGTAAATATCATCCAAGACCTGGTCAAGCTCCCCTACCTCCAAATAGTCAACTTCCGGGTGGGCAAGGGTCAGTTCCTTGATTAGTGCTTTGCAAACTTTTTCTATCATGTTCTCGACAGATTTTGCCTTGGTTAAAAAGTCCTGCATATTGATTCCTACGCAATAATACTGGTTCAAATGCTCTTTGTAAGTTGGGTGGTTGCTAATGTTTAAAGGGTTGAAATACTCGCTTGCGTCCTCGCCGTTGCCATAGTAAGCGGCTAACATTTGTGCAGCCATGGTTTTTCCGAAACGTCTTGGACGGCTCACACAAATATAACGGTCATCCGTGTCAAGGACTTGATTGGTATGGCTTATCAATTCGCTTTTATCCACATAAATAGCAGATTTCAGGCTCATTTGAAATTTTCCGCTGCCAGGATTCAAATACCTTCCCATTCCATCACCTCAACTCTCTTTTACCTAATTATACCTTATTTCTAAACTAATTTACACGTTCAAAAACGAACCAACCATATAAATTGCCACTACGGATAAAATACCATCCCATCATAAGGTTTTAAACGGCAAGCTTCCAACCGTTCCTGAAGCCCGCCCACATGGGCTTCTAATTTATGCCCATCAGGGTCTAGGAAATAACACGATTTCCCTTCGCTTTTATTTATTTTCCAAATGATAACACCTGCTTGTTCCAATAAAGACTGAAAACCTTCAAAGTCCTTTTCTGCAATGGAAAACGCATAGTGGGTGTAGTCGCTGGCTTCTGGCTCCCAAAATTTGCGGGTTTTATCCAGCGATAAGCATAGCCAAAGCCCTCCACATTCAAAATATGCTCCGCGCTCCCATTTGGCTTTGAGTACCATCCCTGGAAGCTGTTGATAAAACTGCACGCTCCGCCTTAAATCTGTTACTGCTAATGTTAGGTGGTTGATTCCTGTCAACATTTTCTTTCCCTCCCCGTTATTTGTCTAAATTATATCAGGACATCTGGGGTTTGTCCATTGCGTATTTTCATAGAAAAAGAAGCAAACCATCCCAGATTTGCTCCTTTTGATTAAATGAACCCTTCTCTTTTGGCAATATGCTGATACAACTGCTGCATTTGAATGTGGTTTTGATAGAGTTTTTCATCCAATTGGCGGCTTTTAATCAGCAAGTCCCTTCGGGTTGCTTCCGATGGAGAAATCTCCCCGTGGAATGCTTGCCATTGCAGTCGCAATTCCTGAATTTCGTCAGAATATTGAACCCTAAGTTCTTGGCAAAGTTCCCATTCAAGCCGGTCAAAATACCCTTCGGGGATAGCAAGTTCCACAGAAGCCTTAAGAAATTCCATTGCTTCGTACTGTAAGAAGGATTCCATACCCATTTTGGTAGCGTATTTCCTACAGGGTGACTTAATGAAGGCGAGGTTTTCCGTAGTTTGGTCATCCCATTCAAAGCAGGCAACCACTTGAGAAACCAGAATGTCTTGCACACCCAAGTCCAGCAACGCAAACGGCTGGTTCCCCAAAAACCGTTCAGTAAATTCATCAAATTTCATTAACAAGTTAGCACCCCATTTTTGGCTCTTTATTAATGAATATGATTTCACCCCAGCGGTATATTCCTAATTCGCCACCACGCTCAGCCCTTGCCAGGTGTCTACAAAACGGTAGTCGTTTCGCATGGCGATGCTTCCGATGAACTGCACGTCGCCGGTGTTGACATCCCGGACCACATAATAATGGGTGCGTAGTTGGCCTGAACGTTCCCCGATGTACTGGGCAATTAAGTGGTCTCCTACCGTTTGAAGGTTGCCCGAAAGTTGAATCCAGTCCCCCATTTCCGTATTATAGTTTTTAAAAAATTCTGGGTCTTCTAAGGGAATCGTTTCCCCTGTTTCAAGGTTCAGGACGTGCATAGCGTTTAGCGGGGTGTTATCTGCGAAAATAAGGGAATTGTTCGTCCACTCGCCAACCAATCCTCTAAAATTATCCACTTCAAAGGTTGACTCTTCTTGGGTGACAAGATGGATACGGCTAATCTCACCCTCTCCCCATTCGCTAAAATAAACATATTCCCCAAACACTTGCACCGACACCCAGCTATTGGGATGGATAGGCAGGTTGTAGGTATAGGTACGGGTGAGCGTGAACGATGTGGGATTCAAGTCGTAAACACGCATTTCTGAACCATTTCCATCACTTTGCAAAACGATGTAAATATTTCCATCGATGTATGCCGTCCCGGCTTGCCAAAACGTTTCAAATCTGTGAATGTCCGGAACTTCAATGGCCTCGTTCCTGATGGTATGGGTGTTTTTATCAAGGACCGCGACCCGAATAGAGGCTTCCTCCCGATTCCAACCACTCATCCCATCCAAATTAATCCTAACAAAATGGGTGTCCGTATCAATTTCTGAAGTATTCCACTGGGAAAAATTCCGAAACAGTTCTCGGTTTTCAAGTTGGAAGCCGTTAACCAGATTTCTCGTATCGAACACGGTCTCCTCTATGGCAAAAACGCCGGCTTTCCAAGTGACGCGGGCGAAGTCATCGGGGCCTGTCCGAACCATCCCTTGCAAGGAAAAGCCGTCCAATACCGTCGGGTCGCCGTACAATGTGACCATTTCAAAACTCTGATTACTTTCAAATGATGCAGCAGAAGGAGCAAATATTCCCAAAGCAGCCAAAGAAGCCACAGCCAATGCAAATACAATTACTGAAAATTTTAGTTTCATGCTATTTCCCTCCCTATATCGTAACTTTCTTATTAATGAGCCAGTAGCTGATGGCAAAACTTATGAGGCTGCCACCGATGACGAAGCCGAAATCTACCCATGGGCGCTCATCAACGAATAGGAACAAGTTCTGGGTCCAAACAAAAATGGTAATCATAGCGATAAAGTAGATAATTCCTAGTACGAATCCCCAGATTCTTTTGGAATGGTGGCTTAAAACGAAAACCGAAATCATGGAGAACATGAGGATGAAAAAGAGAAAGCGATAGGCAAATGCCACGGGCGTTGTAGGTAAGACGACACCGAGAAAACGATCGCTGGAAAGGGCGCTGTTAATCAAGTTATCGCCAATCAAGCCTCTTGGCATAATATTTCGTAGCATAACCGCCCCAATCCCTAAATTGATGATAAGGCTGCCAATGTAGATAAATGCACCCAAAATGATGGTAATCAGCTTCGAAATTAAAATCGTAAATCGTGGGCCTTTTAAGGAAAGCAATAGGTAAATCCGCTTAGATTGCCCGAGCCACTCTTTTTCCCAAAGGATGAAGGAGATGCCAGCAACCGCTAGTATCCCCAAAATATATAGGACTGAAATGAGCTCACCGTTCCAGTGGTTAAAAATCGTTCCTAAAGTGATGTGTCCCTGGCTTTGGACAATATCTTCGATGGTTGTTCCCCTGCCGACATTTTGCATTATTTCCCGATAGATTGAATTAATGGTATTATACATGACCAGGCTTGAGAGCCCAGTGACCAAGACGATGACCGCTCCCAACCATGGTAGCAATTTCTTGCATTCGATTTCAATTAAAGTCAGTAACGTTGCCAATCTCATGACTAACCCTCCCTTTGATACAAGGTCCTCATTTTTTCCACGATGCTTAGCCCTTGCGCTTCTGCTTCCGATTTTGTAAATGTACCGAATACTTTGCCTTCTTCCAAAAGGATGATGGTATCCGCCACATTTTGGATTTCATCAATTTCATGGGTGGTGATAATAACAGTTTGCCCCTCATTGAGAAAATCCGACTTTAAAGCCTTGATAAATTCTTCCCGGGTAAAGACATCAATCCCGCTAAATGGCTCATCCAAAAGCAGATAGTCGGCATACTGGCAAAGGCCGACAATCACGTTGAACCGGGCTAAGTTACCCTTGGACAATTCCTTCAGCTTCTTATCCGTCGGAAGCTTTAAGAACTCAATCAACCTTTTGGCTTTTTGCATATCGAATAACGGATAGAAAACTTTGGCAAATTCCAGGTTTTCCAGTGCCGTCCAACTCAAGTCATGAATAGGGATGTCAGGGACATAGGCGATTTTATTCATGTTGTTGGAGGAGATTTTCTCCCCGTCGATGGTGATAACCCCTTTGTTGATGGGAATCATCCGCATAATCGCCTTCATGGTCGTGCTTTTCCCCACACCGTTCAGCCCCAGCAAACAGGTAATCTCCCCCTTTTTAAATGCCATCGACACATCATCCAACACGACCCTCTTGCCATACCGCTTCGTCACGTTTTTAACTTCCAGCATATTTTTAACTCCTTCCGATAACTTCTGGGTCAATTATACCATGTATTTCTAAATAATTTGCGGGGAATTTTCTTAAGATTTCCTTAATATGCTAAAAAAGACAGCCTGGAATTTGCTCACAGGCTGCCTGGGAACTATTCAATTTTAACGTTTCAAATAAAGGAAGTGGAGTAGCTAGCTAGCTTTTAGGAAAGGAGGAGTTTCGAATTTTAGATATGGTTCTTGTTTATAGACTTTTTCAAATGTATCATTATAACTCAATCCATCGTGTAGATTTTTGAGCAAGTTCTAAATCATGGGTTACGAAAACTACGGCTTTACCCATATCGCTCATCTTTTTCAAAAGGTCAAATACTATATTACGATTCTGCACGTCTAAATTCCCTGTCGGCTCATCCGCAAATATATAGTCTGCTTCCTTTAAAAACAGTCTCGCTATGGCAACACGTTGTTGTTCTCCCCCAGAAAGTTGATAAACCTTTTTGTCTAAAATGTTAGGCTTGAGATTAACGAAATGAAGAGCCTCCTTCATAGCCGAAATCTTATTTAATATTTTACGGCCACCCAATGCAATTTTTAAGTTCGCTTTGACGGTTTCATTTTCAATTAACGCATAGTTCTGAAAAAGATATCCTAACTTATGACGTTGTAAGTGCATTATTTCTTTTTTTCTCAAGTTAGAATTTCCTTCTACAACTATTTGACCACCATCTGGTCTTTCCAACATTCCTAACATATTTAAAACAGTCGTCTTTCCTTTTCCAGACTCTCCAGTAAGTGCTAGGATTTCTCCCTTCATTATTTTCAGGTTGAAATCTGAAATAACGGTTTCGTTATTGTACTTTTTAACTAAATTTATCGCTTCAATCATAATATTAGCTCCCTTTTATAATTTTTGAAGAATTTATTTTCATTAATTTTCCATCTATAACCATAATAAATATTTGTTCTAACACAACTAAAGATGTTCCTATTATAATAGCTTGATTCCCCAATAATGTAGATAATAGTACGATAACAGCAATGTTAAAAGATAACGTCATCAATAAAAATTTAGAATGTCTTTTAGTAAATTTATATCCAAAAACACCTTTAATGAAAATTTTCAATCTGTTTTGTTCAAAATAATTTGAAGTTAATGAATATACAACAACAAAACTAGAAATTATTAGAACAATTAGTAATAAAATGCTTGTTATCAGCTGGTTTCTGAGTTCAAATATTTCTCTTCCATTTTGATTGAATATTGATACGGTGCTCCTAATCACATGAGTAAGGCCGCTTTCCACGAGTAAAGGGTGAATGCTACTATAGGCATCGAAAGACTCAGTAATAAAGAAAAAGTGTCCTCCTATGTGCATACTGAGGTCGCTAGGATGTAAACTTCCAGTATATATAATTGCAATTGGATCCTTAATCATGTTCATTTCTTGAACCCTTACACTATTGTCAAAAGAAAAATATTCTTGATTATTTTCGACATAAATTATGTTCAATGATAGTTGTTCACGTGGGGTGGTATTCATACTATATCCTAGTTCGCTATTGTATATATTATCTATCCCGACACTTCTAAAATAAAAGTAATCTAAAAATGATTCCGTAATTTTTGTTTCATAATTAGATAAATCTTCAGGTACAAGTATATTTAGTACATAAGGATTATAGATAATTTGATTAATAGCAAATCTTCCATAAATATCTACTATGGGGTTAAATTTCAAAAAATTCGAACTTATCGTCACGCTGTTTCCATGAGGAGACAAGTACATTGGCGGTGCAGTATTCATGTCAGCGTAAGGCATTATACCTCTATCTAAAAAACTAATGTTACTAGCATTCATTATAAAAGCATCGTGTTGACTTACCATCATATCGAAAAAATCAAGTTTTCTTCCTATAATTTCAAGATCAATAGATAAGTCGCTAGATTGACCTACAGAATAAATACGGGTTGAATGAACATTTTCTGCTAACGACCAATTGGAAAGTGCCTCACTTCTAATGGTGAGTTCTAGCAAGGTGTTTACAGCTAAACTAGCGAAAATAACTACGGCTGTCGTGAGTATGGTTTTAGAAGAAAAGTTGAAAAATTGGATAAGTCTATATGGCCTCCTTCCCTTTAACAATTCAATTCCTCTTACAGTATTAAGGTAAAAAACCAAGAAAAATGTACAGAGTATAATATAAATAAATATGAGAATAAAACCTATCATTAAAAAGCTCTGAGAGAATGGGATTATAAATAAGACATACTCTGTCAAAAGCATATATGATAATATTAAAATATACGATAGAGTGTAGGAAAATATTAATAAAATGATTAATTCAGACAATATCTTCATTAGTATAAATATTTTATTATAGCCATGGGTCATATATACGGCACTTACTTTTAATTTATGAATGGAATAATTTGTTAAAGTAGCTATTATGCACATTAGTAATAGAAATGAAATTACAACTACTTCAATAAACTGAGTAGACGTGAAGTGTTGGAAAATTGATGAGTTATCATTAATAGAAAGCAGTTCCGCTCTTGATATGTTGTTATTTAATACTTCGATGAATGTCCTTAAAAATTCTAACTCAACACTATTTATTAAATAAGTTCCATGAAGCTCTACGTTTGTAGTATTTTCGATTCTGCTTATAGAAATATTTACATTGGGGGATATTCGCTCTATTAATCCTACCTGAGTTGATTCTTTTGTTGCTTCGGTACTTACAAATTCACTCGTATATGGAGACGGCCATCTTCCCTCTAAAAGATTAATCTTCCCATTCAATGAAAAATCGGATGTATATATCATTAAATTATCCTCATTTAAATGTATTGTTCGAGTAATAGTTAATTCTTCTTTTTCAACCAAATCTAAAAGAAACTTATATTCCTCCTCATTATCTATAACAAGAAATAGAGAAGATGTTCCATCGTTAAGGATAGAATGGAGAGTGTATTCTCTTAAAAATAACACTCCATATATTGAAGCGATTAGACTTTGAAAAACGATTAACAGGCAAATGATTTTCCTCATATTTTCTCCTTTTTAAAAAAATATTTTAGGTACATCAAATTCGATGTACCTAAAATATTTTTAAATCTATTAATTTAAAGGTGCTGCCAGTCCCCAAAATGCCTGATTTGTTCCACTGGTTCTATCAATTTCTGCACGACTATTTACTCCTGGATTCTGAAAGCCGCCTGTCCTTTCCTGTCCGTTTCCATTCCTTACGGTAGCGCGTCCGCGGGCACGACCAGCACCAGAAGCGTTACCTGTGACACTCGACCATACCTGACCACCTCGACCTAACCAATTTGTATTCTGATTCCCAGAGCTAAATGTCCCACGTAAATCCCCATGGTAGATGTTTCGTGATAAGCCAGGGAGATTCACTTGGATTTCTTTCGAAGCGGTTTCCGCCCCTTCTTCCACAACAATGCTTCCACCCAATTCTACTGAAAATATTTGAGGCATTGCATTTACGGTTGTTGATGATAGACTTCCCCCTGCAACTAAAATGCCGCCAGCAAGTAACACCTTTGGTGCCGCATTTTTTAAATTCCGTTGCAATTTCGTATACATTTTTAATTCCTCCTATAATTTGTGATGACAGATGCAATAATCTGTTCTGCTTAAGTGTCGTAAAAGCTGTCAACTCTTTCCGTTTCTTCACGACGTAAACATAATATCATTGTTTTTCATAAAACAGCAATAGGGTTTTGTCCTGTTGACCAAACAGGCTTCAAGACGCCATTTTTTGTGTCGAAGTTTGTCTTGTGATCTAAAAATGCTTTCACGAGCTTTTTCGTGTTGAAATATTTCTAAATTTTTGATAAGATATTCTTAACTTCAACAAAACATGCATTTTTTTCGGTAGGAGAAGTATCAGTTCTGAGGAGTAAACTTTCCAGTTTTAGGGGAAATTCCCCTCGATTTAGTTCTCCTAACTAAAGCACAATCATTTCCAATTTGTTTTTTGAAAATAATCAGCGCATTCCCAATCCTTACCCTAT
>Ga0268261_10001500_pt1 | contig 16112 bp, 14 predicted proteins | sample TergutNc150P1_FD_190353 | JGI IMG/M metagenome (GOLD analysis project Ga0268261, IMG submission 190353) | Nasutitermes corniger P1 segment gut microbial community from laboratory colony in Florida, USA - Nc150 P1 (SPAdes) (version 2) | ecosystem: Host-associated > Arthropoda: Insects >... | reverse complement strand
GGGGGGGGGGGGGGGGATGGTCTGTACAAGGTACTTTGTGTGCAAGTAATTGCAGAGTAGATGAAAATACATTGTTTTATCCATGTAGGGAAATAATCCATATCCACCAGATGTTTGCTACAGACTGTACCAATTCTTATTGCTTGTATAGTATAATTTATTTAATCTCATACGAACAGGACTGGTGAGGTGCCGGATTATTAAGTATACCGTTTGTCATCAAACAGTACCGGTACTGACTTAAATTCTTACAGGCAATTTTTTTTTTCTTGTGTTTCTTTATACCTTAGTTGTTCAACAATCCATTGTTTAGGCTGCCATAATGACAGTCTGGCATGTAGCGTTTCCAGGCTTCCTAATTATTTCAAGTGTCTCCGGAATTGTCAATGTTATGTCCCTTGTTGTGCCAGCAGCTGCTTGTTTACTTATTTTGGGTTCTTTGGGAGCCATTATAATAGCTCAGTGGGCTCAGTGAAGTGCAGATTACAGAATTTGAAATCACAGTATCAGTATGCACACTGGAAGGTACCGACATCAGAGCTTTGGGTATTGGGGGCTACTGTCCTCATCTGCTGAAGTACCAGGATTTTTGAAGTATGAAATCTTTATATAAGGAACTGTACTGTGTTTTTGAGGCTCCCTTAGATGTATTAAAATTTGAATTGTTATTTATTATACGGGTCTTAAATTTCCCCAGATAGCTGTGGTTCTCTTCCACCAGAGAGTGAGTTGAAATAGTTTTTTTTTTGTTAGCAAATTGAGTATGTGGTCCATTCATTTTTGGTGGCACTGTAATCACAAGTGCTGTTTGTCCGGATGTGCTACTGAAATGATTGTGGCTCCAGCATACAGAGGACATTTGTCAGGACTTGATACACTTTCAACAGGACGTAGCTGCATGCTGTGTGTCCTAAAGTTTTGAAAGCTGATTGATAGTGAGCTAGCAACATGTTGGATTAGGAGAGCAGGAACAGTTTGCGGCCTGTGAGGTCAAATGACCTTACCAACTAGAACACTTTCTGTGGCTGTATATCATGGAATTGGTATTAAGTAGCACCTCTCAGCAGTTGGAATGCCATGTAGATGTTTGTCATGTTAATGGAAATACACAATGGGAATATTTGTAACTTTATTTATTTATATATACACACACACACACACACGCGCGCGCGCGCACCTCTGTGTGTGTGTGTGTGTGTGTGTATAGGTATAAGACTTATGTGTTTTGACATTTTGTTATATGCAAACTGTATTCAGAATATTAGTACCTGAAATCTGTCAAGATGTCATGAAAACGCTAGTAGTTAGAACCTTTAATTTTTGCCAAATATTTGGCACCACAAATATTTTGGAATGGCAGAAATAAATTTTACATAATGGAGAAATGAAATACAAGATTGCATGAGGGTACTGCTTAGAGATAAATAAGTTGTATGGTGTAAAATGGGAAGGGGGGGAACATAGGGGATTTGTGGTATTTGAGGGTTTTGAGCTGAGGAAACTGTTTGAACTCAGGGTTGTAGGAGGTATCAGGTGGCTGAAGAAAACTGCACAGTGCACAGCTTCATAATATGTGGTGTTTATTTTACGTTATTGTGCTGGTTGTGTAACGGACAGTGATAATACTGGAGGGTGTGGTGTATTTGGTGGAATTGAGAATTGCGTACCAAAATATTCTTGGAAAACCTGGGTGGAAGACGTCACTTGAGAGACCAAGATGAGGGTTTTAGCATAATATTAAAATGAATCTTCAAGATGTGGGACGTGAAGCTAGGGACTGGATCCCTGTGGCTCTGGATTTATGTCAACTTGAGGCTGTATGAGCACAGTAATGAACATTTACTTTCCATAGAAGATGGAGAAATTCTTGATCAGTTGGGTGACTGTTAGCTGCTGAAGAAGCCCATTATTGCATGGAGTTGTATAGTTATGTGGAGAACAGTGGAGAAACAAAAAGCTGAATGTTACTGACCATATATGGTGGTAGCTGATTTGTAAGGGAAGCTTAGCTTAGTTAAGATCTTCAAAAGAAGGCTGCAAAGTATCTTTTATCGGACGTCACTCTGAAGTAGTCTTGTGATAACAAATGGGGCATTTGATTCATGTGCTGTTGATAGGCCATAAAAATACATTTGCAGTGCATAATAGAATTGATAGAGAACACAAGTTTTGTGATGTTGTAATTTGTTAAACTGCCTTATATGTCACTTTTAATTCTTTTTGCTGCCTGTTTTGGAGATAGTAATATAAGTCCCTTCTTTTCTTTGTGACAGTCTGCTTCTAATGGACGAATTAGCCAGCAGGGCACAATGAAAAGACAGCAAGTTATACGTGCTGGGGAGCGTCCATATTGCTGTGATGTGTGTGACACAACATTCACTCTCAAAGGAAACCTGAAGGTACATCACCATCTACATACTGGGGAACATCCATTACACTGTGATGTGTGTGGTAAAACATTCAGGAAGTGTAGTCTTCTCAAGGCACATGAAAGTATACATACTGGGGAATGTCTATATCGCTGTGTTGTGTGTAATAAAACCTTCACTCTCAAAAGAAGCCTAAAGTTACATCAACGTATACATACTGGGGAGTGTCCATATTGCTGTGATGTGTGTAATAAAACATTCACGCAACTGCAAAATCTGAAGGTACATCTACGTGTACATACTGGCGAGCGTCCATATCGCTGTGATGTGTGCAATAAAACATTCACACAACTGGGACGTCTGAAGGTGCATCTACGTGTACATACTGGGGCGCGTCCATATTGCTGTGATGTGTGTAATAAAATGTTCATTCAAAACAGTAAATTGAAGATACATCTACGTGTACATACTGGTGAGCGTCCATATCGCTGTGATGTGTGTAATAAAACATTCACACAACTGGGAAGTCTGAAGGTGCATCTACGTGTACATACTGGTGAGCGTCCATATCGCTGTGATGTGTGCAGTAAGACGTTCACTTACAATCATGCTCTAAAGAAACATCTCCTCTCCTGTTGTAAGCAGCATCCATAATCCCATGGTATATGTAAGTTTTTCGTTATGATACATTGTGCTATAAATTGTCAGTGTGCTATGTATTGATATAATTGCATGTTTTGGCAAACCCATGTATGTACTGTAGTGCAAGAATATCGTACAGGTTGTTCAACTTAAAAGTGGATTATTAACTAAGCCGTGAATATTTCACATCAGAAGCTATTTATAATGGTTCTGGTTGTATGACATTATACTACTACATGTGCAGGAGTTGGCAAGAGTGTTGCAGGAGAGGGGAGAACCAGACGTGGCAATCTGTATCAGTTGAATCAGTCGACAATGAGTGGTGGTGATTGATCAACCCAATTTTTACCCTTTCATGATGCGGTTAACAGTTGAAGTACGTCTATTTATTTTGGAAAGTTATTTAAAAACCATGTCTTACGCCCGCTGTAGACAAAGTTTCTTTGACAAATTTTGAAGGCAAGCGCCAGTAAAAAGTGCTATTGCGAAAATGATTCAAAAATTCCATGAAACAGGTTCACTTTTGGACAAGAATTGTAATCGGCAGAAGTCAGTGTTAACACCAGGGATGCTGCAAGATATTCAAAAGGCTATTTCATTTCCAACACTTACTGTATATACAGTTAGTTGTGTAATATAACATGTTGTAATTGTTAGTAAATAAATTACTTATATTAAAATGTGGTGCACTTTTATGTTCAACACCCGCTAGTACTTATGTACTGCAGGTGTTTTGAAATGACGGACTGTTGACATTTCAAGTGTACCTGTCATTTGTTTTTTCCCACTCAGCAACATTTTTTTATAGGACACATAACCAGTCCTTGAGTGACTTCAGTGTCATGTAACACTAGCTGGTATTGGCTCCAAAGGTTATTATCGATGCCGAAAGATAATATCCACAAATCTTGGGCAACACCATCTGACATAACACCGGCCAGCTCTGCCAGCAAATCCGACGGCCTCTCATCCTTGCTCGTGATCCCTGGGCAACGTATCTTTCATTGTAGCAGAGAGGAGCGGATGAAGGCGAGTCCTTGGCACCTCAAAACCTTGACTTTCGGCTAAGGGAGCACACCCCTACAGAAAAGGGGCATGTTTGTAGGCTCTGAGGTTAGCTACCACCAAACCACTCAGCGAGGGACTGGTTATCCATCCTGAGGACACCCTACACAACTCAGAATCTCCAGTTGAAGCGCAGGACTGCCACCTGCAAAGAATGCCACAAAACCGAATCCCTTTAAAATCATACCACTACAGCCCACAAGGAAAGAGAACAATTTGGAGACCGAAAAACGGAGAGAGCAACTGTAACTCTGGAGACGGAACGGGCCAAATGGCCCAACCCTGGACGTTTATTATGATGATGATGATGATGATGATGTAACACTAGCATTTTAATGCTTTGTGGTGCGTTATGGCTTTTGAAAAGGATCACAAATTGGAAGTTGGATACATTGTTGCATATGTCCTTCCTTAGTATGGCTCCATATGCATTTTAATGTTTTAGTAAATCTGTTTCTGAGAATCGTGTGTTATAATAATTACTTTGAACATTATCCATAATTCTTTCGTTTTATAAAACTTTAGGCACAGCTTTGAAAATACTATGTCCAAAATAAGTCATGCATGTTGTAATTGTTACTTCCATGACAGGATTTCAAACTGTCAAGAATCTCACTGTAAGCAGTAACTGTACAGTTGTACTGTAGGCTGATACTAGTGACAAGCAGAAAACAGTGCTAGTCAGATTAACTGAATGGATATTAGCTAGTGCAAAACCTAGCATAGAAATCATAATTGTTATTAGTCAGAACAGATTTTATACATAAACATGTACTTTATTTATAATCGCACATTTTCACATTCATTTGTTTGCAGGGCTTTAGAAAATAGTGCTGTGAATTGACGTGGAGATAGTCTGGAACAAGTTAAGTGGGATGCACACCACCTTCATTGTGATTTACATTGGTTTGCTGAAGTTAAGGGACAGGTTGTGATCCCAATGATACAAATATAGTGCTTGTGACAGAATACGAAGAGACACATTATACAATAGTATGAAATTTTTTGGAATATCAACTTGACCTAACATTTTAAGATGGGATTAATGAAAGCTGATGGTTTTAAAGTAGGAAATGGCTTGAAACAAGGCGCTTGTTTAGGACGAAACCTCTTTAACCCTTTAAACGCTGAGTTATATCCCATTTGGCATCTGTTGGCATTATTAGGAGCTCACCATATTCTCCACATTAGCAGGATAAGGGTTAATATAGCATTGAAATATTTAATGTGACTGCTGTCAATATGAGTTAAGTCCACAATATTTTACATATCGCTGCATTTAATGGGATATGCAGATGATAGAAACATCATGGGAATAACGAAAAGAGCTGTTTCTTAAATGTCTGAAGAGCTGAGACAGAGAGAGAGAGCTAAAGATGTATGGCTGAACATCAATGCCATAAAACCAAATGCAGTGGCATAAAATAGGAGAACAAGAAAAGTAAGACAAATATTGACAGTTAAAGGTAATGGCGCTGTGTTAGTAATGTTAAGTACTTGGGGACTGCAAGCAGTAATACTGTTGATGATACGAAAGTAGTCAAGTCTAGAATCCTAACTGCTAATATAGCCTAGCCCTTTCTCCAGACTGTATTTATATCTAAAGAAATGCACTGAAATAATAAAGTAAGATTATACAAAACATTAATTAAACCAGCACTATTTTATGGAAGCATAACCTGGACCGCAACACAAATGTTACGTGTGTTGTGTACATAAGTATGTGCGTAGATATGTACACACACACACACACACACACACTGTTTACTGGAGTGTGGGTGTAATTTGTTGGGAGCTCCAAGAGTAGTTGTGATCTTTGAAATGTGTAGGTTAATAAATGTGTTAACAAATTGTAAGGATTGGTAATTTAAACTGTTTCAGATTTTGAGCCCTTGTCATGATGCAGTGATTGTACACGTACTTGTAATATTCAGACCAACATTGAACCAGTTCTTCTAAGCTGTTTTTCTGTTGAATGTGCAGTAGATATTACTAGACAATGTGCTATTTTAACCATATATTAATGTTATATAAACATTTATCTGTTGTCACTGTTTGTGGTAAGTAACAGTTTGGCTAAGCCTGTGTTTCCGGCAGTGAGTATCAGACCTACAGCAAATTACATAGCCTCTTCATTCTCCTGACTTCACTGCTGTAGACTTGCTGCTCTGAATGTTCTGCATATTACAGAAGGTTAAGGAACTGTTTATCCAGGAAGGCATCAAGGACATTTGCTGCAGTCCTTCGATAGGAGTCACCTTCAAAGTTGTATCATGAAATGTGACAAAAGAGGCGTTCCAAAATATTTTTTCTAACAGCAGGATCGAAAGTTAGATGCTTGGGCAGAATGCTTCTAGTTATAAGTGTGACAGGATTGTAACAGGTGTGACATTTCTTCTGGTTTCTCAGTATGAATCTCCCCGATTATGACAATTAGTGGTTGAAACATGGTGCAGTAGCAATAAGATCAGATGCTTTCGGTGACAATCAGGGGAGTAAAAAGAACTGGGTAATGATGGGCTTTATGGTCTGTACTCACCAAATATTTGGGTAATAAAATGTTGAATGAGATGAACTGGATATATGGCATGCATGGGAGACAGGAGAATTGCATATTGGATTTGGTGTGGAGGCCTGAGGCAAAGTGACCACTTGGAAGACCTAGGCATAAAGGGAAGGGTACTATTAAAATGGAACTTCAAGAAGTGGGATTGGGAAGCATGGACTGGATTGATCTGAATCAGGATGGGGGACAGTTTGTGGGGGCTTGTAAATTTGGTAATGAAATTTCAGGTTCCATAAAATGCTGGGAGTTTCTTGACTTGCTGAGAACCGGTCAGCTTCCCAAGAAGGACTCTACTCCGTGTCGTTATCAGTGACGGACTGTGTTCATACAGTTAGTGATTTGTAACTAATGATTATTTGAAATTTGTTAGCAACTTTCTTTGTTGATATTCCCTCTTTGTGTGAGCAATGTGGAGAACTGGATTTTCCTTGCACAACCATGATGTAATGTGGTTCATGGTGTTCCCCTTCATTACACAATACTGAAATATCTTTCCTTGTGCCATATTTGTGTGCTGAGGTGTGGGGTGGAATTCGGCTCTTCTCCATGGTCAGCACTGTGTAAAAAAGAAAAGGTACGGGTACTGGGGCACGAGATGTGATGAGCAGCTTCTTGTATGCCACTAGCTAAAGGATGAACAGCCATTGTGCTGCTGCTGCTGCTCCGAGTGACCTGCTATCGTGACTGTCGCTGGCTGTGTTTAGAGAACCGGCGGACTTTGAACTGTCTTTGGCTTGGACAGTTCTATCCCAGGACAGTCCATGTAAGATTGGAGATGAATCAAGTGTTACCGAGTACTTTGGTTTTCTCCTGTTCCTATCATTGTATTAGGGCTGCATGCTTCTGTTACCAGAAGGACAATTTCCTTTCTTGTGTCATTTGGCGAAGTAATACAAACTGTAACACAGAAGTGGTGCAAAGCATTGCCACTTTAAATACAGTGTTGGTAAAGAAAACATTGTGGTACTTTTTATTCAGGTTTTGCAGCATGAACCATCCACACCTTTGTCTCTTACATTTCCAAGTTATTTATGTTAGGTTTTTACGGTGGGGAATAACATAATTTGTTCTAGGTTAGGATAAAATGTGGTCAGGGTAGCAGTGTTTCAGAGGAGTATACTGATTGCATCTTGAGGAGATTGTCTGAAGATGGATGTAGTATGTCTGTTCAGAACAGTATTCATAGCAGATGACTTGGTGTCTGTGTGGAAAGACACGATTTCAATGCTTTTCAGTTTCAAATGATGTCATGAAATGGAGGGGAGATGGGGTTTGTTAGGGAATATTAATTTTGGAAGTCTGATATCCCATAGCACATTCTATAGCAAGAAAGATTAGTTTTAGTCTTTAACACAAATCCAGTTCTTTATATACTGCCCTTTCTGACAACACAGATGGCCATCTTTGTGCCAGTAAGTTATTAATAACTTGTAGAATAATTAAAATTATACAATTATACATCTGCAATTTCTGTTGGCTGTCTGTCTGAGATCTCATACCATTTACAACTATGTACTATAAATATTAAGATTGTATGTATGGCATGTGAATTGTTATGGCATGTCACACTGTTTATGTAGTGGGCTTGTGAAATTGATTGTAATTGTACAACCCCAGCACATAAACAATAGGAAATATGGTAATTCTTATACGATATGTGATGAATGTAGACAGACAATTGTCGCTATAGATATTGCAATGTAAAGGAAGTGAAACCTGAATTCCCCATTTGATATGAATTTTTTTCTACATGTGTAATCTAAATTTTTCTACATGTTATAAAGTGTGCAGAATACACGAAATTGCAGTTGTGTTAACGTCTAGAAGAAACCTTTTATTCTGGAGATTTACAGGAATAGTAATAAATTGAGTTATCGAGGTTAATGCGCATAATACTCTGGAGTATCGGAATGAGAACTCATTTCCTAGGACCCACGAACCTCGCGGCAGCAGATGGATGCACAAGTAGCCGTGATGCCACGGATTAGCATTGACATACTAACTTCAACTTTAACCCATGTTTGAATCAACGGAAATTTTATTCTGTGGTGTTGGAGGGTGGCATTAACTTGGACTGTGATTGCAAGTGTTGTAGACGTAGCAGGAAGGAAGGAAGTGTTCCCAGTTTCGGTAAATCACAGCAAGCTGTTATTTTGTCTTGTAGTAGATTGACTTTGGAATAAGGGTGTATAGCTTTTGACTAAGTATGTTTGTAATTGACGTACGCGTTAAAAAACATTTTCGACACGAAAAATAGATGTGTGGGTGCATGCTAGCGTCTGGCTGACTGTCCGGTTGCGTCCCAATAACGCATTGTATACTGTCATTGATTGAAACTGAATGACACATAAAATCTTCTTTTGTATCGAGATTGTGATTTCATGGATGAAAACATAAGTGTGATGAGTAACTATTCAGAGCTGTATTGGGTAGCTGTTAGGAGTTTGGTCAATAAAGCACAGACAAATGAATGCGAACTTCTGTTCACTAGATAACATTTTTGTCTATGAGGTATCGTATGCTCCATAATCATTGCACATGATTCGTATAATAGCACCATAAAATACCTAATAAAATATGTGGAAGCACACAATTTTCACTTACAGAAGAAGACACAACAGCAGCCCACCGTCTCAACAGTTACAATTGCCCGAAAATGTTGCCTAGTACCACTAGCGTTAACTAGCCTATAACACTGGATGTTTTGAGAAATTAACTTTCATTTTCTAACATTATATGAATTAATTGTTTAATTTTATATAGTACCTTTCATATTGTCAATGTTTTTATGTGTAACCATCATATATGTTTGTATGTAAGGCCTCGATATCTTCCGCTAATCATTGTTTCAAGTATATGATTTGCTTTTATATTTTTTACATAAACAGCCTGATGAGGGTTACTTTGTAACTGACACATGTAGTTGCCATTTATAATTCTTAGAGAAATGTTATGCATTTATGGTAACATTTTCTGCTCTTATTTTGTATTGGAGTCACAGTGGGGTTATCACACCTTAAAAAAATTATGACCTAGCCAATACATTGTTTGAAATTATGGAAGGCTGGGGAAGTTGAAGTATTTTGGAGAGTTGTTAAGGAATAAAGATTGCCGAATCAAGAAATTGAGAGAAAATTAATTTGGAGTAATGCTCATTACAGCTTCAAAATTTTTGGTGTCCTTCCTGTGGTCTGAGAACAGGACTGTTGAAATATAAACATGTATGTGTGTTGTCTATTATTTTCATAAATGTGGGTGTGACACTTGGTCTGTGACTTTGAGAATACACTAGACTGGGTTTGGCAACAGTGCTCTTCAGTCCTTAGAATTTTATGGCTGACAGTAATAGGAGAGACATATGTATAAGGTTATCTTAAATCGTTATTCGTAATGAACCATGAAGTATGCTTTTGGGTCTATATGTATCCCAAGCTGCAGACACGATGGCATATCCAATGCTGTCACAGATGACTAAATTCACCCTCTTAGACTACTACACAGTCACTGTAGTAACAATATTAAAATTTCTACTGTAGTTATGTTAGGTTTTTGGTTGTGCCAGTTTAATAAAGGCATCCAAGCTTGGGAGTTGTGTTTGTCATAGTGAACTAAGTTTTTGTTTGGTTCGTTTAATTTAATATATGTAGTTTAGGTTAGGGTTGGTGAGGTTTGAGGTTGGAGCTTCATCGGGTGTTGTTGTTGCCAGTTTAAGATCATTATGTTAGGTTAGGGGTTCTGTTATTTGTCAGTGTCTCACCTTTCTGCCCCCCATTTTGGTGTGTCATCATGGCATTTGAAGTGCACTAAACGTATGGGCAATAATAGTGATGTTGTTCAGTGAAGAATATATGTGAGAACAGAAGATAGGTGGGCTAAAGAAATTAGGTGAGAGGGTGTGAGTCAGGCTGTGGTGAAAATTGTAATGAACCGACGTGTTCTATAAAAGACAAGTAATTGAATGAAAAGCTGAGCAACTGTTGGCTTCACAGGTAGGACTGTTCTCTCAGACATTGATTGTTATTCATTGTAATGATTTTGACAGTTATAATGTAGGAAATCTCCAAAGAAGCTACACCACTATCAGCTTTGATGAAAGTGTATACCATTCCTTGTTGTGACAGAGGTAATATTAATGTTGTGGTGGTTGTACAGAGCTGCACAGATTCTCTGCAAGTTCTGCCCGGTTTGTCTAGTGAGACATTTCCAACATCATCTGATTGTACATATGACGGTAATATGAAGGTTGAGGAGGACATATATATGCAAGGTGAGGAGGAGGTGAATGTGAAAACAGAGGAGGTAATAGTTAGTGAGGAAGAGGAGTGCATAGACGTAAAAGAGGAGGATGGCATATATAATGAAGAGGAAGAGGAGGAGGACATAGATACAAAGGAAGAGGAGTACGTAGATGTGAAAGAACAGGTGAGTTGAAAGATACAATATAACATTGTATGAAATAAAGGCTGAACCAGATTAGGTGATTTACATCTCTGCATGTCTGTTATATGACCCATTTCAACTATACCTCGAAATGTCAGTTGTCTTTTATCCATATTTCCAGCCACTTTTTTTTTGGTGGTGGTGATGTGGAAATACTAATAAGAAGGTTGCTCCATGAGTAATTGCAAAGAAGTTGAAAACGTGTTCCTAACTCGATGTAGGAAAAAATCCTTTTCTGCTATGTGTTTCCTGAAGGCTGGATCGATTTGAAGTGCTTGTACTTGGGGGTGCTGTTAAATCCTTAGCCTGACCAGGAAGGAAAGAAGCTACAGTGACGAAACTCGGGATTTATTCAACGTACTCCCCACGAAGCTCAATACACTTCTTAGCCTGTTGCTGTAACTTTTGCAAGCCACTCAAAAAAAATTCAGAATGTTATGTATCCAACCAGGTCTCCACGGCAGCAATGACCTGCACATCGGACAAAAAATGGCGACCTTTTATTTTTTTTTAGTCCCAGAAACAGGTGGTAGTGCGATGGGGCCAGATCCAGAGATTAGGTTGGGTGATTAAGACATTGGAAGCCCAGGTAGGCCAGTTTCTTCTGGGTTGCAAGTGCCCGGTGAGCCAGGGCATTGTCGTGCAAGAACAAGACCCCCTTGGTGACCTTCCAGTGGCACTTTTCCTTTTGAAATGTCCTTCAATTGCACCAGCAGAGATGAGTAATACTCCGCATTGATAGTTTGGCTCTTTGGAAGATAATGATTGTGGAGGATGCTGTCTTGATCCCAAAAAATCGAGGTGAGAACTTTTCCAGTGGATTTTTGCACTCGTAATTTTTTGTGGCGTGGTGACCCACTATGCCGCCACTCTATTGATTGTTGCTTTGACTCTGGGTCGTAGTGATGTAACCAGGTTTTGTCCATAGTCAGGAATCATGACAGGAAAGCATTTGGATCGCGCAGAAAAAATTCGAAAACTTTTTCAGACAACTGGCGCCATTGACGTTTTTCATCTGCATTCAGGCATTTCGGAATCCACTTCGTGGAGAGCTTCCACAAGTCCAAATGTTCATGAATGATGGACCCAACCCCTCACACGTGAGATGCCCATTTGCTCATGTATTGATGTATCTGAAATCCGGTAGTCTTGGAAGATTAGCTCCTGGATATGAGCAATAATCTCCGGGGTGGTCATTGTTTAGGGCCATGCAGGACAAGGCACATCACAGATGGAAAAATCACGTTTAAACTGGGCCACCCAGTTTTTGATGGTGGCATATGATGGTGCATGTTCCCCTAATGTTTCTTTCAGAATGGTGTGAATTTTCTTCAGCGCCTTGCCTTGCAGGAAGAAAAACTTGATGACAGCTTGCATCTTGATGTTGAGGAAATCACGTGCGTCACCTGACATGCTTTCTTTCAATCTCTGTAACAAGTAAAGACTTGCAATTCAGCACATGAACAGTCCCCTCTTTCCAATGACACTATCAATTCCGTCCTATGACATCAGGAAGTAAGTCAGATTAACGATTTATCAGCACCCCCTCGTAGAGCAGAATTTATTTAATCTGGCACCCACAGGATCGGAGAGGTGCCAGATTGTTAAATATTCCGTTTACTAAACCCTACCTCTACCAACCTAACTTCTTATAGGTAATATTTTCTTGTGTTTTATTGTACCATAGCTGGTCAACAATATAATCTTGTATGCTGCCATGATAACGCTCTGGCATATAGCATTTCCAGGCTTCCCTAATTAATTTAAGTGTCTCCGGAATTATGAGTGTTATGTCTGTTGTTGTGCCAGCAGCTGCTTGTTTACTTATTTTGGGTTCTTTGGGAGCCATTATAATAGCTCATTTGGCTCAGTGAAATCTAGATTACAAAATGTGAAATCGCAGTATCGGTATGTGTACTGGGGGGAGATACCAACATCAAAGCTACTAGATTGACGGGAATATTTTCCTCGCCCCCTGAACTAACAGGAATATCTGCAGTATGAACTCCATATTAAAGGAATTGTACTGTATTTTTGAAGCTCCTTTAGATGTATTAAAAGTTCAATTATGATTTGTTATGGTGAACTTAGATTTCTGCACAGAGCACTGGTTTTCTTGCACTAGAGAGTGATGCTGCATGTTCCAGTTTAAATGGCTACTCTGCAAGAAAAAGTGCAGTGTTGGTTTTAGAATTATGCTAAAAAGCCAGAGGTGATAGCGAACAGGATTTGTGAAGGTACTGACTGTTTGAATGCTGCATTAAGAAGTGGTACAGTGTGTTCAACTTAAAAATGGACCATATTTTAATATGAATAATTTATTTACTAAGATTTACAACATGTTATATTACACAACAAATCTGTATTTACAGTAAGTGTTGGATATGATGTCCATTCATTTCAATGCACTTTTTGACACATTTCACCATGTTCCTCGCAAATTTTCTTAGCGTTCTTTCATTTACATCTTCGATGGCACGAGTAATTTTCATCTTCAAAATTCTAAATTCTTCAAAGAAAGTTTGTCTGCAGTGGGCGTAAGACATCGTTTTTAAATAACTGTCCAAAATAAATACACGTTCTTCCACTGTTAACTGCATTAAGAAAGCATGGCGTAGTTCAAACACCAGCACTCACTGTCGACTGATTCAACGGATACGGATGGCCAAGACTGGTTCTTCCCTCTCCTGCAACAGTCTTGCCAACTCCTGCACGTGTAGTAGTATAATGTTGTACCAGCAGAACCATTATAAATAGCATCTGATGTGAAATATTCACGGCTTAGTAAACAGTCCACTTTTATGTTAACACTCTGTATGACAAGCCTACAGGTGATGGTTGCCTCTGCAAGAAGTGTGAGCTTGGGGAAGCAATGAAACAGTGACATTGCTGTGTCTTCAGTGTAGAATATGTGTGAGAACGGAAGGTAGGTGGCAACAGTAATTAGGTGAGAGGGTGTGAGTGAGGCTGTGTTGAAATTAGGAATGAACCCTCTTGTTCTGTAAAAGGTAAGGAATTGAATGAGTAGCTGAGCAACAGTTAGTTTCTCAGGAAGGACTGTTATCTGTAACATCGATTGTAATGATTGAACGGTTACAATGTTGAGAATGTACAAACCAGCTGCAGTATTATTAGCTTTGATGAAAGTGTATAACATTGCTTGTCATGACAGGTCACATTAATGTTATGTTGGTTTTACAGAGCTGCACAGATTCTCTGCAAGTAATGGCAGGTTTATCTACTGAGACATTTCTAACAGCGTCTGATAGTACATATGATGTTGGTCATATAGAGGTTGAGAAGGACGTAGGTGTAATAGAAGAGATTTTCACAGCTGTAAACAAAGAGGCGGATATAGGCATCAAACAAGAGGAGATTCCTGAAGATATAACTTTTCCTGATATAAAGTCTGAACCAGACGAGGTGAGTTATGTGTGTATATGTCTGTTATTAGACACATTTTACCAGTATCGATATATGTCAGTATGTCTAGCCAATTGAAACAACTTCACTTTTGGGAATGAAAATGTTTTTCTGTCCTTGTTTTTTATGTTTTTTTTGCTGTGGGGGGGGGTGGGAGGGTCTGTACAAGATGGGTTTGTCTGCAAGTAATTGCAGAGAAGACGAAAATACATTGTTATATCCATGTAGGGAAATAATCCATATCCACCAGGTGTTTCCTACAGGCTGGACCAATTCCAATTGCTTGTATAGTATAATTTATTTAATCTCACACCCACAGGACTGGTGAGGTGCCGGATTATTAAGTGTACCATTTATCATCAAACAGTACCAGTACTGACTTAAATTCCTACAGGCAATTTTTTTTCATGTGTTTCTTTATACCTTAGTTGTTCAACTGTCCATTGTTTAGGCTGCCATAATGACAGTCTGGCATGTAGCATTTCCAGGCTTCCTAATTATTTCAAGTGTCTCTGGAATTTTCAATGTCATGTCTGTTGTTGTGCCAGTAGCTGTTTGTTTACTTATTTTGGGTTCTTTGGAAACCATTATAATAGCTCAGTGGGCTCAGTGAAGTCCAAATTATTAAATGTGAAATCCCATTATCAGTATGCATACTGGAAGGTACCGACACCAGAGCTTTTGGAATTGGTGGCTACTGCCCTCATCTGCAGAAGTACCAGGATTTTTGAAGTATGAACTCCATATTAAAGGAACTGTACTGTGTTTTTGAAGCTCCCTTAGATGTATTAAAATTTGAATTGTGATTTATTATAGGGGTCTTAAATTTTCCCAGATAGCTTTGGTTCTCTTCCACCAGAGGCTGAGTTGAAATAGTTTTTTTTTTTTTTGTTAGCAAATTAAGTATGTGGTTCATTCATTTTTGGTGACACTGTCATCAGAAGTGCTGTTTGTCTGGATGTGCTACTGAAATGATTGTGGCTCCAGCTTACAGAGGACATTTGTCAGGACTTGGTACACTTTCAACATGACGTAGCTGCATGCTTTGTGACCTAAAGTTTTGAAAGTTGATTGATAGTGAGCTATCAAGATGTTGAATTGGGAGAGCAGGAACAGTCTCTGGCCTGTGAGGTCACATGACCTTACCAACTAGAAAACTTTCTGTGGATGTATATCATGGAGTTGGCGTGCGTTCCCTTGCTTCCAAGAAGAGATGCAGGAAGTGCAAGATTCTGTTTTCAAAACCACTCTGCCAGTGAATATCAGTGTATTAAGTGGCACCTGGCAGCAGTTTGAATGCCGTGTAGATGTTTGTCATGTTACTGGAAATACACAGTTGGAATATTTGTGACTTTTTTATATATATATATATATATATATATATATATATATATATATATATATGTATGTATGTATGTATATGTAGGGCATACATTGAGGAAAGGGCATGATACCATTAAAAGAGAGGCCTTGGACTGGCATCCACAGGGACAACGAAAAAGAGGGAGGCCTAAGCAGACGTGGAGGAGATCGGTCCACAGCGAGGCATTAAGAGAAGGAAAGAGCTGGGGCGAAGTTAAACAGCTGGCTAGAAATAGAATCAGATG
>Ga0268261_10001499_pt1 | contig 16115 bp, 8 predicted proteins | sample TergutNc150P1_FD_190353 | JGI IMG/M metagenome (GOLD analysis project Ga0268261, IMG submission 190353) | Nasutitermes corniger P1 segment gut microbial community from laboratory colony in Florida, USA - Nc150 P1 (SPAdes) (version 2) | ecosystem: Host-associated > Arthropoda: Insects > Digestive... | reverse complement strand
CTGATCACTCGTCCAGAGGAGTCCTACCGACTGTGCTGCGTCGTTGTGTGTGATCTAGAAACATCAAGAATGGGTGCTTCATATATATATGACATTAGTCACCTAAGGGTTAATATGCGACCCGGCATGTATTAGATCACGAATTGGTAGCTTTGCGCGGAATAGTTGTTGGTGGGCTCTGCACTGTGCACCGTAATTACCGGTATTTACATTGTATCAGATTTGTATGCACTTGTTAGGCACATTGTTCATACCGTCTTTCAGGTTTTAACACAAGATAAAGGTCGCTTGTCGACAACCCCGATAAAAGTTAACGTAACTTCATTACTATGGTAGGATGCCCTTACTCTCACCCCTTTCCCTTGTGAATGCCAGAGCGGCAGGACATACGGTGTGTGCAGTGCACCTGTGCTCCTATGCTTAGACTTCCGCTATCAAATGGTCGACCATGAAACGCTCAATAATCCAAGCCAGAAGCACAGATAGAGCTGTGGGCTATGTGAAATTGCCTCTGTAAGGCGTATAGAGAGCATGGCAGTTTAAGCTCTATGCATTCTGCATCTTCATCTTATATGCAAATTAGAGATTAGGTTCACTCTGAGGTAGATTTATTGTCGGGAAAGGGCCTCTGGTGTCTTGTGTAGGCCATCCTAGAGCCGTAGTGGTGGTGGTGGTTGTGTTTTATGTCTCTGAGTAAGCTAGTACGGCTTAGCAGGAAGTACGTAAAGTGAACGCATGATGGGAAATCAGTGTCTCAGTCGTATATTTATCTCCCAGACAGTTAACTGGATTTGTTTTGAATCTACTGTTGGAATTTTACGGAAAGTTAATGGCTGAATGTAATATTGATTCGAATCGGCTAAATGTGCTTTATATGAAAGTGTAATCGAACTTCCTCATTGTTCACATGAAACTGGTTTGACGTGCGAGAATACTGGAGACTGTGGAAGTCACTGAAGCTTGCAAGTTCTGTTTCGTACGTCTTATATGGTGCACAATCAATTAATACTTAAATAAAACAAATAATGTCTCGTTCTATAGAGCGTGATATGTACAGGGTGGTTAGTTTCGTAACAGTTGGTGTGTGACTTCCACCATACATTAAGACCAACGTCAAAGCGATATATGTATTTATGAAGAAGCCATTTGAAAAAAAAAATGCTTCTTCAAAATTTAAATTACTCCTAAAGTCATCCTTCATCAGTGGCCTTCCAGTCATCTCGTGTGGCCTGGTTGGTGGGAGAAAGTATACTGTTTTTAATTCATAAAGCGGTGTAGCCCTACAGCTGTTTTATTTTTTCGGCAAAATGCATACAGAGATTTACATATTCTACTTCCATACTGTCGTCTGGGAGCCATAGGCTTTGAATGCGCAAAGATGTCCGTGACGTCTCATTTCATTATTAGGCACCTCTGTTTATGGTTTTATGCGTAAAACGATCTCTTTTTGACGACGCAGCCGTAAAGATGTGTCGTTTAAGAACTTGTTGTTCTGTTTGATGTTTTAGTGTACTATGGTATTTAATTTTTTTGTGCAGCAATGTCATGGCCTTAGTAGAGCCCTTCACCGGTCATGTACCCTCTAAAATATGTGGCACTAAACTCAGTTACTGTGTCGAACTGTGCCACTGAAGCAAGTATCGTTTCGGAACAAAGTTTATTTGATTATTACGTTCCAGGAAGGCAAGCAGGTCTAAATATTATAGGGGTTTTAAGAGTTCTGGTGTAATTAATTCACATGCATTACTCTCAAGATCAGTAAGGCTGTGAGTGAAATTTAATTTCCCGTTTGACGTCACCAGGGTTTCGAGTGGTAGAGCCCTATTTATTAGGGGAACATCTTAGAACACATACTGCGGGAAGACCGAGGAGAATGGAATATGACTTAAAGATTGATTTAAAAAATAATTTGTGAGGGTACGTAGTTGATGGAACTACCCCAGGATCGTGTGCTGTGGCGGATATTGGTGAACCTTCGGATTTAACTATCAGAGTGTGTACATAACATACATGCATACATATGTGCATGCCTACATACAAAAACACGTACATACATACATACACACACACAGACACATACATACACACACACATACACTGCAGGGTGGGAACAAAAATAAATGCGTCCTATATTTTGGCTGGGAATGGAGACTATAACGTGGCGTTGGTTTGTACGTACGTACCTGCTTGCTTGCATGCATACGTACATCCATCCATCCGTACATACATACATACATACATACATACATACATACATACATACATACATACATAATTTCATACCTTACATGCAATTTTAAACACACGCAAAACACTTGCAAGGTATTTGTGGCGTATTTACCATGCACCAGTGTTGTGCAGGCGGTCGGAGACTTGCTAGCCCGGGGATGGTTGCTGGTCGATAATGCAAGCACAGTGGTGCTTTTTATTGTAAAACGACCACGTGTAACACATTGTTGACTCTGATGTCAATGCCTCAGGTTTTGGACCGGAAGTCAGTAGTGAATGTTAAAATAACCAACGAGACAAATCTGCGACACACACAGTGCGTCCCCATCGTCGCGTGATGGAGTAGAGAATTTGGAGTTATCTTTTATTAACAGTATTATTACATTTAGCTTTGACAGTTTAATTTTAAGTATATCAACAATCGCTATTGAACTTCCCAGTTTTGGTAAAATTTATATGAAAGTGATTTGTATTTAATTATGTCTAATATCAATGTTTGCGCAGTCTGAAATACGCAAAGTCTGAAGGCTGCAGTGATCGGGGTTTCGGATCTCCTTCAGTGCATTTAGTCTATGTTTTCTGTTTCTCCCTGTGGTGCTAAAGGGTTGATGAGCTGAACCTTCCTGTTTGAGAAGTTACACAGCCTGTGTAAATAACTCCTTGGTGCGGGAAGAGTTCGCAGCCTGTTCACGTCTAGCTTGCTGTTATTGAACCCGACGGAGCATTCCGTTTTCATGTAAGCCGGCCGCAGGGATCTGTCCTAGGGCTGCTGAGTCCAGTCAACACCCGCAAGGGGGCCATACACGCTCGGAGTTTTAATAATTTTCGTCTGTGTGCGTAGATAAGGTGGTCTGCGCAGACCAGAATCTTGACCTGTAAAATCTGAATTGTCTTCACATTTTATCTTTGTCGGCAAAACTGAACGTGTGTGGGATAGTCGCTACGATTTTGTTTAACTGCCCGCACTGTTTAAAGATAATAGACTTCGTGCATCCGAAGGTATTTACGCCAGTGTTTTTTTTTTTTCTGTTGATCCTCATTCTTAAGACTACGCAACTTACTCGCTTCTGTTACAAACTCCTACCTCTCAAGAATACTGTGTAACGTATTTTACAACAAACCTAAGATTATTGTTTAGTGGATTAGAAGAAACGACAGTTTAATCCAGTTTAATAGTAATCTCATCATCCCGTAGTGAATCCACGAATTCTCAGACTAGTTTGTCATAATCGCGTCGCGACCATATGGACATTACATCTGATGTAGAGTAAACGGCCAAGAAAAGCGGTCCCTGTCACCACGGCATGGCGCGTTCTCAAGTTGCGGTTGGAGGAATGGCCTCCAGCATGGAGGTAACTACAAATATATTGAGTAAGCAGTCGCGGACAGCAGGCAAGGGGTGGTCCTCCAGCTTGGGTTTTGGGCGAGGTGCAAACAACTCCTCACCCTAAAAACTGGCTTTGTGACGAAACAGATAAGTGTGCCTCAGACCTGAACTAATCCTTTGGTACGACCTAAGCAATGGGGAAGGAACATGGGATTTGGTACTTGGAAGGTAAGGGGCCTGTATAGGTCAGGTTCAGTTACAACAGTTGACAGGAAATTAGCAAGGTATAAATTAGATTTAGTGGGTGTGCAGGAGGCTAGGTGGGACAAAGGGGGCGTTGTAAGAGCAGGGGATTATATTTTTTCTTTGGAAAAGGAAACGATAATCATCCAAGAGAGTAGAGTTTGTTAGTGGTAGGATGTCATGTAATTGTGAGAGACCGCTGGTGTTATATCATTGCTTTGAATGTGCATGCACCAAGTGAGGATAAAAGTGGTGATTCAAAAGACAGATTTTGTGAGGGATTGGAGAAGGTTGTCATTAATTTTCGTAAGTACAATATAACATTCTGTTTGGAGATTTTAATGCAGAACTGGGGGAGAGCTGTTTTCAAATCTACACCAGGGTAGTAATGATAATGGTGTTAGAATAGTAAACTTCGCCACATCGAAAAATGGTTGCTAAGAGCACGATGTTCCCGCACCGGAACATTCATAAATACAGCTAGACATTGATTTCAAACTTTCGCTTTGTTGTTAATGTTGTATTCTTTCTTTTGGGTGGCTCCCCGGCGTCTGAGTCTTATGTGCCGACGTATCCGGACAACTTTTTCTGTTCCCTCTTCATAGGTAGTGCGAACAAGAATAAATCTTGTTCACACGACATATGAGGATGGAACAGACTTTTCCGAAACGTCGGCTCAAAATTCAAAGGCCAGGGATCACCCAAAAGAAAGACTGCAACACACCTGTACCTCTCCTGATGGGAAGACTCACAACTAGATTGATCACGTATTGATAGATAGGAAATGACTTTCGGGTATACTCGATATACTATTTTGACTGTGATACTGATTAGTATCTGATTCTTGCAAAAGTTACGGAAAGACTTGCAGTAATATACAAGCAGCACAGACGTTTGATGTGGAGAGATTTAATCCCAGGAAGCTAAGTTAGGTGGAGGTTAGGAAACAGTACCAGATTGAGATCTCACACAGGTTCGCAGTTTTGGATACCTTAGTTGATATCGAGGATAAAAATAAGTTTGGGGAAACATGAAAATGAATATCAAAACCTCAGCTAAAGAGAGTCTAGGTCTGTATGAATTTAAGCAGCATGAACCATGGTTTGATGAATAATGTTTACAATTTTTCGATCAGAGGAAGCAGGCTAAAATGCAGTGGTTACAGGTTCCAAAAGCAAAGCAATGTAGATAATCTGAACAATGTAAGATGTGAAGCTAGTAGACATTCTAGGAACAAAAAGAAGGAGTATCTGAAAGCTAAAATTGATGAACATGTAACTAACAGTGAGAACAAAAATACAAAAATATCAAGGACTTGTACAGGAGCCAGCAATGACTTAGAGAGGGGTTACCAGCCTAGAACTAATATAGTGAAGGATGGGAAGGGTGATTAGATTACAGACTCCCACAGTATATTGGCTAGGTGGAGAAAACATTTCTCTCAGCTGTTCAATGTACATGGGGCTGATGATGTTAGGCAGAGAGTAATACATACTGCAAAGCCTCTTGTGCCTGAGCCGAGTGCCTTTGATGTTGGAATGGCTATTGAAAAGCTAAAAAGATACAAAACGTCGGGGATTGATCAAATCCTAGCGGAATTGATTAAACAGGTTGCAGAACAATTCGCTCTGTGATCCATAAACTTATTCATTCTATTTGAATTAAGGAGGATTGTACCTGAATAGTGGAAGGAGTCGATAATTGTACCTATTTATAAGAAGGGTGATACCAGCGCTTGTAGTAAGTATAGAGGCATAACATTTTGTCTACCACGTACAGAAATGTTTCCAACATCCGGCCGTCAAGGTTAACTCTATATGCAGAGAAAATTATCGGGGATCATAATTATGGATTTCGACACAAGTTAGTTATTGGTCATATGTTCGTAATTCGTCAAATACTTGAAAAAGTGGGAGTTTATTAAAGCAGTGCGTCAGCTATTTGTAGACTTGAAAGCCTATGATTCAGTGACGGGGGAGGTCTTATATAACATTCTCATGGTGTTTGGTATCCGAATGAATCGTATAGTAGAGTCCGGGTAGGCAAACACGTGTTTGTCAGGTTTCTTATTTAGAATGGTTTGAAAGAAGGAGATGCTTTATCGCCATTGCTTTTCAAGTTGACTTCAGAGAACACCATCAAGAGGGTCCAGGTAAACCAGAATGGCTTGAAATTAAATGGTACTCATCATCTTTCGGTTTATGCTGCTGATGTTAACATATTGGGTGGAAGCGTAAATACTATAAAGAAAAACATAGAAGCTTTATTAGTTGCTGGTAAGGAGAATGGACTAGAAATGAATGGTGATAAAACTAAGGACATGGTTATGTCTCGAGATCAGAATGCAGGACGATGGTAGAGCATTAATGTTGTTAATAGATCCTTTGAAATAGTGGGAGAGTTAAAATATTTGGGAACAACATTGACGAATCAAAATTCTATCCAGGAAGAAATTAAGAACATATTGAAGGTAGGGAATGCTTGCTGTCATTTGGTGCAGAATCTTTTCTCTTCCAGTTCCCTATTCGAAGACATAACAATTGAGATATATAGATCTATAATTTTGCGTGTTGTTTTGAATGGGTGTGACGCATGGTTGCTCACATTGAGGGAGGAACATAGGCTGAGGATGTTTGAGAATAGGGTGCTGAGGACAATATTTGGGCCTAACAGAGAAATGGAGAAAACTACATAATGAAGAGCTTAATTCTCTCTACTCACCAAATATTATTCGGGTGATTAAATCGAGAAGAATGAAATGGGCGGGGCACGTAGCACGAATGCGGGAGAGACGAGGTAGATACAGGATTTTGTTGGAGAAACCTGAGAGAAAGAGTCCACTTGCAAGACATAGGCTTAAATGGAAGTGTAAGTGCTGCAACAACAGCAGTATTGGTGGCGGTGGTGGTGGTGGCGGCTGCGTTGATGGTGGTGGCATTTAGTAATTGTTTAACTGGCCAGTGTTCATTCCTGTGGTACAGTACAATGATTGACTAATTCCGCTTGACAAGCGTATGGAACTTCTGTCGTAAAGAAATTTGTTTTCTACGGACCGTTTTATGTAGCCTACATTTGATTGACCAGTACGTAGTTTCCATATAATCGTAACAACAGTATAATTCGTTGCTAGAGTGAGTTGGCATGTGTGTGTGTGTATTGTTCTACTCGATGAATTACCCTCTTGTTAGAAAACAAGAACTCTAGTAATCAGTTACTGAAATTATAATTCTGATGCCATTTGCTTCCCGTACAACGTGCTGCGATATGAATAAGCAATTTGCACGTGTATTGCACTGTTGGAGGGCTGTTGCAACAACTGAAATGTGTGTGTGTGTGTGTGCGTGTGCGTGTGTGTGTGTGTGCGTGCGTGCGTTTGACCTCTGCTGGCAGTTTTCCGCAGACAGTATTCTTATGTGACAAATAGGCCTAGAATGTGGCTTTTTAAATAACATGAAATTTATGATTACTCGGACGGAATATTTATGCATGGGGCCGTGCTAGCTAATTATTAAGAAACCCAAGGAAACTACACTTTTTTGATTGCTCCACTGACTACTTGGATTAAAGTCCTTCAGAACCTAGTAGCTGCTTAGCTACTGAAGAAATTCTATGTCTTTATGGGACACAAAGAATAATAATCGTGTTCAAAAGAACCCATCATAGGACCTGGTCCCGAGACGAATCAGCCTAGTCCAGAAAATTGGTACATGTCATGAAATATGTTGTTAGAATCTATGAAATGTATTTGAGAATTGTTGCGATGTGGCGAATATATAGAGAAATGCAAGAATACGTAATGTGACGTAGGTACGAGTTTTACCTGATGTATGTTCTAGCTTTTCAGTACTGGATTTTTATGTGCAATGAACATAGTGCATCAAATTTAATGGGTAAGTTGTCTGTGCAGGAAATTAACTAAGCAGCATGTCATGTAGACATATAGGGGAGTGAATTTCCTTGGGCACTAGATGCTGGTGAATGGTCAGCTTCATATCCCAGCTGGTTTAACCCTATACTAAGTGGGTTGTTGGCTGATTTACCCATGAGCTGGTCTCGACAATGATGGGAGAAGATTTCTTTCCTCGCCGGGAATAGAAACTCAGATTCTTTGGAAGACTAACTCGTATCCTAGTCTCTGTACTGACTATGCTAATCACTTGAAAAGGTTGTTTACTTCAGTGGAATATAGATTTATAGACTTGTTAAATTTATGAAGTGGAGTTGTAAACATGCAGTGCATTGTTGGTGCGACACGTTTTTATAAAATGGTGGACCTTCGGACCTCATTGTTTACGTGAAGCATTGGTAACTAACTCGTTCATGGGGCAGTGATCTTTCTGAGAAGATAATGGCCACACATGTAGTCAACTTATGGCCTTTTATGGTACCCGAATGTTCATTACCATGTCCACAAGAACCCGCCACTGGTCACTGTTCTGCATCAGATGAGTTAATCTGCACCCTCCCCCAGCATTTCTTTATGGTTTGAAGGTACCCTTGCATTTGTGCGTGTGTCTTACAATGTTTTCTTTCCTTCAGGCTTTGCGAGAGAACTTTTCTTTCCATTTATAATTCTCCCACGAGCGCTACTTGCCATGCTCATCAATTCCAGCATTATATTATCCTAATATATGGTGAACGTAAAGCTTTTCCTAAGTGGTTCTGTCCGGCGTCCTGTAACTTCTTCTTAGGTCCAAACATTTTGCTCAGCCCTCGGTTCTGACTCGCCTTCAGTATACCGAGACTGCGGTCCTCTACGTACCTTTCTTGAGGGCGGACAGCACGGCCCTCCGAAACGCATCCAGAAAGTCTGTAATCTTAATGTCGTCGTGAGAACCTTTCAGGCACTCTCAGCATTTGTTCTTCCCTTATAATAAGAAACAGAGTTCCATACCTATAAAAACGGAATTATAATTTCCTACGTTTTAAAGTTTATGTGTTTAGATAGCAAACAAAAAGAGAATAGTGCTCTTAGCAATGAAAATGAAGAAGACAGAGTCACGGAAGCAGACAAAAACAGTTTCCTCTCCCACGCATTGAAACCGAAAGTGGTCTGTGAATGAGTATACGGAGAGTGAAACTGTCGGATAATTGATGTAGTGGGAATACTTCCCGCTACTCGCTAAGAAAGTTCTGGATCACTTGAAATCTAGGTGAAAGTCTGCATGAAACTGTTTCCTGTTGTCTAGTTGCAGTCTTCACATATTTGCCTGCAGCAGACTATGAAATCTGCATCACTTTGTTCCAGTCGCAAAGTTGCCAGGGAATTTTATGCAAAGAGAACACACATGACGATTGAAATAGTTGTTTATAATGCGTTTTATTCATTAAATGATCTCCTAAGAGGGATACCACTTCTGTCTGCGTGGTTCTTCTCCATAACAACTCACCATTTTTCTAATACATCTGATATTTGCTGATGTACGTAATACGTTGCGCGTATTTCATTGTGGTGTTCATCGGTCCGATACAGGGCCTAATCCGTATGTGTTCTACGTGAGTCTTAAATTGATCGGTATACTCTAAGAGAATATATTAGGTGTTCAAGGTGGCGAAATGGACTTCTTCGTCGTTTGGGCTCAAATTTCTTGTTTTCTTGTAGGTAGATAAGTAGGGAGGAAGATGGAGATGGTATGTTCCTCTGTAACCAGACTGCAGCATGTTATTATCATAACTCACAAGAATGCAGTTTGTATTTTAAGGCACTTGGTCCGATACTACGTATATTTAAGGGATTTCTTCCTTCAAAAAGTGGTACTTGACGTAACATTTGTAAGATCCTGCCAATGGACCCAATCCTGAGCCCGATGAATCCAGATTACACCCTCTCGTCACGTTCTCTTTCTTTGAACACGACAGTGTACTTCCGAATTCAATAAGAATCGAGAAATTTGACTACGTGATAGACTGTTAGCATCTCAAGGGACGCTGATTCGTGTAGTTGTGCCAAAAACTGCGTTTATGTATGATGTAACTAACCGGTTTGTCTCAATATCTGTGTCAGTATGTCCGTCGCGGTTACTGAATCAGATTCTAGGGAAAACATGTTCGTATATGTTTTGAATTACCCCTTTTTTGTTTCGTACATAAACCTTCAGTTCTCTCGTTTACAAATGGCAGATTAGTGACGAGTTCTGTTGTTAAGAAACAGGTACTTGCTTTTAGCATTTTATTGCATATGGGCGTGGTACTTGGTTTCCCACTTTAGCTAAGGACAAAGATTGATGGTGTTTGGGAACACAGTGCTGAGGAGAATGCTGTGCAGAAGAGAAGAGGACGTAACGGAAGGATGGATAAAATACGTGAGACGCCGCATACCTTGTTCTGTTCACTAGGCAACATCCGGATGTATGTATCAATGAGTATGAAATGAGCAGGACGTGTAGTGTGAATGACAGTATAAAAATGCATACGAAATTTTAGTCTGAAATCCTGATTGGAAAATACTAGTTGGAAGACCAGACTAGTAGAGGAAGGAAAATATTAAGATCTTGGAGAGGTAGGGTGTGATGGCGTGCGCTCGATTCAACGTACCTCGGGATGAGATCCACTGCTGTGCTTGCGTGAGCACGACCGTGGAGTTGGTATTATTTACTGCAATGTGATGATCTCATATGGCGTATTTTTAATTTCGTATTTCATCAGGATCGTTAATTGTTTGTAGTCTGAATGTGATTAAGGGGGGACAAGCACACAAACACCGTGTAATTTAACCGTATGTTTTCTTATAAAGTGACAAAAAAATTTTTAGGGCTAACAAGATAGGGAATGTACGTACAACGTAACAGTGAGGCGCGTTCGTATCTTTGAATGCTGGACACTCCTCGGATGGTCATACCGTTTAATTCTCAGGCGTCACACTTTTGTTGTTCATAATTGTACACGCATTATAGAACGTTGTCACGACTATTCGTCTCTTTAATTATGCAGTATTTTTGTGCAGAACTTTGGTATATGTCTATGCTGATTTTGTCTGTAGTAAATTTATAGGCCATACGTAACCTCATATATTCACCACATCGAAATATTTTGTAACTACTGACTTAAAAACAAGTTATTGTGCGCAATTTAAGGGCACAGTAATAATGTAACTACATAAAAATTTCATATTCATATACCTAATTAATAAATATTAAATATTATGATTGTTCTTTTTTTCACTTGAGTTGGCATAATGTAAATTGTATGAGGAAAGAAGGCAGAATGGTATTGATTGTTTTCGAATACTATTGAAGGCAAGAATGTGACTTCAGTAACCAAAGTAAGCATAAATGTATGTAGGTGTTCACGAACGTGCGTGTTATTTTTGCCTAATTTTAACGAAACTCGATTTTTCTCGAAGGTTTTGTTAAAACCATCCATTTAAAATTTCACGGAAGTCCATTCTGTGGAAGTCGAGTTATTCCATGCGAATGGACGGCCGGATGAATAGATGTGTCAGATTTGCTAATGCCCTCAAATTCACGTAATCTTTATGCCGTGTGTGTTTGTCAGTTGCTTTATGCGCAATATTGGGTGAACTACGTGGAGCAGTCATTCTTGAGAAGCTTATAGTCACTGATGTCGTTAAGAAATTCTCCACCTTTTATGGGACCCGGAAGAACTTCACCATACACACGAAAGCGGACACGTGGTCTGTGACCTGATTCAGACAAATACAGCCGGCAAACCTTACACCCGAGTTATGAATATCGGCTTAAAATTCTCGACTGATATGCACCTTTGTTTTCGAAGTGGCGTTATATCTTCACATTTTCAGACGAAACCTTTATGCACATTTTGCGTAGCTCAGATTTGTGCTACATGCCATGTCCGTCATATTCCCCATGATTTTTTCATCTAGACTGAGTTAAAAGGATGAAACTCATCGTTATTCAGTTTCTTCCATAATCGAACTTAAAACTACAAGGTGAACACAAAAGAACTTTACTCTTTGTAAATGATACAGAAAATAATTGCGACGTACTTAGAACTTCACATCTGAATTTGTTGATAGAGAAAAACACCTCACAGAAACTCAATGTGTGCTCCGCGAGTCACATGGCACGTATCGAAATGATAATCCAGCTCGTCCCAAACTTTGTGCAGTGTCCCTATTAATGGAGGCTGTGGTACAACGATTCGCTGCATAAACTCTGGCAAAGATCACGGAGAAGGCAGGGCGAACGCCATGTCTTTTGTATAGTTTTACGAGAAGAAGTCGTACATAACTGAATCTGGTGATCCTGGCGTCTATCTGCGCCGCACGACGTGATTGGCTGCTGCACGACTTATTCATATCTGGGGAATTTGCGCGTTCAGGTGGTTCTGAACAGCCTTGAGGATTTTCTGTTTTCCAGATTCGGACATTATGCCCTTTCACTTCGTCGTTGATGTGTAAAGTCACCTCAACACTACAAATGAACTTTGCGGCAAGTCATTTTCGTTTTCATTCCTGGATGATATCTGTCTGCAGAATTTTTATCGTACGGTCAAATATTCTGGTTTCAGAGCCTCGACCAATTTAAGTTTGTACGGTTTCACAAGTAAACTTTCACACAGGATTTTGGGGACGTTTGTGGTCACTGCGGATCACGACTTACTTGGCGCGTTGATTGTTGCGGGCTGCGTTTGAAGCAGTCCCTAGATAGAGAAGGGCAAGAGGATTATTGCCTTTTGCAGTTGCATCCTTTCTGCTTGAATGTCTTGTGCCAGGTGTATATGGATATTTGCTCTGGCGGTTCCATGTGATATTCATGTTGTACAGTTTTTTTTTTTAATTTTTAAATATTTATTGACAACATGCTCCATTACAAAGTAATACTACATGTTTTAAGTTTTCTTATATTGAACCACATTATAGCTAGTAAGATAGTTATTTGACTGACATGAGTAATATTACAATCTAGCGAGTGATGCGCTTTTGTTTTCTTATACTGAACCACATAATAGCTACTAAAATAGTTATTTGACAACTTACAGTACAGTTCTTACTTCCTTCGTCTTCACCAACTCTTCTGTTAAGGGGTAGCCGTTTTCAAAACTAGTGGCAACGAGACGTAATGAGATACTTTGAAGCCGAAAACGTCAGTCATCTTTACACACGTTTAGACAAATCAAACAACATAACAGAAAAAAGGTGAAAATGGCCATTCCAATAAGGGGGAAAAAAAACTTTTGGAAAATAACGCTATTATCGAAAACGCGGATTAAATTATCTCCATTGTTACATTATTTAAGCAACAGTTTCATGAAAAGATTATTGACTTTATTAACTCCAGTGCATTCTCTGCTCTAAATAGTAAAGTCCCACAACCTTTTTTCAAAAAGTATCAGAATTTTTCCAGATAATCACATCTCCACTTACAGGACACGAATGGAAATATATACATAAGAATTCATCCCTCTCCCCAAATGTAAGGGGTCTCGTCAGAATCCAAAGACTCCATACTCCCATCAGACCAGCAGCAAATCTTGCAGAACGCCCCAGGATACAAACTAGCCAGACTTATTAGAAACCTCTGTTTTAAAGGCTGTCTATCTGCAGCGGCGAGAACAACGTTTTGATATTAAATTTTATTTGAATTATATCTAAGTGTTGAGTTCCTACCTCACAGAATACATTGTGTCTTCCGTGAAAAGACAACCAGTTAACGCTCTTGAGGGAAATTATCGATGTGTATTGTGTGTGCATCATACAAAACAAATTCACTCGTTCGGAAAATGGAGGTTTTAAATATTAATGCGGTTGTTTTAAAAAGTTAGATCATACTTAAATCTATTCTTTTTAATTATAATGCCACCTACGGAAGAAAACTGAGTTGACGGAACAACTGATATACTTTGAGGTTGAATTATACCCTGTAATATTTTGAGACTCGTTTTCTGAATTTATGTCTGTTAAACGCATTTGCCTTCCTCAATCAGAAGTTTGATCCGCCTCAACGGAGATGCTGTACTTGCGAAGGAATGGGCTAATAACCGCAGTGTAAGGCGATCCTGACTCAGTATTCGGTGATTTATTTTCTGGACGAGATGAAGTGCTGGGTGACCTATACTGCACAGCAGCGTCGCTCTTACATTCTATTCCGTGCCAGCAGTTGTTAATCTTTGTTGCCCTCATCCCTTGCTTTATGCCAGAGTTTTTTTTTATTGCATCACTCGTCCTTCGTAAGTAGCAGAGGCTCTCTTTTATATTCCTTGTAAGTTTCTTGCTATTGTCAACGAGTTCAGTGATCAGTTTAACATTGAACAATCAAGTTACTCTTGCAAAATACAACAGGGAACATGGAATTATATAGTTGTTTCACATGAGCTATTAAATACCAACATTAACATCAAACGAACAGTGGTAGAATAAGGAAAATAAAGGAAATTAGTAATATCAGCAAATTAGTAATATCAATGGTGATGATGATGATGATGATGATGACGACGACGACGACGACGATGACGACGACGACGACGAACTGGAGGTAGCTGAGTCATTAAAGTAAGTCGGTGCAGGATGGACGTCAGAGGGTAAATATTCGACAGGAGAAGGGATGTGTTCTTCGCCACAACTTCAATACCACCTCGGGGGCCTACCCTGCCACTTTTCTAGTAGATACCGCAAGCTTTATTTTCCAGGGGCAAAGTGATCGGTGCATGGAGCTGACCACTCATATTTATTTCCGAGATTAAGAAACAGTAAAGCTTTATGTGTGCTAAGTTACACATCTTCTCAAGCACAGGGATAACTATAGGTCTGAAATTTGTGGATGCAACCTCATTCTCTCGGTTTTAGAGATTCTCTGAATCTTTGTTCAGACAAATGGTGGGGTGGGCGGGCACTCAGTTCGCTCTGAAGCCTCTGCATTCACAGGATAATACAGGAAACCGCAGTCTCACACTCGTGCCTGGGGGGAATTTTAATACCCATAGTCTGCTTAAACAAAAGAAACGTAGTGTATTTAATACGAGGTGCGAGCCAAAAGTTTTCAGACTGCGGCAATGTAACAATTTTGGCTTGCCGTAAAGGCCTGTCTCTTTCAAAGTACTGCCCTTCGGAGTTCATTCAGCGGTACCAACGCCTCTCCTACTGCTGAAAGTGTCTCAGAAATTCCTGTTCCTTAATGCTCTCCAGAACCTCCTGCGGTTCAACTTGAATCTTCACCCTATTCTCGAATCTTCTTTTCCTTTAATTGGATTGTGATCTTGTGACCTTTTATGACCTAAGAAAAGAAGTTTATATCCTCAATTTATCTTGAAGTTGGTGTTACTTTTGGTCCCTATTCAACAGACGGGGCACAAATTTGGTAGCAGTCCGCCTCGTGTTTAAACTTTAGTTTGAAGTGCTTTGTCATATACCGTGTCAGCCCTAGCATGTTACAAACATCGCTAATCACACGCCGTCTATCATTGTGGGTAACTTCACGCATTTTTCCACATTTTCGTCACTAGTACGTGACGATAGGCGACTTGGTAAATGTCAAGTTTACTTTAGAACAGGCTATGAAGGCTCAGAGGGGAAGTGCAGGTGTAGCTCTACTCTTTCTTTTACCTCGGCGCTAGATGGGGGTAGGCAGATAGGCGACCTTTACTTACAAAATTCTCAGTGGAGGTTCGGCGGCTTTTCAAAAGGTGTGTGTTCTACTCATGGTGTCATCACCAACGGCTTTTTGAGCATTTTATTAAAACTTAGAAGCTGGTGTCTCGAGGCGTAAAGGAAACGTTTGCAAGCTCTCTCGTCCTTAGGGTCTGCCATTTGAATGGCCTACAAGGATTGCAGAACGCACTCACTACAAACGTCCATTGAACAAAAACGCAACATTCTGTGATGGGGCAATCCCAAGGGTAATTTATGGTAGTTCAACTCAGCGGTACGTAGTGGCGCACGGCTGCATTATGTCCAGTTAGCACTTCACACAGCCAGTCCGGAAACTCTTGGCTCGCACCTCGTATTCAAAAGCACGTCTTTCTTCCAACACTCCAAAACCATTTCAGGGAAATTCCGGGACAGTGCCTTAGATATATTTCTTCCAAATCCTTCCTCTTAATAAATCTTTATATCCGGGAAAATTTCCGTTATTTCGTTATTCCGCAGACCTACGCCTTAGACCGCGTGGCCACCGCTTGGAAACTTTGAAGCTTAAATGTTGTCTAAATTACATTTAAGAACCACTTCTACCCCACAGAAAACCTGCTTCCCAATTATAACGATTACTCGTTGGATGCTGTTGAAGGGAATACTCGCAAACAACCTCTTTTTTGTGTTGTGTAGTATGAAGTTACTAGTTCTGGCTCTGTCACATGACGAGGTAACACAATATTTACACGGAAATCCATCCCGTCTTTA
>Ga0268261_10001498_pt1 | contig 16115 bp, 12 predicted proteins | sample TergutNc150P1_FD_190353 | JGI IMG/M metagenome (GOLD analysis project Ga0268261, IMG submission 190353) | Nasutitermes corniger P1 segment gut microbial community from laboratory colony in Florida, USA - Nc150 P1 (SPAdes) (version 2) | ecosystem: Host-associated > Arthropoda: Insects >... | reverse complement strand
GTGTGTGTGTGTGTGTGTGTGTGTGTGTGTGTGTGTGTGTGGCAGAAAGCATGGTTTATATATGTAGTGAGCTAGATATGTTATTCCGTAGGAAGCTGGCATTGTTGTACTTAAACACAGTATTTCCTATATTCTCGAGCTATTGCCATACCCCTGGTCCTTGTGTTATGCAATATTTACTCTAAATTATTATTTGCAGTGTTTTCGTGCTTATTTTAATGCTGTATAAATGGAATAAGTAATAGCTAACAAAATACTGGTGATCAAAAAGTAGCATGGTGTGTGGGAGATGTATTTAGTTTGTGTTACCTTATTTTAATTTCACCAGTAAACCTTCCAATGCTTTAAATTCACAAAGCAAAGTCTTCTTAATTAGCTAACAGTTGTTCTGTTAGTCAAGAAATTCTCTGGTCTCTGTGGTAGCGAAATATTCAATACCATATCTATAATTATATAGTGAACCAACAATTGCACACTGGTAAAATATGTTTTGACATATATTATCAATCACTTACATGTTATGGCTGCTTTTGCAACCTTCAGGGTGCTATTACAAGAATACTGATAAAATATAAATTGCTAAATTGCATACGTAAAACCACTTATTGTTACAATGTTTAAGTGCACCCTGTGGCTGTAAAATGTCAGGTTATGCATTATTGAAATTAGTTAAAATTTACATTGTTGTTAAAAACAAATACAGCTGGGTTTGTTTATGTTGTTAGTTACATGTAGTTGATACACACCCTGTGTTCAGTGAGTAGAGATGTGTACCACATGGGAGATCTCTAAAATCTTAAGAAGGGAGATCACTTTAGTCTTAAATGATCTCCCCTGTGGTGCACATATTTACACATTTAACAAGGTGTGTACCAACTACATTTAACTAACAACATAAACACACTGATTCTGTTTTTAACAATAATGTAAATTTTAACTATTTTTAGCAATACATAACCTGACATCTTGCAACCATAAGGAGTGCTTGCAATAAATATTGTAACAAGAAGTGGTTTTACTTACACAATTTAACAGTTTATGTTTCATCAGTATTGTTGTAATAGCACCTTGATGATGGTTGCAAAAGCAACCAAAATATGTAGGTGATTGATAATATATGTCAAAACATATTTTACCAGTGTGCATTTGTCATTTCACTACATCAGTGTAAATATTTCTTTAATTCAGGATATGGAACATACTAAGTTCATTCAGTACCATGCATACAAGAATCTGCCACTGGGCCCTTTCCTTAGCCAGATATATCCATTCCACATTGTACTTCAAATTGAAACACCACATTGATTTTAACTTCCCTACCTTATTAAAACAGAATGTTATTAAACAAATACAAATTTGTTTACTATTAAAGGACTAAAAATTACACACACTGAATAACCTGATATCTTTCACAACTGAGATTATCCTCAGGATTGTGTATATTTTCATGAGATGTTAAAGTGACACACATTTGGATTGCCTCCATTGCCTTGTGTTTTGTTAAAACAAAATTTTGGAAGTTGTGTTTTAACAACAAAGTGAGATGCTGGAGAAAATCCAGTAATGTATCAATTTAATAATACATATTTGTCACAAAAGACTTACCTTATTAGATAATTCATTGCTTATTACTAATATGATGGTTGTATGGCTTCCAATGCAGAAATAGTATGAAGTAAAATCTTCTCAGGCTGGCAGCCATGTCATGTTTTTAAAATCAACTGGCATTTCAGAGATAGATTCCATCATCATCATCATCAGGGTTCTGATGTCAGAACCCTGATGATGGAGACAGATGATTTGAAGAACATGATGCATTCTCAGCCCAAGAAGATCATAATGAATTTTGTTGCCATGAAAGCTTCAAGACATGGAAATGTTATTGATTTATTTACAACCATGATATCTGGAAATATTTATATGCATTCTTTGTGAAATGTAGATACACCATGTGTGGTACAATTAAGCGTTCTTTGCAGTGCTTAAAGTGCTAAAACACTTTATAAGCAAAACTTTTTTATCACCAACTTGATGCACAAACTTCTTGTTTATTTACATATAATACATTAATTAAAATCCTCTACATGTTTCGAGCATACCCTGCCGTAATTGTATATATGCAGTCTCTGGTATCGTCACTCTCTGCGGGTGACTGTCTTGTGCACCGGTTAAGAAAGAGTTCTTTCTTAACCGGTGCACAAGACAGTCACCTGCAGAGAGTGATGATACCAGAGACTGCATATATACAATTACGACATAGACCTCCTGAAGATGAGCCTGGTATGCTCGAAACATGTAGAGGATTTTAATTAATGTATTATATGTAAATAACCAAGAAGTTTGTGCATCAAGTTGGTGATATGAAAGTTATACTATGATGCACGGTCAACCAATCATCAAGACTTTATAAGCAGTTCAAGTAAACCTTTCTGATACCATCAGGATGCAGTCAATTTATTCTGAAAGTACTGAAACATTTTATAAGTAAAACCACTGAAATGAACTGTTCAGTATCAGGATGCAGTAATTTTAAATAGCACAGCAAAAGGATAAAGGAAAGTTTAACCCATTATATGGACATGTCAGATGAGACTTGTGGCAGGTAATGGCAGTGTGTATTTGGGAGTGGTGTGTGTCTCATCTATAACAGTTTTTGTTTATCCATATGACTTTATTTTTACTTGTCATTCACAGATGCTATGATGGTGGCCTCTGTGTCATTTAGGTAGCTGTGACAGTCTTTTTTTATTGATGTCTAGTTTCTTTGTATTTCTGTTTTTTGATTTCCAAGTGCATGTGCGAATGGTTTGTGAATATGGCGTATTGTAAGGGTCATAGTGCAGATTTGAAAAGCCACACCACAAGCAGCAGCTGGCCAATTAAATGCCTTTGCAACAAACACATGTTGATCTTGCAAGGTTCCTCATCTGTGTTCATAGAGGTATTTACATCCTGCTGATGTTGCTGGTAGATGGCTGAGGATCATGTGCCATATGCAGTTGACATTATAATTTACAGTTTTGCCACATGCATTCTTTTTATGAACAGCTTGTATTGTTCTTTGAGGAAAGTTGTGTCAGAAGTTACTTCTTGATTATTGTTAACTTACAATTAATAAAATTTCCTTAATGTGTTCGCTTCCACATACGAGAACAAAAATATTTCAGAATTACTTTAGTCTGAATACAGCTTGTGCAAAGATTGTCTTGTCAAAATGAAATTGATAATATTTTTAGTTTGTGTTTATCTTTGGACACTCTTTCTCTGTAGTTTTATGTACTGAGTGAAGAGTAAACTGTGCAGTCATAGACTGAAGAAAACACTTAAGATTTGGGTGAGATGTCTGTATGTTAGTCTTTTTGGATACTGGATCAGATGGACAAGAAATCAGCCTCTGATTGACTGTGATAGCGAACATGTTAGTAATGTATTTTTATGAATGCTGTATTTTAGTCATCTCTTTAAGTAGCTGTTTTGTTCAATACACTTTGTGTACAGGATGCCCCACTTGTAACAACTGCCATGTCAGTATACTGTCAGATTGTGATTAGGTGATGATATCTATAGTACTCTGTGATATAACCCACAGCATGTTATAACAGGTGCTGGAAATGACCTCTTTCAGCTCTCAGACATGCTTGACAACTGGTGAACATTTACTGGAAGTTTTTTGAAGTTCTTGTCATGAAATTGGCAATACTGCACATTTGATGTTGTCTTTAAATTTGTCCTTTGTGTGTGGGTTGTTCTAATGAATCTGGTTTATCAAATTTCTCCATAGTAATAATCACATTGATTGAGATTGGGTGAATGAGCAGACCACAGAAGGTGAAAATTATTCAGTTGCACAAAATGTTGGTTAAGCCAGTCACTAAATTATTTACTGGATGTGCAATTGCACGGTGTTGCTGAAATAATGAATATTCCTTATTATCATTTAGGTTGTTATTAAATGGTGTGAATGTGTCTAATATAGTTTTCTGAATTATTGTTTCTGAATAAAGCTGCATTCAATAATTCTTATACTGATAACACACCATAGATCTGCCTTAATATCATGTAATTCTTTGCAGATAACAAAACTTTCCTCTCGCAAAATCTGGCTCCATATTGGACATACTGGTTTGATTGAATTGATATCTTAAAGGGTTTGGGAGGCTGCATTGAAAGTCTGCTCTTTCGTCTGTGAAAAAATATTACATTTGATTCTGCCTCTTGTACAAAAATTCAAAATTTATGAGCATTTAAAGAAAATTAACACTCTGTGTGCTATGCTGCACTTCATCTGCAGTAACAAAATGCATACTTCCCTATAATGCAGTAGTTATAATGTGAGACTGTGTCTTAAGTGAGTCAGCAACAATGCGATAACACACTTAAGACTGCCAGGTTGGTTCCAAAGTGGTGGGACTCACCGTATGGTGGAAAGTTTATGAGCAATGAAATATATATATATATATTTTTTTCTTTTACAGATGGACAATCCTGTGTCTACAAGCATCAATTACATAGGTTCGCAAAATAATGCCACGCACTATTCACAAGTAAGTAAGGATTGTGCATGTGTTGGACTCTGCAGACTTGTAAGCATGCACTGTTCAGTCTGAATAAAAGGATCATCATTTTACTGAACATTTCATTGTTATATACAGTACAATACAATATAATATACATTCCATGGATCCTTGAGACTGTCACAAGACTCTAGGATGTGGAACATGTCACAAAACATACAAATATATAAAAATAATACACTGTAAAATATACATTTACAACAGTCATATAAGTTAGCAATACATATCATCTGTGCATGCGAAAAATTCATCCGCAGAGTAAAAGGAGTGTGCATATAAAGATTTTTTCAAGGCTGTTCTGGACTGTGTCTTTTCATTCTTAAGGCTTGTAATACTTCTTGGTAAGCTATTAAAAATTTTGTATGTGAAAACAGAATTTGCTGCATAGTTTATGAAGAAGTAAAGATATGTATAATCATATGTGAGAATGGAAGTTCTTATAGTACAGGTTATTCATATTACTGTGTTTAGAGATACAACATGGTGAAGTTTTGTAGTTGGATGTGTGGTGTGATCAAATAGCTTCTGGCCTGACAACAAGATGACACTACTGCTGCCAGCATGGACTTCTCTCACTAGGTGTAGATCAAGTAGAGTCTTATGAGTCATTTCCAACTTTGTGTAGAGTTATACTACAATGATTATTGAGTAATATTCTGCTAAGTACAGATGGGTATTTTACATTTGTGATTTTGGTGTACCCACTTACTTACTCCATGGAGCATAGTCCTTCTTAAGAGGCTGACTGGTTTTCAGCCATTCAAGAAATTCCCCACATTTAATGGAACCCGAAGGTTCATCGCATTCACAAGTGCCCACCACCTGTCTGTATCCTGAGCCAGCTCGATTCAGTCCGTACCCCCACATCCCACTTCCTGAAGATCCATCTTAATATTATCCTCCTGTCTATGCCTTGGTCTCCCAAGTGGTCTCTTTCCATCAGGTTTCCCCACTAAAACCCTTTCTACACCTCTCCTCTCACCCATACCTGCTACATGCCCCACCCATCTCATTCTCGATTTTATCACCTGAACAATTTTGGATGAGGAGTACAGATCATAAGCTCCTCATTATGTTGTTTTCTCCACTCCCCTATTACCTCATCCCTCCTAGACCCAAATATTCTCCACAACTCCCTATTCTCAAACACCCTCAGCCTACATTCCTCCCTCAATGTTAGTGACCAAGTTTCACACTCATACAAAACAACTGGCAAAATTACAGTTCTGTATATCTTAATCTTTAAATTTTTGGATAGCAAACTGGAAGACAAAAGATTCTGCACCTAATGATAGCAAGCATTCCCTGATATCAGTCTGCTCTTAATTTCTTCCTGAATAGAATTTTGATTTGTTAAGGTTGTTCCCGTATATTGGAACTCTTCCACCATTTCAGAAGTCTATTATCAATCTTCATATTGTGACTTCGTCCTGCATTCTGATCTCGAGACATGACCATGTACCTAGTTTTATCAGCATTTACTTCTAGTCCAGTCTCCTTACTGGCCACTATCAAAGCTTCTGCGTTTTCCTTTGTAGTATGTATGCTTCCTCCCAATATAGTAATATCATCAGAATAAACCATAAGCCTGGTGATTTGTGACTTTTTAGCTTTTCAATAACCAACTCAACCTCAGAGGCACTTGGCTTAGGCACTAGTGGTTCTGCTGTCTATATTTCTGTTTGGCTAACATCATTAACCCCATGTACATTTAATAGCTGGGAGAAACAAGCCAAAATACTGTGGGAATCTGCAACCAAATCACCCTTCTTATCCTTTACTATATTAGTTCTAGGCAGGTAACCCTTCTTAAAATTATTGATGCCCCTATACAAGTCCCTAATATTTTTTATCTTACTGTTAGTTTCAAGTTCCATATTTTAGCTTTCAGATATGCCTTTTTTATGTTCTTGAAATGTCTGCTAGCTTCACATCTTACATTGTTTAGATTATTTACACTGCTTGGGCTTGGATCCTGTACCCAGTGCATTTTAGCCTGCCTCCTTTGATCTAAAAAATGTAAACATCCTTCATGAAGCCATGGTTTATGCTGCTTCAATTTGTGCAGACCTAGACACTCTGTAGCTGAGGTTTTGATATTCTCTTTAAAGTTCTCCCAAGCCCTGTTTATGTCCTCGCTATCACTTAAGTTCTCCAAAGCTGCAAACCTGTTTGAAATCTCAATCTGATACTCTGTCCTAACCTCCAGCTCATTTGGCTTCCTGAGATTAAATGTTTCCCCATCCAACTTAGGTGCTGCTTGTTTACTTACTGCCAATCTTTCCCTGACTTCCGCAACCACCAGATAGTGATCAGTATCAGTCAGCTCCCTTAAAACTTTGTACATCTAGTATACTTGAATGCCATCTCCTATCTACCAATATGTGATCAATCTGGTTGTGAATCTTCCCATTAGGAGAGAGAGAGAATATTTTCAAACCGACAATTGGGAATGAGAGTCTACATCAGGATAGTAATGATAATGGTCTTGGAATAGTAAACTTTGCCACGTCAATAAATCTAGTTGTTAAGAACACAATGTTCCTGCACCGAGACATTCAAAAGTACACCTGGACCAGGTGTACTTTTGAATGTCTCGGTGCAGGAACATTGTGTTCTTAACAACTAGATTTATTGACGTGGCAAAGTTTACTATTCCAAGACCATTATCATTACTATCCTGATGTAGACTCTCATTCCCAATTGTCGGTTTGAAAATATTCTCTCTCCCCTCTTTTGCATTAAAATGACCTAATAGAATTTTTATATGGTACTTAGGAAAATGATAAAAAAAGTGCTCTAAATCCTTATAAAAACTGTCTTTTTGAATTATCACTTTTCTCCTCACTTGTTTCAAGCAGTTACCATACATCTGACTTATTTGTTTATTTTATTATGTTTGTCTTTTATGACTTGGTATGACTTTATATGACTTCGCAAACCAATATGGCAGTGAACCCTTGACAAAGCCATGACAAGCCAACACTCAAGGTTGCATTTTCTTATTATTGGTTTTGTGTTTTACAAAGTCGACAGTGGCAGAGATAAGTAATTATTTAATTAAGGAGCATTTGGTAGCAAGTGTTTGGATGCGTAAAAAGATGGCACAGGTCAGATGATGAATGAGGTGATGACACTATTTCAGTAGTGATTCGGAAAGCCAAGTCCACACAGAGCAACTGAACCTCATTGAAGCATTCCCATGCCGGTGGATAGGCCATGGTTTTGCAACACCCCCTTCACCAGTATTATGGCCTCTTTGCAGTCTCATGTTTGCATCGGATTTTGCTGTAAACGGGGGAAAAATGCTGCAATGATTTTCCACTTTCAGAAGCAGCATGAGAAGGTGCTGAATGTTAGGGATGTCTATCAGTGAGCAAGACAGTTGAAAATGTGAACCGAGTGAAGGAACTTGTCCTTAAAACAGAATAATCACAATCTTTGAAGCTGCTGGCATTTTGGGAATTTTATTTGGGTCAGAGAATTCTGAGAGACAATCGGAAAGTGCATTGGATTGCCACAAAATTTGTGCCCCTCCTGTTGGGTGAGGGCCAGAAGGAGATTGCTTTGGTCCTAGGCACCGTGAGCTTTTATAGTTAGTTTTACAGGTGGGATACAGTAGCCCGCTGACCTCAGATTTTAAAGCCTTTGAAGCTGATATTGTGGAGAATCCACACATCACATTGTGTATTTTAAAATCTGCTGTTATATGTCTGTGTTACCAATTTTGTGAATCTCATTATGTTGTCATGTGATTGCTACAATACTGTACACTTCTTAATTCTGGTAGATAACCAATTTGATGCACAGTTTCTTCTATGATATGTTTATTTGAATCCTCTACATGTTTTGAGCAACTATGTGCTCATCCTCAGGAGGATGACTGTATCAATACAACATCTGGTATAATCACTCTGTGCTAGTGGCTGTCCGGTATGCAGGTCAAGATGGGATGGAAAAAAAAACTGTACACTGTTTGTGCAATACAGAATGCAGCAGTATACAGTGGAATGTATAACACAATCAGCATCCTGTGCTTTGGTAGTAAATAACAGAAATCGTACATGATGCCTTATCCTGTTGTTGTTTGACCATGACTTTAGTTTGTAGGCAAGAAGAGTTAATTGATTGTTTCTTGCTTTGCATTAACTTTTATGTGCCAGTTAAGGGGTAGAAAGTACAGTGACATGTTACAGAAGATTTCTAAATGCTTTCTTGGTCAGTATGTATATGTATTCATGCAGCTGTCAGTAAATAAGTAGTTTCAGTATATGTTTAGTTATTTAAGAAAAGTACATACTAAGAACAGGCAGTCTGACTAGTTTCAGTAGCATAGATAATGTCCTCAAAGACCCTGCAGTTTGTGGAGCCCCATGGGTCAGACGGCCCCTGAACATACAGAATATTGAAATCAGTTGTGGTTTCTTTCAGATGGACTTCCTTCCTGGATCAACTATTAGAAGAAGCCTAATAATTTTACACAATGTTAAATTTTTTTGCCATTTGTACTGTCAGATTTTCTTTTTTCAAGGTATATGCTTCTTTTGTAGTGTTTTTGTAAAATAGAGCGTTATTTACCACTGTGTGAATGTTTGCAGGCAGTTACTCATGGCAGTCCAGAGGATGGGTTGACTCAAGTCGGAACACATGAGTTGTCAACAGATCCAGGATATTATAGCCAATCCCCATCACAACTGCAGTACAACCGTCCAGTGAACATCAATCCCAGCGGAGGTAGTACGCAACACACCACACCACAGACCCCAAACACTCCCTCTAGTATTCCAGATATCATTCTGACAGGTAAATATTTATGTATTATATTAAAAAAAAAGTTAAATTCAGTGAGGATATGCAGAAATGTTTGAAAAAACTTTTGGCTGGAGTGTGTCATTGCATGAGTCGTTTGTTCTACAACTCCCGGATTTGTGGATCAATAAAACAGTGGCGGGTTTCATGAGCACTGGTGCACTATCTGTCTTACATTATTCCATGGAATTAAGTCCACAGTTCTGTTGCTAACACATTTGTTGACTTACAATGTGGAATTTTAACATCTATATGTGGTTTGAGGTTGTCACATTGGTGAAGAGTGGCATTCTGGTCGTCTGAGTTTGACCCCCATTTAGTCTGCATCTTAATGTCATATATTCTTGCCCTGAAGGTACATGCAACTGGTTATTCCTTAACGATACAGCTTCACAACATGGAAAATCATAGTTTCACAGTTCTTGCCATGAGGGTCTCAAATATCGCATATAGTGACTTCCTGGCCTAACAAGTTCTCCTGCCTAAAATGCTGGAACAATTTAGTACCAAACTTTTCACATATGAGTAACACATACATTTTCTTCTTAACATATTTTCCACTTGAAAGGATTTACCACAAAAGAAGCATGAAAATTTAATTATATGCCAAATTTTTCATCCATTAAATATGTTTTTGCATCAAAGTCTGTTTAATTTCTCATTCGTTCATTGTACTGTATTGGTCAGGATGCTGTTCATCACCAAATCTGTTCAACTTATACAGCGAGTGCCCTGCCAAGGAAGCTCTTCCCAAAGGGTTTGGGGACTTCAAAATAGGACAAGTAATTTGCACTGTGAAATATGCAGATGACCTTGTGGTAATGGCTAAGGAAGAAACTGTAGTACAGGAATGAATGATAGACTGAATAAAACTGGAAGGTGTTCTGGATTGGAAATGAGTGTGGAAAAAAGTGAGGTAATGAGAATCTCAAGGCACCCATCCTCATTATTGGTTATGATTGATCACAAATAATAACTGGAGAATGTGAAGTATTACAACTGTTTTGGGTAGCGTGATAATAAATGATGCAAGGTGTACATGTGAAATTAAATCCAGGATTGCCATGGCAAAAGTAACGTCAGCAAAAAGAAGACTTTTCACCAGCAAATTCAAATTAAATTTAAGAAAGAAACTAGTAAAGTGCTACATTTGGAGCATAGCTTTGTCTGGTGTTGGAACTTGGACACTGTAGAAAGTGGATGAGAAATACCTGGTAAGTTCTGAAATGTTGTGCTGGGGAAGAATGGAGATCAGATGGACCAATCATGTGGAAAATGAAGAAGTATTACATAGAATCAGGGAGGAAAGGAATATCCTGCCTACAGCAAAAGGAAGGAAGGCTAACTGGATGAGTCACATCTCGCATAGAAAATGCTTTTTAAAAAATGTTATTGAAGGAAAGGTGGAAGGATGGACAGAGGTGACAAGAAGGTGGGGAAGAAGATGTAAGGAAGTGTGAGGATACTGGAAACTGAAAGGAAAGGCACTTGATCACACTCTTTGGAGAACTTGTTTTGAAGAAGCTATGGACCTGTCATAAGACAGACTACGGAATGAATAAATATGGTGATGAAACAACACTCAGTCTGTAAGCTGAATCTCTGATGTCATTTCCACCATGGTTTAGAGGTACAGATAAGCAGCTCATTGTTAACCTGTGGAAATGTGTGGTGGAAATGACATTACATTCCGACTGCACTGCTGTCAGTTTTCTCACATGCATTTCACATAGTGTCATGGGGTATGATTTGCAGTCTACAGCATGCATAGGTATAGGTTTTTAATGGAGCACATTGTGGTTGTAATTGTTTTACTTTAATTTCAGTAATTTTAAGTGTTCTGGGTGCAGGATTTGTAGTCTGTTTGTGTTTACTTCATACTGCTTATATGTGTACAGTTTCTGTCGTGTAGAGCTGTTAATTACTGAACACATCGTCAGCATGGCTACTATATCATAAACTACCATAGAAGTAAGCTACTCTCAGGTTATGAAACGCTGGATATTATAAACACAGCAGATACTACTTAAAATTTTCCTTGCCAAAAGACTGCCGAAAAGCCTTGGGTTTCTTTGTCATCTTAGTATGTGAGACAGTGCTGAGCCTGTAAGTGAATGTCTGAGCCAAGAGGAGGTAAAAATAACAGAATATAATAAGGTCAGAATAGTCCTTATGGAATATTTCTAGCAAAAATGGTTTCTTCATCTACCATTTGTGGTTGTAAATAGAAAAATCTTGTCAAGTGTTCAAGAATGTGCCAAAATCACTAAAGAAGGTAAGACTCAGAATATGGTTTATTGGTGAAAATTAATCATTTAATGCAGATTTTGTATGGAATAATAATTTGGTAAAGGGAATGTCAATTTCAGTACATTTTTACAAACTAATATTGTTTTCAGGCTTACAGTTTTTGGACATCTTCTTGCCTAACAAGCCAAATTAGTTTAATTTTATTAGAAACTTCTTAAGAGGGCACTGCGTAGTTATTAATTTACATTTCTTGCTCACCTTATCACATGTGTAGAAGCATTTGAATTGAAGTAGGCATCATAAATTCTTAACACAACTTCTTGTTTTACTTTCTTTTGTAATGTGCAGTATATATATGTGTGATTCTTTCTGCATACGTAATGTGACATCACTTTGCTTTGTAATTACAGATTTCTCTTCAAGCACAGGAGATGACCTCTCTCGACAAGAGTTTGTGAAAGACTTGGGTTCAGCAATGTCAGGTTCATTTGATACAGATCTGCTCCCTTCAGATGAAATGCTGAGGGAGGGTCTTGTGCCCATTGATTTCGATGGTCTTCAGATGCTGACAGACCCAGAGATGAATGTTATAACGGACCCTTCAACGGAAGACAATTTCCGTTTAGACAAGTTGTAGTAGCAACATGACGGCCAGAGTGCCGAATCAGTTTGAGGTTTGCCCCATGACCAAACCAACCAAACCAAGAAGAGTGTCGTGTGTCCAAGGTGAGTGACCATTTCCATTGTGTGCCATTTATAGTGTTTGTCACCCGCAAGTCTGTATGAACTAGACGAGTGCCTGTTGCCATGCCTAGAGTTATGGACCCTTCACGGTGAAGAGCTGCTCATCGTATGTTTTGGAGAATATAGCATGGAAATAGAGAAATTTTCCTCCACTTTTTGATATTAACATTCCTTTCCTTGAACTGTCACCAATTTTCTCTGCAATGCCATATGGCAAAATTTTAAAAGCACATATTTTTGTGTACTTTCTGTGTATACGAAATTTTTTCCAAGAAGTTTATCCTTTGTTAAAACAACAGAAATATAAACAGTTTTTGGGGGTTCTTTAACGTTTTCTGTGTGTGTACAACACAAGGAATACTTTCTCCAATTTAAAATTCCAAAGCGTGTTTATTATAAGGAATGTAGATTCATTTGCTGATGGATGTTCCTATATAAAAAGAGCTCTGCTGTCTTGAGGTGTGTGTTCTGAGTGTGCCAGTGTTTGGTCAGTTTACAGGATGGCTGGACACACATCTTAAATTTATGATCACTGTACAGCATATTGCTTAAGGAACTAAGGGAGAGTAAATTAAGTCAAAGTTTGTCATCAGAAAGTACCTAAATGCTGTGTGATTATTAAAAGGATTATTAATTGTAAACCACTTGAATAGACCCATTTATGGAGAAATGTCTTTTTGAGTATTTCTTATAAAATGTTTGTTTCAGTTTTGAATAATTTTATTCTGCTACTGAAATTTAGCAAATATGAGACAATAATTGGCTTAAAGTTCTGGTACCTTCTTTTGTTCTCAAAATGTGATTTCTGCATTGATGAGTGATCACTGAAAATATTCTTAATTTAACTTAGGTATAATTTTTTTTTTATGCTCAGACTTAGAAGTTGTCTCAAATCAATTACATGGCATTTTATGTACTATAATTATAAGAGGTGTGGAGAAGTGGAACAAATTGCACTCAGTCAGTGTCAAATGTGTTTATGACTGTTTTGTTAATAACATTCAGTGAAGCAGATAATCCTACAAAGGTGGCAGTACTGTAATTGTAGTTACATGTAAGCTGTAAGTTGTTACCGTATTAAGTGTGCAAGGTACAGTTACATAGATCTGTTATTGGTGAGAGAGGGAAGTTGAGTGAATTGTAAAAGTTGGAGTAAGTACTGCAGCACATGTGAAATGTTATAAAATGTTATAAATCTGTAGATGGTGGGGATGATGAAATAACTGGCAGTGGCCTGGATAACATGATTCAGATTTTGGAAGTGGCAGGAATTTTTCTATTCATCATCATGTACATATCATCCCAGAGACTGATTCATTCTCATATCCACTCAATACCATGCGATCTTTCAGAATGCTAAGTTGGCTTAAGTATAGAACTGCTTCTGGTACCAAGATCTAAAATCCACAGAGCTATAGATCTGTGCCCCCTATATGCTGTCATGGTGTTGTATTAAGATGTGGCACCAGTTTTACTTTTAACATAAGAATTCTGTATATGCCAACAAACTCATTGTTTGTTATCCTTCCTTTAAAGGAGAAAAAGTGGTCCTATAAAATTACATGCTGTTTCTGTGTGAATGCAGTCTTTGTGTGTTCATTTCAACTTTTGAACTAGTGGCCAGTTTTCACAGAACACTGGTTGAATGTTTTGTTGTTGGAGGCCACCACAACAGCTTATATTTGAATTTCATGCAGTCAGTAATAACATGGTAGGTGTGCAAACTTGAGAGGTGGGTGCAATAACAGTGCAATATACCTAGGACCCTTAAATAATACAAAAGAAAAATCTTGCAAAAATGTGCACCTAATGGGTAATATTTTTGTAGGATGTAAAATAACACGGTAATTACACAGTTACCCATCTTTTGTACCTACCAGTTGGATGGCAGTAACTAATGGAATCAAAGCAGTTAGGCATGTGAAACTTAGTATGGCGGTGGATCAGTAACATACCTACACAGTGTGTGAGAAATATTTTTGTAAATTAACAGTTATGAATATGGTGATAATGTAAAATTTCAATGTTATATCCAATCAGATTCTGTACTTAATAAGTTATTCACAAAAATAGAAAATAACAATAATAGTGACATCAGCAGCAGCAGCAGTAGTAGTAGTAGTAGTAGTAGTAGTAGTAGTAGTAGTGGTGGTATTAATTCATTACATTTCATTTCTTGTTTATTAACGTGCTAGTCCACAGCCAAGTGGCCAGTAACACAACCAGCACACCATACTAACAGATTACAAAGGACATTAAACAAGACACACATAAAAACACAGATGACAAACAAACCAAACAGCAGCAGCAGCAGCAATAATAATAATAATAATAAATCTGTTGGATAAGATGTCCATGTAGTTTGAAGGTAGGCTGTATGAGTTGTGATTGGGACTGGTTTTGCATATTTTTTTTAGCTTTATTTTTTGTGGTGCTTAAAAGACCCTTCTTGGTGTAAACATATTTCAGTGAGGACAGTCCTTGTACTGAAGACAGATTTTGTAATAACACTGACAATGTAATTTTAGCAGCTGAGACAGATGTTAAGTAACAGACCATAAGAACGTGCCTGGTGTCTCATTTTTGTCAGTATTGTCAGTTCCACATAGTTTTTATAGTTTGTTGTGTATAATCATTTTTGTTTCTCTTCCCTGACTGGAATACATTAAGTTTATAAGTTCAGAGGACTCAGAGTTTCATATTTTGTTATGAGTTACATATACAGACCTGCCCAAATGGGGCACAGTCCTACTTGAGAAGCTATCAGTTCCTCAGTTGCTCAAGAAATTGCCTGCATTTTGCGAAGTCTGCGGGTTTAGTACTGTGTCAACAGGAGGCAGGCACTGGTTCCTCTCTTGAGCCAGATAACCAAGTTTGAGGCCCCATGTAATGTTTTATAACATTCTGGTTTTATGTAGTGGTGAGTTAATAGACCCTTGCCAAACCCCAAATCTGGAGGAACTCCCCTTGTATGCTGTGCATGAATGCTTCTAAAGTACTGGGTGTCTGGGTGATAGGTATACAACAAGAAAAAATTGTATCTCAAAATGTATTTGTTACACAATTGTCTGGTTTGTACCATTACAAAGGATTTTTTTTTTCTGTTACCTACCTTGGTAGATTTCAGTGTGGGCACCCCCTAGTGGAACAGCAAATATCCAGACAATATTCATTCTCTGTATGCTCTGCAGATGAGGCAACCTTTTGTGTTCATAATGGAGTTGTGAATAAACATGTTAGCAGATCTGGGAAAACAAAAATCTACATGTCACGTGTGGACTGGTGAGAGACAGTGCCAAAGTGAGTGTGTGGTGCAACTTAATGCTCAATAGGATGATGAAACATTCTTGTTCTTTTAGCCGTCTGTGACTTTGGTTTTGTACCTGGACATTCTGGAACTGTATACGCTTTCCCAGTTACTACAAGACAGGGAACCACCTCACTACAGCCATATTGTGAGGAATCACTTCTCACACTTCGGTGCCAGAATTAAGTGCCCTGCATACCTTGCAAATGCCCCACAATTTGATAGACCTCTGTTGCTGTGCATGTTCTTCATGATGACTTTAGTTGACGTTTGTTTTTCTGAATGTCACACTGTGTGTTGACTGTAGTCAACTTTCATTGCCAGAGGTTGATGACATGATACCTGGCAGATGGATCAGCTGAAGAACACCAGTTACCTGCCTCATAGGCCACTAGACTTAACCCCATTGCCCCCCCCCCCCCCCCCCCCCC
>Ga0268261_10001497_pt1 | contig 16116 bp, 12 predicted proteins | sample TergutNc150P1_FD_190353 | JGI IMG/M metagenome (GOLD analysis project Ga0268261, IMG submission 190353) | Nasutitermes corniger P1 segment gut microbial community from laboratory colony in Florida, USA - Nc150 P1 (SPAdes) (version 2) | ecosystem: Host-associated > Arthropoda: Insects >... | reverse complement strand
TGTCAGGTAGAGGTCTCTGCGACGAGCTGATCGCTCGTCCAGAGGAGTCCTACCGACTGTGCTGCGTCGTTGTGTGTGATCTAGAAACATCAAGAATGGGTGCTCCATATATATATATGACATTAGTAGCCTAAAGGTTAATGATTTAACCCTTATCCTGCTAACGTGGAGAAAATGGTGAGCTCCTAATAATGCCAGCAAATAGCAGATGGGATTTAATTTGGGGTTTAAAGGGTTAAATGTGGAGTCATTATAATGTTAAATGTACCTCATTTATTCCACCAGTGTATTATCATATTTTTTTCAACTCAATTCCCAAGCACATTGATTCGTTTGTACCATCTGGCAAGACTAATATTGTAAGTGATGGGGCTTTTGCATTCATAAACGTTCACAAACATAATTTTCATTACTGTGGCATCAGTTACCTCGAAAATGTTGCTTTAGCAGCCCAAACAGTAGGGTGATTGTTCCAGAAGTTTCCAGTTAAATGACTGCAGCATCTTGTGTCCAACATGTGCTGTATGGGGTTTCACAGTTGTGCAGAAGGATCATGTGTCACAGATAACTTGTTTAGGCTGTGGAAGCAACACTTGGGAGGTATCTGATTCTTCTGTAAAGAGGAAGTGGAAATGGCAGTTTATGAATGGATGGTGCTGATGCATCAGTATGCTTGTCGATATTGTTGAAAAATAATGACAGTTTGATGGAACAAATGTGTTACATTTAACATTGTTACAGCTTCTCATTTAACTCTTTAGGTCTAGGGAGCTGTACTAGTGAACACCCCTTGTCAGTTAAGTTTATTATATTATTTAGGATTTCTGGAAGAAATAAAGAGATAAGACAACACAGAAATCGCAGATGGCATTTTGCCTTTGTAGTGTAATAACTGATGGGATAGTAGTGTGCGTGCGCGCGCATGTGCATGCGTGTGTGTGTGTGTGTGTGTGTGGGGGGGGGGCAGCTATGTGCATGTATATGCATAAAATGTGTATGAATTACCAATATTTTGCAGCAGTGCAGTAATGGTAAAGGCAAAGAACTATGCCAGTGGTAGAGGTTACACCTCCCATGGTCCAACATGATTTAACAAAGGCACAATCTATGATAATCGTGGATCAAGTTGTATGCTTTTATCTTAATTTGAATTAAAATTTTGCTTTTTTTTGTGTAATTACATAAATCTTGATATATGTTGATAATGAACAATGAATTTTTGGGTGAGTGACTTGGCTTCATTGCAGAAGAGTTTGTGTACATTTAGCAGTCATAAATAAACTATTTCTTTTTCACATTTATATTTGCTTCCTCTACTTAATACCTTGTGCCAGTACATTAGAATTGTTTACAATGCACACACTTTATTCACAAGGTCCTGTGTAAGGTAATGAACAATGAATTTTTGGGTGAGCGACTTGGCTTCATTGCAGAAGAGTTTGTGTACATTTAGCAGTCGTAAATAAACTATTTCTTTTTCACATTTATTTTTGCTTCCTCTACTTAATACCTTGTGCCAGTACATTAGAATTGTTTACAATGCTCACACTTTATTCACGAGGTCCTGTGTAAGGTAATGAACAATGAATTTTTGGGTGAGTGACTTGGCTTCATTGCAGAAGAGTGTGTGTACATTTAGCAGTTGTAAATGAACTATTTCCTTTTCACATTTATTTTTGCTTCCTCTACTTAATACCTTGTGCCAGTATATTAGAATTATTTACAATGCTCACACTTTATTCACGAGGTCCTGTGTAAGGTGTTTTGTAATAAGCTGATGACCCAAGGTTCGGAGAATTCTCCGGTCCAGCACAAGTCAGGTTCTCAGGCAGCCAGATTATGTAGGTGTGACCTGTAGTAGTATGTTGAAATGCTTTTTATTCCTGTAGATTATGTTACAGTTAAACTGTCTCTTTCAGTTTAATCAAATGGCACTGTCAATGCATTCATGCCCTGGAGACACACTAGAAAATATCACTGTTAATCTGTATCACTGGTCTCAGAAGTTTAGTAGTTTTGGGGTGTGTTGTTGTATATTATTAATCCACTCTGTACTAATAATAGGCCTCTCTAATGGGCACAGTGAATGAAAAGAGAGTTACTTCGCAAGAAGTTTGCTCTGAACGTCTGGATAGGTCCTATGTGGCGTTAGCTGATAACAGTGATAGTATTTTTTATATTCCAAGATTGTTATATACATACACTCAGACCCCCATTCAGGGTTTCTTTTGGGAGCTATGGATTTGAACACCAAAATGAGGACAATTTTAGAGGAAATTGAACACTTTGGATTATTAAAACAGAATGAGGGAAACCTTGAATCAAGGAACATTTAATGGGCTTCCACTGATTTATTAACGCAGTCTTTATATTATGCTCTTAATGTTTATTTAACCTTTCAAAGCCTAGCGGTTTCTTTACGTACCATCAGGTTTAACATTAAAAAATTCCACATGGTGCTCGCTTTGCGTTGAGTGTTTTGTACGGATCTCAGAACAGACAGCGACCTTTGCTTTATATATCATTAAATTATTGGTTTTTATAACCATGGTGGAAAGTGTTTACAGCGCGGTACAGACTGATTCCTTATATAAAACAGATTGCGTTTCGTCTTTAAAAGGTTAAAGAGCATGGTGGCAGTCTGCTGTTGCTTAAAGTCACACAATCATACATGTCACAGGAAATCACTTTCACTCAGCCATGCCACATACTGCCTTCAAACTAGCTTTGCCCAACCTCTCACTTTGTATTTCATACTATAAGAATGAAATTAATTCAATATATAGTGAGTTATTGTTCTCTTCCTCTATATCAGTATTTCTCAAACTGGGTTTCATTGAACCCAAGGCTTCCATGATCAGGGGTTCTGAGATGAAAATGCATAATGGTGGAAGAGTTTTATTGGCGGTCCTAAATTTGTATATATGGATTAAAATTTCTGTGGTGACATTTGACACTAATCATTAGGAGTGAAAATAATGAATCCCATAAAATGAAAGCCCATAAATTCATGACTTTTCACTGCACTTTGTGAAGAAATGGGAAGCCAATTCAAGACTTTGTTACTTGACATTTAAATAAGATGATTGTATCAGGGCAGAGTTCTGGTATGGCTGTTCACCATGTGAAATGAAGTCATGTTATTGCTTTCTGAATTATTATTTAACTTACAAGCACAAGTGGCTTTGTCTTATCTCACTGATACTTTTCAAGTCTCAGTGAACTGAACCTATCACTTCAGAGTACATCTGTGACATTATTTTCTGCTTATGACAAAATTGAAGCAAAGTTGAAAAAAAAAATCCACTTTTGGAAATCTTGTGCGACGAAAGAACTTACCGAGTGCTTCCCTACATTTTGTGGCTTTTGCCTGAATCAGAAACTTCTCTTTTGTCAGAAATTGCTTCAGAATTAACAGAACATGCAACAAATCTACAAATGTCAATCAGCAAATATTTTCCGTCTGCAAAAGAAGAAGTGAGCTGGGTCAAAAATCCATTCTCAGCCTCAACAGAAGATGTTGACCTACCACTCAGAGAAGTTGAACAGCTTATCGACATAGTGGCTGACAGAAACCAAATAGACACTTTCAAACCATGAATCTGTTTGAATTTTGTCCTCTACTTACAAGTGAATACCCAGACATTGCAAAGTATGGTAGACAACACCTGCTGTTTTTTGTTTCAACATACTGCTCTGAGGCAGCAGTTTTGAAATACCCTCTCATTAAGAAAAAGCAAAGAATTAGACTTGATTCTGAAGCAGATGTGTGGGTCCAGTTATCCAATATCAAACCCGACTTCAAAAACTGATCTCTGGAAAGCAAGCACATCCATCTCATTTGTTACACGCCCAGTTCAATGGAGAGAGTAAAATGAAAGATCAGTTTTAATTATGGTGTTTTTAAGTGTTATTCTTTAAAATAATTACTTTTCAGTAAACATGGTGTGTACCATTTTGATTTTTTTTTTTTTTTTAAATCTAATGATGATCTTAATTCTCTGTTGTCTGAAATGTCATTAAAAATGCACACAAAAGTAACAACACATTTAAAGATGCATGATTTGATTTTTAAATGTAACATACATAAAAGATAACTAAATGCTGGTGTTTCATTTTATGTTGACTTACTGTGAAAAGGTAGAGGCTCCTTATTAAGTTCTATAGCTCTTTTAGGATTCTGTGAGCTATTATAGATAGAGAAGCATGGATTGACACTAAGGAGGACAAGTGTATGAATTACTTGATTAAATTCAGTAGCATGTTGCACATTTTTAGAGCACATTATTGATTTATGATACTGTACTGGAATATGTCTGGTTTTATTTCACTAATCTTCTACATCCTCAGTAAATGCAAACTGATTAAGGTTTTCTCCAGCTTTATGGAAAGGGCATCATAAACTGGTCAATTTTATACTTTATTTTTACTTGTTTCTTTTACATATACTTTTATGTTTGTTGCAGCTGGTATCAAGGCTGGAATATTTGGAGCAGCAGGATTTGCAGCATTCTCAACACTTATTGACTACTACATGCATTCATAAAAGTATCATCATGTTTAATTGAATGGTAGCATATAATATACATAATATTTATTATAAAGTAAGTCACATAAAAGTTTCAGTGACAAACCTATGCCGGCAGATTACCACTGAAATCACAGAGTGCAGATGCCCAGACTTGCACCACTTAGGTTTATGAAGTCCACTGATACAGTGATGAAGCATGATGGTGTTGGTTCCTCATAAGAAAACAGATTTGCAACTAATAAAGTCCTTCAACTTCCTATCAATTCACGGACTCATAACCGTGAAGATAAGGGCAGTATGTTCCTTCAAAACGACAGGAAGAAATTATCCAAACAAACCACGTGACAGCCCAGAAGACTTGGTTCCTCTATTGTCATGCTATGGAAACTTCAAATTTTATATTTATTTCTGACTAGTTGATCTTCCACATTTATATGTCTTGTTGACATGCAATTGATTTTATATGCAAGAATAAAACAGTAAAAGTTTTCGTAATATTGGGATGTCAGTATCCATGAATGCAGGTAGGTCTCATTTTATGTGATTTTGCTTTAATGTGACTTGCAAATTTACACCACTTTTTGAATTTACACAATAATTTTCAGTTTAATGTGATTTAACTTAGATGATCCATGCCTGCACTTATCTACTGTTGGAGGCTAGCAGAAAGTGTGTCACTGTCACGCCATCAGTTACATGTGTGAATTGAGTACGTTGGTGATATAATCATGTGGCTCATATAGTTTCCTCTTTAAAAGCATTAGCTTTTCATACCAAAATGAGTCAGAAATGTAAATCAACATCACTTAGTGCAATCCAAATTTAAAAAAAATGCAAAATTCATAATACCATACATACAGTTCATGATAATGCTGGTAGAGTTAAAGCACTAAGTGTTCAATTAACATTAACTGCTAACAATCTGAAACAGGGGGTGTTTGTTTGTATAGCAAGACTACCACGGTCCTATTGGAATGAACTGTACCAAAAATTATGGATGTGTGTCTCTTACTTTTTATATTGTGTTAGAAATAAAGAAGTATGTTGTATAGACATGTATTTATATTGTAGATATAGTACCTATATACTCTACAGGTCCATATGTCCATTAGTGGTGTAGTCCCACATTATGCAGGACGAGGCTGTCAATCCCCTAACCCCCATGAAATACACTGTTTTAAATGAGAATTTTGTAATTAATTTGTGCAGCATTTTTCAGGAACATAACCATGGCATAAAAGAGACCTGCCTGTATGTACCAACATTCCTTTAAAAAGTAATGAGAAGTGGGAATATTGTGAGTATTAAATGTTGGTACTAAGAATTCTAAGAATATGGCCATTTTGACAGTGGGATTGTGGTCTTGCCATCCAAGTGCTGCCTGACCCTGGAGGCAGTACTTTCTGTGTCAACTGCTATTAGGTGTTTCTATTGAATTTGTGCATTTCCATTGTACTGAAACACTCCTATGATTCCCAAATTGGAATTTGACAGAAGGGGTTTTTTAGTAGTGTACAATTTGGGTTTTCTCCCAAGTGACTGCTGAAGTACAGACAAGGGAGTTTTGTTTTCTGTTGTGAGAATTGGTATGACTTCAGTAGTGTGGTATAGAAAACTCATTTTGAATCTTTAGTACCCCTTCCTCTGAAGAATTAATGTGTGTGAAACTGATAAAAGTGTGATTCAGGACTTGTTAAGAGATGTCATTCAGTAAAAGAAATGTAGCAAAAGGGCCTAGAATTCAATAATCTGGTTATTGCAAAATTGACGTCATAGAGTCTTATCCTGGTAGGGGCAAGAGATTATTCTCTATTCAGAAACATCAGGAAAGGCTCTAGAGCCCACCTCACCTCCTATTCAATCCGAGGTTCTTTCTCAGGGAGTCATGTTGACCACTGACCTTCATCTGGCACCAAGGTTAATAATGAGTAAGAGCTATACCTCTACTCCCCTGCCTTAAGAAAATGTGAATGACAAATCAGCTGTTTCTCCTGAAGAACAGGGAAATGAACCCAGCTTTCCACAGCTTGATCAATCAATAACTAATAATGAACATGGTATGGGGCAGTTAAATCCAGCTGGTCAAGTGCTGAAGTTTTCTTAAAATATAACTACATGAAACAATAGCATTGAAGATGTAAGCTTGGTTAAAATTCCTGCAAAGAAAGACAATAAATTGCCATCAGCAAGTAATGAATCAACTGGGAACTTTGACTTAATCTCACAGAGGAAAAGTGAACTATATGCCAAAGACATTTGATGCTGTAGAGTTGTGCGATGAATGGCATGTAACAATGAATAGGTAATTGTACCCTTTTTGGTTAAAGTGAATATGTTATTCTTTATAAAATTGGTATTGAAATTTCTGATCATTTTTCACACTTGCAAGGATTAGTCAGCTGAATCTGTGGTAAGTCAGCTGGACCTACAAATTAGTGAACAGCTTATAAAGCTCTGAAATAAGTGCACTGAACTTGGCCAGCAGTATTCAGAGATGTATATGAACTGGAAATGTATTGGGACATGGGCAACATTGCTTCCTTCAAGGAGCATAACAAGATGAGGGTAAAAATGGATATTTTTTACAAACAGACTGCTCAAATATATGTCAATGGGAATGATGAAATATAAGATCTTGGCCACAATTCTTTTGCTGGTTTGGAACATTCTTTCAACAAACTGAACCTGATAAAATTGTATCAGCACAACGGAATGTCACAGACTCAAAAATACAGTAACTTTTTCAGTCAATTTCAGCGGTTTTATCAAGGATTCTGCAGACACTGGGCCAAGACGTTTAATTTTAGATTTTGACCAGTGCCATACATTATAATTATCACGAATTAACCCTTTAAACGCCAAGTTAAATCCCATCTGCCATTTCCTGGCATTGTTAGAAGCTCACCCTATTCTCCACGTTAGCAGGATAAGGGTTAAGAGACATTTAAATTGACAATATTTTTAAATCCAGAATTTATTAAGGATGGCCACTGTTCTCAATCAATTCGGGCGCCAAAAAACCTAGCTACGCCTTACTACCGATCCTTGCAACCACTTGCAACACAAGCTTCATGCTTGCCATTCTAGTGGGCAGATACATACGATTGTTAATTTTATGTGGGCGTAATCTCAGACGTTTTGTTGGACTTTGAGCTGTGCCTTTTCGTAACCCAGAATGAACAACCAGCACGAACAAAGGTTTTCCTGCGGCTTGTTCCCATCTGAGAGCGCATATCGCTCAATTCTCTGACGTTTCAACATGTCGCTTCAATATTTTCTTTTTCTATAGCACAGAATATGACGTTTGAAATTTTCTTCGTGCTCCGCGTATTGCACAGCACTACTAACGCGGGAGATTTTTTTAAAATAAAATGCTCCAACTGGAGACTAGAGGTGTGTCCTATACACTGCAACTGACGTATTTTTGAGGTACACAGCGTTACATACGTTCACTTATTTGAATGATATATAGCCTCGCAATTACGACTAGTCCTTACGCAAATTCGTATAGTTTGCAACACTTGTGGCGCGTGCGCACTGTGACTGCAGCAAAGTAGAACTCTGAAATACTCTCAGAAATCCCCGTCCCATAGGAAATGTTTTATAGATTTTTTCACGTGTACTGAAAGTAGTTAATGTATTAAAATCTAACATTTTCCTCTTTAAAGGAAATTAATTTCTGTCCAAGATCGTGTGGTCCTCACCATTTCCCCGTTTGTAAAACATAGGCTACACAACGTACTCGATTCTAACAGTTCTTTCTACACGCATTTTAACCTAAACCAACGCATCCACCCAACGTGCAATATGATTGGTGGAAGGAGGAAATGACAGTAGAACGTTGATTTAATTGAATGATCGGTTAGTAGAGAGTTGTGTATTACTGTTATTAAAGTAATAAATTTAATTAGTGTTGAAAGACACAATTAGTGTATTGAATGGAATGCCCACACGAAAAGTAGTATATTGTGGGTCGCTATCGTACTGTTAATGCAGCATTTCCCGGAAACACTACTTTACTTTGCACAGTTATCTGCCGTAGATGCTATTGTGAAAGAGTAGCGTTTCCCGGAATCACTACATTACTTTGCACAGTTTTCTGCCGTAGATGCTATGTGAGAGTCCTTGATGTAAGTTTTTAGTACCCCCTTTTTTACGCACATGTATGATACTTGCTGCATACACGTAAAATGTTTGGTGCTACGGATGTGATTTATAGGGTAATTGCATGAGATTGTGGTCATTTTGATGTTAGTATGTGACTGTCACATTGTTTGTACTGCTACATGTTTGAAAGGTCCTTTTAATTTAATTTCACAGTAGACGAAAATCGCAATGTCATTACGTGCAAAGTCTCGACGATCCGCCAACGTTCCTATAGATGAGGCAGCTCTCACTGTTAACGAAAAGATACTTAGAGAGTGTCACATGCTGTACATAGACGCAGACAGGGGTAAGTGCCAACAGGAGCAGGAAGTTGTGGTTGTAGTCACCACATCCTCTAATGTGTTCTACGCAACACACTTCCTGTGGTTTATTTTGTATTTTGCTTAGGTAAAAGTAAAAATTGTCCTTGTGAATGCCATGACTGAATACAGCAGGTGTAGACCTGTATCTATACTAATTTGTAACCTTAAACTAGAAGGAGGTCAGTAGTCAGCTTCATGTCATAGCTGCTTTACCTCCAAGGAAATAAAACCCCAATTCCCAAATGAATAGGAGGCTGGGTGGGCTGTAGAGCTAGTCTGGGTTTTTCGGAGAAGAGGAACTCTTGTTAGGAATCAAAACCTGGACCATCATGCTCATAGCCTAGTCACTATACCAAATATTGTATACCATCTCTAAAAAACCTGTAGTCATGAAAGTTTGGAATGAGCAGGTTGGTATGATTAAGGTTTTTTATGGACTTGATAAGTATCTTCAGATTCATTCTGTGATGATACAACAACAATTGTGTCATGACCACTACTTCCAAATTCTTGCCATTTTGTCTTTCACCATCAGTGCTGGGAAAGGCTGGGATTCTGATGGAGATATAAACTAAACCACAAAAGGAAAGGCCAAATTGACATTTGAAGCCAAATTTGTTTTGAATGTGAAGCACAATGTATCAAGATTTGCAATGATGTTACCTTTTGTTCTTTCATGTCTGTATATGTTTGGAATACATGTTTGAAAACAGCTTACAGTGTTCTTGAAATACAGACAGTGTATTAGTGCTCTATACATATTCCAAACTTATCTTCCAGAAACACGTAATATTCACGCATAGAACGTGATGATTAAGTTGCAGAATCTTCATCACTGACACCATTTACCAAGGGTGCCAGTACAGTACAAAACTTTATTGCTGCTGCTATTTAGAATGCCTGTTTCTTGCAGAAAGGGGCATTCAGGAGGGTCGTACTGACATGTTGCTGATAATGTTGAATAGGTTTGGTCAAGTCACATTTTAATTTAATTTACTTTGCTTTCTTTAAACTTAGTCATTTCATTTTTTGGTAGGTTAACAACATTTATAGATTTGTGTTGGCTTTGTGGAAGTATAGGGGACCAGTTTTCTTGATATTCATCTTTGTCCAATGTAATTGATTCTGGGTTTGTGATGTGGTTATCAGCTATGTGTGTTGTACGTATGTGCCTGTCTTCTAAGTTACATAACATATCACAGAAGGAAGCAGGTTTCATAGTCACTGAAGTGATAATCACAAATCACACAATTTTTAGCAGCATAATTCTTTCTATTTCCCACCTCATCAATCACATTTATTATTTCAGGTTGGAATCTATCCATAGAAAATCATCACTTTTAGTTGTAGGTAATATGCAAGATTGTTTAGAAGGTATCAAGGCGGGCTTAACTTCACTCTGTCCCAGTTTACTATTTCTTTGAAATTTGCTGTCATCTTTATTTTCATCCAGTCTCTTGTCCTCTCTTAATTTAATTTTTTTTTCTTTTCCTGACTTTGTTTTTTATTTACCATTGGAATATGATTCTTCTCCCTGTCCATCACATGCTCTTTCTTCCATGTCATAGTAACTGGATCAACCTATGTTTTATTTAAAATATCTTCTATAGTGTTCACCATTTTCTTTGCTGACTGTTCTTTATCCTTTGAATTTAGATGCACATCAGGTCTTGTGAACTGATCTCTATCCGAATTTACCTCTATTAGAAATGCATTGCCAGAAACCTTCTTCTGTGTTCTTAATTTTGTATTAAATACTTGTATCTCATTATTCAGTCATGAATTTATCTGTAAATCATATCTGTGTGGTATGCTCATAACAAAAATATTAGTCTGCTTATGATTCTCAGCAATATTCTTTAATTGAAGAAGGCCGTTCTGAGTTTTGTTTTTACCCACATCCTTTGTGCCTCCCCATACTACCACAACATTATTTTTTGTCAGTTCTTCGGTATCTTTTTTAGCTGTATTTATTACTGCTGCCAAGTTTGAACTTGGTTTCACTAGACCTTGAACTTCATTATATTCATTTTTTAAGGCACAGTATTGTATTTAGTACCTTATATTTTATAGGTTTAGAATAGTTTAAACTAAAATACCCAATTTCAGTAAGCTAAGCTACTAATATAAGTGTTCATATGCAATTCATAAATTGTACTGAAAAAAAAATTGACATTTAGCTTGAAGTAAATACATGATATTTATACTTTTACTTTCTTTCATAAATTTTTATGCATGACCTGATCGTGGCCTGTTAAGACTGAAACATGTATGTGTAGCTTATCAGTACGTAATAAATGGATAGTCATGTTTGACAGTGATTTAATAATCAGTTAATTAATTCACAAACCTATGGTTTTAATGTGTGTGCTATTTTGTGACAGTGTCAGTAACTCAGACTAAATAGTGTCAAATGGTAAGATGATTCATGAATGATGAATTTAAGACAATTTTGAAGGAAATGATTTGGTCTGACTGAGGCACTGTTATGGAATTTGCCTGAATGGAATGAAAGTAAGAAAGAACATCAGTCAGTGTGGCTGATGACCTGGCCAAAATATGAAGCAGGTGTCTGCTGTGATTATGCTGATAAAGCATAAGGTTTCTTAACTACTTTTATGGATCAGAACTCTCCTGCCTAATTGAATGGTTATTAGCTCATCTATTAAGATTCATTTAGGTTATAGTTTAAAAATGCTCAAAATGAGCTGCCTCTCTGCTTGTCCATCCTTCCACCTTTTTAACTCGTTTCTCTATTTTATTAACACCTGGTATATGGTGCCAGTACTACAAGTACTACAGTAAATTTCTTTTCTTCTGTATCAGTCATATGTGACAGTTTCTTGAAAATGGCTCTGTACAAAAGACATTGGGTACATGACAAGGGTAATCCATTATTAATAAGAGATGCAGAATAAATATAATCAAAACACAACAGTATATTTAGTTCATAGTCAGCTACATGTTTTGACCAAATATGGTCAACATCTGGCTGGCCACAAGTAAGAAAAGACAAATATATACACAGTTATAATGGGATTGAGATATTTATGTAACTTCTACTCAAAATGTATTTCATTGAAGTCATCCATTTTCTTAATAAAACACTACACCATGAATGCATCTGGGGAAGTGGGGACTTAGCTTCATGCATTTGTAACCTTGGCAGTAGGTGGTCAAGTTTGTGCCCTGACTGTTTTTTCTCTTCAAGAAAGAGCCCCCAGTTCCCACTTAATAAGAGGCTGTATAGGCCTCAGTGCTGGTCTAGAAACTGGAGAAGGCCCTCCTCTCGCCAGAATTCCAACCAAGATACATTGATCTTGTGGTCCATGGCACAGTCGATATATGGACTGAGTAATTCTGGCTCCAGTGTGTTTCACTGTGTATGTGACAGGTGAACAAAATTTGTCTCTTGGCAGTATCATAGGGCACCTTTTTTAAAAGTATATTTGCATGCTTGCTGATTGCCTATCAAAATCATGCTTCTGTCAGTCAGTCTGTCTATACACATACCAGAACTCAAGAACCACTGAGCATAAGTTGTGAAATTTAATGTGAAGGAATTTTATGAGAATATCTTGATGATTGGTTGACCATGCATCGTAGTATAACCTTGGTTTGATCTCCAACTTGATGCACTAAATTCTTGTTTATTCACATATAATGCATTTATTAAACTCCTCTACATGTTTCGAGCATTGACCCTGCTCATCATCAGGACGTGACGATACGAGAGGCTGCACACATACAATTATGACGTGGACCTCCTGATGATGAGCAGGGCTAATGCTCGAAACATGTGGAGGAGTTTAATAAATGTATTATATGTGAATAAACAAGAATTTAGTGCATAAAGTTGGAGACCAAACCAAGGTTTATGAGAATAGTTTAAGCAAAATGTGTTTTGATTAATAATGGAAAAATATAGCAAGTGCTTTTTGAAGAATTAAATGCATTCCTGAGTGCATCTTAAATGTACTTAAGTCTGTTTGTGATTCTGTACAAAAATAGAAAATAAGCCTTGACTCTGTTTAGATCACATTGAAAAAGTCCATTTTACTCTTGAATATGGTTCTCTATTAAAATGTGACATTGGCACTTTACTATTACTGTTATTAATTTACAATAAGTTGTCTTAATATTCTGGCAGCTGCGCCTAAATTGAACATGACTGATTATAAATCTGTTGCTAGGATATGGAAAAAACTTAGGTTGTGTGTTGTGCAAATATTTTGACAGACATGTTTATAATATTTTTGCTTATGATTGTTTTACTTGGAATCATCAAGTGTTAACATTTACAAATTTAAAATCTGGAGTCTGTACAGGTCAAACACATCAGAACTCTTATGGCATGCATACGTTTATCGGCTTGTTTGGTACTGGTTTGTTAGTTCACTGAATGAACATATCACAGACAAAAATAGCAAAGAATACTGTTGGAAACTACTGCAGCCTGAAGTGCAATATGCCACTGCACTCACTACACACCATATATGAGTGGTCAGCACTCTTTGCTTCTTGCTAGGAAATGTTGAGTTCAAGTTGGAACCCTTAGGTTGGCTTTCCTGAGGAGTTTAATGCTTTTCATAAGTGCCTGCAGGCACATACTGGGCTGTTATCTCAAATTAGCCCATAACTGCTGTCTTCCTTTACCTTTTCCATTAATGCTGTAATGATATCATTAATCAATCTACAGGGAGTTCGGAAAGTCGCTGTGCATTTAGGCTGCAGTGTATCGTGATCGCCCACACACACTTAATACATTAAAAACTGCAATACCTGCGTACACAAGAAACATCTCACAAGCAGATCTGCAGAAAGTGTTTGCGAGTAAAATTAAACAGGTTCAGGCCTGTACAGATGCTTGTGGACATCACTTCCAACAACTTTTATAAGTGCACAGTGACTTTACAAACTCCCTGTATTACAGCTGTCATAATTTTAACCAGAATGCAGTATTAACTTTTTTGCTGTACTTACAGGAATGCAATGAACTGAAACTTCTGATTGCCATTTCATGTAATTTGAGTTGCTTATAAAAAGTGTCAGTAACCCCTAATTTTTCCATAACAAATTTATGGAACAGAATTCTACTTGGAAAGACCCTTTGCTGTCAACACTTTGTTTTTTAATTCATGTTTCAGGCTTGATTAAAATTGCAGAACATTTCAACCTTAATCTGCTTGCACCACGAAAAAAAATTGTAGTTCTTCTAATTGGTAATCACTCAGCAGGGAAGTCGTCCTTCATCAACTGGTGAGTCATATATGTTGTAGGCTGAGTTTTGTACAGGCTGACACATTAGATGATGCCCACCCCTTGAAGTGTAGGTAAGTTTGAAATGACCAAGATGCTTGTGTCTTTGAATGGGTGCCTTCTGGATGATTGCACTAGGAGGCATATGAAAACCACTTGGCTATCAAGAGAGTGTAGTGTGCCATGATTTGAGATGGTAGACATTTGCAGCAGAAAGTGAAATGTGTTTAGCTTTTGTCCGGACAAACAGTACTGTGGCAATGCATATTTTTCGATAATGATTTGGGATGTGCTTAGTGTCTCAGATCACTGCACAGGCTTCTGTAAGAGTCTCAGTAGGACAGCTTAATTTTGGGCCAAAAATATCCTATGTCAGAAGTGTGCATAAAAATGAGTGGGTTAACTGCACAAGGTTACTGCATGTATCAACAACAGAGACTAGAGTTAATTGTATGCACTACTTGGATGAGGCACATTTCCATTGGGACTGAGTAGTGGGTAAACAAAATGTGTGCCTCTGGGCCATGAGTAATCCACAGATATGCCCTGAAAAAGTGTGTTATACAGCCAGTATTACATTGTGTTCTGTCATATCAAGCTGTGAGCTACTTGGTCTTTCTTTTAACCGAAATGTGAAGTCTGAGTGGTAGCTGAGCATGGTGCATAACAATGTATACTTCAGCTTGTTGCTACCGGTTGGCCAAAAAACACTGATTTATGCAGGTCCATACTACACATAGGTTCCTCCACAATGCTTTGGTCAATGTATGATTTGTTTATTATTCTGATCGCCTTGCATGTGATTGGATTAGGCCACTAAATAGCCTTGAAATTAACCACTGTGAATTATTTATTTGGGGATTCGTGATGGCCAAATTGCTTCCAAAATAACCAGCCTCATTGACGAAGCTTAGGGTAATGCTTGTCCAACTCTTTCAGGAGTAACCTTCTGCCACATGGCCATTGATATAGTCTTCATTATGCCTGAAGTTGTAAAGCAGAACATTGAACTTGTTTGCTTCTAAGAATATTTAATTCGCATGTGTTTATGAAGACATGGAGTAAGTAAGTGTATATGAAGTGTTGTATCGTTATGTGATGATCTGTACAGCATTTAACATTGGGATCATTTTACAAGGGTGAGTCAATAATTATCCACACTGTATGTTTCACATTTAGAAAAACAAGGGCAGAGATCTTACAACTACATAATTTTTCAACACAGTCCCCTTGCTTTACAATGCATTCTGTCCATCACCGCACAATCTGCTCTATGACCTCAGAATAAAAAGTTTTGGGCTGGCAGACAAGCCTCGCATGCACCGTTACGTCCAGTTGCTGGTCCGTGGTAAATTGACAGCCTCTTAAGGCCTGTTTAAGTGGACCAAACAGGTGAGTCTGAAGGTGTAAGGTCAAGACTATACAGGGGATGCTCAGATACCTCAAAGTTTAGTTTCTTAAGGTTTTCAACAGTGTGGGCAGTGTCTGCATCAGTAATGGATGTGAATTGGCGCCCGGTTCCTTCGCCATGCGTAACGCTTGTGCGACCATTTTTTAACCTCTCACTCTATTAACAGGCAATCCGGTGTGACATGACACTGTTCCCATACTGCACTGACATCATTCTATGCATTTCGACACCTGGTAAACCTTCAGCCGACAAAAATGGATCACTGCCCTCTGCTCTTCTTTGGTGCAAATGAAATTGGGAGTGTCCATGTTTATGGCACAAAACTCATGACAGAAATGGACTATCAAGGTCACACCTGCACCACAATGGTAGGAGAGGAGTAGACCATGTGTATTTTGTCATGCCCAACCAGCAGTATAGCCAACTGCAAAACATGTACCCATAGT
>Ga0268261_10001496_pt1 | contig 16122 bp, 8 predicted proteins | sample TergutNc150P1_FD_190353 | JGI IMG/M metagenome (GOLD analysis project Ga0268261, IMG submission 190353) | Nasutitermes corniger P1 segment gut microbial community from laboratory colony in Florida, USA - Nc150 P1 (SPAdes) (version 2) | ecosystem: Host-associated > Arthropoda: Insects > Digestive... | reverse complement strand
CTTCTTTAAATAACATTCTTAAATAAATATTCTTACAACAAACCATTAAATAGGGGTAAGGCACAGCCCATCCATCATTTTGATCATGCAGCAACATAAGCTCTTCATTACCTTTGATTTCATTATTATTAAAAAATGCGCATTTTGTTTTTCATAACCATCATAATCAGTGTAGGCAGTAAGACTTTTAAATACGCACATTTTTGAAAATGTGTTTTTGTCTACTAGACGGCCACACGGAAGAATTATGAACTTGTTTTGAAAGCTGCAGAGGGTGACGATACCAGAGGCTGCATATATACAATTACAACGTAGACCTCCTGAAGATGAGCAGGGTAATGCTTTAAACATGTAGAGGATTTGTATAAATGTATTATATGTAAATAAATAAGAATTTGTGCATGAAGTTGGAGATCAAACAAAGAAAAAGAATTACGGAAAAATAACAGAAATATCTGCATCACTCGCATTTCTAACCCTGCCAGTGGAGCAAAGATAACTCTTGAAACATATAATTAAATAATTAATTAAGTAATAAAAGTGTTACTGGATAATTCAATTGAGTGTTTGTGAGTATAAAACATATTCAAAAAGAAAAAATTACATGCTGACACTGGGACGCGAACCAATATAGTTTGTTTCTGAAGAGTATTGCCATCACACGTTAATGCGCTCGGCTACCTCTGACTGCGACAAACAACCACCTTTTCGCAACATACATGTGTGGTAAGAAAGTTAGCAAGCCGCACACCTCAGAAAATTAATGACCGTTAATTTATGTTTTAACTTCAAATTAAGCGAATGTATTGGTGTCTTTGGTTAATATATACGTGGCGTGATTGATTGGATGAATGGAAGACAGAGAAACGCCACGAATTCACAAATATGGGGAAACTAAAAATGACTCGAATTATGATGGCAACTGTACATCACGTGACTTCCAGTTCGGGACTTAGAAAACTTCAGGCCCCTTGATTTTTGTTGAACAGAGGGTACCATTTACAACACCATGCTGTGGTCAGTCCAGTTTTCAATTAGTTTTACTATGTTAGAATGGGCAGAATCCTTGGAATTTTATTATGTTCTTCTGTGTTAGGAGGAACAGAGGTTTAAAGTAAGTGGGAATTTTAGAAGAGCACCTTATAAGCTAATATAAACACAAGTGGCAAGATGTCCTTTTTTGTGTCCTTCACAGTTGTGTATTCCTCACTGGCATGTCCATGTTTCATTGTTAATTAATGCTAGTTTACACTTCAGGGAGATAAATTATTTCCCTTGTATTTTATTAATTATCTACATGCACATTTTTTGCATAAACAAAATCAGACCTGCTTTGATAACACCTTTGATTCAAAAGAATAGTTATTTGTATTTAATTTAACAATTATACTGTTTGTGTAACAGTCATATTAAGCATTATAAGAGCAAATTTGATACGCAAAAATACAATGGCAGTGTCCCCCGTCTGAGATGGCCATACTCATATTATCTTCATTGAGACACAAAAATTACTGCTTATGTTGAGCTGAATTTAATTTTGGACAATCAAAATTTTACCATGTTTCTGATAAGTAAATATAATTCATATCTCTCTCAAAGACTTATATACACCTAGATTCCAAGCAGTCAGGCATTTAAAACCCTTAATGCAGTGTCAAAATATAAAAAGTTATTACAAAAGATTATATAACTGTGTTTTATCAACAGTACTGCAGTACATTAATCCATTGCTGTGACATTAACTTGGTCAACAAAATCTTGCCTCCCCTTCTCCCAAGTAATAAAATAATATGTGACCAAAGTTACCTGCATGAACGTGTACTGACACCACATGATGATATCATCACCAGTCCAGCATCATTTGTACTTTGCTCAGTAAGCAAAACGGCAATGGCGAGAACTGCACTCTTCTGGGCTATTACCCAGTGAGTAGTGGTGATTCCTTACCGACATATTTGGGACAACCTATCGGTCCCATCTTCAAGTTTCAGGAATCCAAGAAGGCAATGTCATCTTCTATTCAAGAAACTCAGCCACTTCCTTCAGTTCTCGCTCCCTTGCCTGCTGATGAGCCCATCGCTCTTCTGCAAGCTTTTCATTTACACGCCACTTGTCATGGTAAATTTGTTGCCCACATTTTGGACACTTCTTACCACCTGTAACACATTGTTTAACTTATTCTTAAAAATTTAAGATGTCTAACATGACATGGAGGCAGGAAAGCCTTGGGCAGATTCCTAACAGAGGCTTAAGAATAAATTATTGACACTGTCAACACCACTACCATCACTGTGGTAGTAAGAGCAGCAGCTTTACTTTTCTTAATACTGTATCACAAATGGCGAAGTATTCTGTTGCAATGTCCAAAATAACTCCCAGATCTCCAACTAGTCGTTACTAAATGGATATCAGGTACTCTTTCTGAGGCAGTGAGGGAGCCATAGGATGATGTGGAACATTCATCTGCAAGTTATGCCAAGGCCTGGAGCTTTGACGTCTGTATCCTCTAAACAGCACCATGGCATAATGTCATCATTTTAGGTGCAGCTGCAGAATTGTGAAAAGCAACTATTGGCTGAGTCATGTCTGTCAGTCCGACTATCCATATGGAACAACTCGGCTCCCACTGGACAGATTGTAATGAAATTTGATATTTGAGCCTTTTTCGAAAATTTGTCACGAAATTTCAGGTTTCATTAAAACTGGACAAGAATAATGGGTATTTTACATGAAGACCAATATACATTTTTGATCATATCTTGCTCAAATCTTCTTCGAATGGAAAATGTATTAGACAAATGTAGAGAAAATCAAAACACACATTTTATGTTCAATAATTGTTCTCAGAACTTGTGCCATTTATGAGATAATGTGAAAAAATATTGTAGAGCCTGGCAGGCCACAGATGACAGTATGGTGTATGCACATTGCATGCTGGATACCTGAGGTTAGAAATACACATTCAGATTATGTAATACTTATTGCTTTTCCACTGTAGTAATGGTTGCATGAACATGCCTCACTGTTACGTGATACACACATCGCCTGTCTTGTCTCTTTCAATGTGATTCAATGTGGAGAGGGTAAAATGAGCTTATGCTGCAAAAAAATAAGTGCTAAGTTAAACTGGAGCTTTTGTACCTACCCTGAAAAGGAGGAGTCTTCATGTAGGTAATGAGACACTGCAGGTGAAACAGATGGCCGCAGTAAATCCTTTCCACATGACTCTCCGCATTTTCGTCTGTTTCGACCAACTACAAAAAACAAATTTTCACACAGTTGCACTGTTTGGCATCACCTCAGTTTTTTTCATTTATTAATTCATGGTTTATTTAATGACAAAGATAATGGTTCAGACTATAAAGTGTCAAGTGGTAGGTTTAATGATTAATTGTGAAGGATGTTGAAGGTGAGTCACGGCATAATTTTAGGTCCTATCCTGGCATATGTCTGGTAGGACTGATGATAAACAAGAACAGCTTCAATCCCAGCTGAGAATGGAACTCAACACTCCCCAGATACAGTTCATAAGCATTACCATTTGGACCAACTTTCTCAGTTGCCTACATGCATTATGTGTATGCAAGTTCTGATGTTCTCACAGCAGTGCAGGCGAAGATTCAAGTCTTCTGGGACATAATTCCGTGTAAAATGGTGAACAGGCAACTGCCCACCAGTTGACATTTTACCCTGGGAAGCTGTACAATTGCAACGCTAATAACAAACAGTTGTGAGATCAACTGTTACCTCTGGATCTTGTGGAAGGCACTTCTTGTTACACAGCTGACAACTCTCCTGTGGGATCTGCTTAACCGATGCAACGAGGAATGACACAACAGGCTGCAGTGATGGTGATGGTCTGAATGGAGCACGATTCCTTTCTCTAGGTTTAATTGGAGGTTCAATGCATTGTCTTGCAATTTCTTTGGTTTGCCCAACAAAGTAACGTTGAAAGAGTGGAGGAAAGTTTGTTTCATCATCTTCCAGGCTGAAGAAAAGGCTAACTGAACATTAATAGTACTGCATTTAAGAAAATATGAGATTTATTTTATGTATTATAATTACTTTACTTACTTTTGAATCTCAAAAATGTGGGATTGTCTTACAATAACAAAGTAACATACAGTAAAACCTAGTTATTTGGGAGTCCCCAGGTACATGAATGGGTTTTCATTTAATAACATACTTGTTGCTTGATGATATATATTTTAATTGTACAGATATAGACATGTTCAGGTATTTAGGACCTCAATCAAAAGTCACACACACTCATACTATATAATAAGTTCACTAAGCAATATGTAGAGCATCTGCAAGTTAATATACAAGCATAGTGGTTGGTGTATGCACCGTTAGTTTTAACACCAAAACTCTGCATTTTGCCCACACAGGCTATTAATGTGTTCTGTATGATTTTCAAAATAAGCAGTGATTAGTTTCCTATAACATTAATTGGTTGCCATTTCTAATGGAAACACACTGTTCTCTGTGAGGCATGAAACGAATCTTTTTGTATAATGTAGATTAACTTGTATCTTCGAAGTATTAAAGTATTCTGCACATGTGTTGTTTATAGTCAGGCTTAGTTTTCTTTCTCATTTGTAGAAGGCATGTTTGAGATAAATTCTAAGAAGAACAGTAATAAAAGCAATTAGACTATAAAACATGCATTAAAGCAGTCTTTGTTAAATCTTTTCTTCTCTCTTGTTTCTGTGTTAAACAGTTTCCATTAATAAGAGGCAACTTTTCATTAGTTTTCATTCTGTATTCTCAGGACCAGAGACAACTTATGCTACAGGCACATTTACTTCATGCTACACTCAATTTTACTGTGCTTCACTATGACATGTTTATGTCACCAGTAGTAGAAAGAACTGAATATCTTTTGGTACAGTCAGAATGAAAAGGCACAGAAATGCACCTACGGGCTGTCATGTCTGTCTGTATGCACATATATTACAAACAAATGAACAGACTTTCATGAAATTCAATACTGAGGAGTTTTATTAAAAGCTGTCAAAATATTCTGATTCTGAGTACAATTTAGCAATACTAGACAAGTTACATGAAGACAAACGTGGTAGACATGTACCATGTGTAACTTACTAATTATTCATCAGAGCTATAACTGTTCTTAATGTTCTAAAGAAAAATAAACACACATTTTATGCTCTACACAGTTTTACCATGAGTCTCACAGTATTGAAGATGATAAAAAAAAAGAGTGAACGAACCAGAAAGTGTTAAGTTTTTCAACATTTTTTTGAAGGCAGCATTGCCATCTTTAATGAAGGCCACATTTTCAATTGTAAGACTAGCTGTGTAATAATATAGTGTTGTTTGCAACTGGAAACAAGCAGGAAGTAAGCAATGATAAGAAGGTAGTATTACTGAATGCTGCCTCACCTATTGCAATAAGAAGCCACACAGTATATGACACTGACAGAAACTCGAGGTACAATGTTTGTTGAATTTTGTAGTACAAACATGTGGAAAAGGGAGAATTTACAATGACAAATTTCTACACCAGCTGTGAATTAAAATACTGATTACTGTGAATTAAATTTGATATGGTAATCAGTTCCATGTGACACAGTCCACTGAGAATTATCTAAAAGCAAATATAGTCTATGGAGTATATGCATTAGATTGTGTGGCTCGACTCATACAAGGCTTGGTCATTCTGGCGACTGTCAACAAAACATATGACCCTTCTAATGTTCCTGTTGAGGAAATTAACACATGCATAAAAGCAGCATTTCAAATGATACTCATTTAAATCAGTGTTAGACAACATCTGAACCACGGGCTTCTCATCTTACCTGATCGAATGTTCCGGGTAATTGTCAGGTACAAGAATCCTAGTCTTAAAGTAGTATTTTCCTTGCGATATCTTCAAACTTAGAGATGATGTTTTCTGTTTTAATTTCAGTTCATCTGCTTCGCACAGATCCTTCTTTATTGCTGCAATCTCATTGTAGCAGCAAGACAAAGGATTCTCATCAATGAAGTTACGAATTAATTTAAGAACCACAAGGATCTACACAAGGAATACAGAGACTTTAAATACAAGTCACAATGTATCGAATACATTAAATATTACAAGATATACAGATATAGTTTATAATCATGGGTTTAAGTACATTACAAACTACACATACCAACAAAACAAGTTCGTGTATAAGGTTCTGTGATGCACTGAATCAGAGTACAAACCTGTGGTTTACCTAGAATCTTCTTTGCTTCTTGCTCACAAACATTAGTCAAACCATCTAGCAGCTTATCTGACAGAGTTTTACTCTTCAGTTCAACAAGCAGAGGTGAGAAAGGATAGTTGCTGGGAAACTGAATGCATGCTACAATGTGCTTAAATGCTGTACGCCTAAACAAAAACAGATTTTGCAGTTAAATCAGTGTCATATTATTTGTGCCAAACATCAAGTTATTACATCCTATTCTTGGATGGGGGTCAGCATTCAGTATTGTGTATGTCTTCATGACGAACACAAGATGATGAAAATTACTGTCTTTTGTATGTAATAATGCTGTGCAGTCTGGCAGCTAGGTTCCAACAGACAATCCTACTGCTTCCATTTTTAGAGTACAAGCATAGGAAATATGGTGTACTCTTGACTAATGTGTCCTATTTTGCATAATTTTGAAATAATGCACCCTCAGAATATAAGCAGTAATAATAAATTTTATTATATGCATAAAAATTAAAACTAGCGTTCTGTATGTTCACACAGGACAATTGGCCTTAATTTTTGCAAATCTTTTTCATGTCTATGCTCGGGGAATGTAACCCACATGTAAATCATGACCGCACTGTATTTTTCTAAACTTAAATTCCTCCAAACTGTTGGCAACTAGCTACCAGATTATACAGTAACATATCCCAGAAGGCTAATATTCATAGTTACCCACATGAGAACCTCAAATTTCTAATGTCTACATGGCATTGAAAATTCACCCTGAAGATGGAGGCAGCATGTGTCTCTGAAGCACTGGTAACCCCATGTGACACTACATGGTGTTATAACCCGAACACGCATAATATAAATGTTTGCCAAATCCTGTAAAGACAATCCTTATAAGAAGGCAATGGTTATCTGAAAACTAAATGTTGACAGGGTAAGATTATTAATACCCTGTCCATACCAAAGTGCAGAGACCAGAGCAAAGTTCTCACTTCTTACAAGTAAAACACTTCTACCTTGAAAACCAAAGCAGCAACTCTTCTGAAACACTGGTAATCATCTCTGATATTGCACCATGTTGCAACCCAAAAGACCACAACTTAAACAAGACTGGAAGCGGTGAGTGCCATTATGTAGTATACAACATTTCCAGTGGAATTCACAGCACCCTGTTTTACAAAATTTTATGAATGGTTTATAATATACACATAAAATATCTATTTATGGCCTTGGTTGGACATCATTATGGATAAATATAGCTGAAAATTGGAACTGCCAAACAAATTTAGGCAACAGTCCCCCATACTCTATTCAAAAAAATTCTATCTCATGATTTATATGGTGACAGTAGTAAGTCAACATTCAGACACAGAGACAAGGCTACAGATAGACACAACCTCAACAAATTTGTGCAAGGATAGCTAACATAAAATTTTAGAAAATCAGTCCAGTGGTTCCTGAGTTGTGGCAAAAATGTACCTTTACATAAAAATGTCCCTAATACTGCACAAAATGCACCTGCAATGAAGTATGTTTCATTTTTTGTCCCTTACATGGGACCCACAGTGTGTAATTAATATAAATACATGGGACTACTAACATATCATAAATGGTGGACCTGCAATGAAAACACATTATTTGCACAGTTGTTTCCAGATGTCAGTATTATAAAACAAGTGATAAACTGTGACTAATCAAACACCAAAAATTAAAATGCACACCTCTTATAATACAGTATATTGATCCATCTACTAACCTTATTTCTACTCGGACCATGGTTTGCACACAAGAGACAAGTTTACTGCCCGTGATGACATGCTGGCAGAGTTTACTGACTTCTTGGAGTTCATCATCAATAAGGCCCATTGATATGAACCAGGCTGTCTGAAGCAAATGCATTTAGGAAATGCAGTTATAGCTTGCACACACTGTTACCCAGTTCATTATATTACAATGTGAAAAATTCTGCAGTAACTAAAATATGTAATACTCTGTTGCTGTAGGTTTACATAACTATTTCATCTAATGTACCACTGTTAACAACAAAACCAAAATAATGCCAAGAGTGTGTAAAACATTGTAATTCACCTAGGACATAATATATCAGGGGTGCACAAACCCAGGCTGCCTGGTTGCCCAGGCAACTAAATTTTGTATGGTGCCACTTAATATTTTCAGCATATTTACTGCACGTTTTCCTTACATACAAAAATGTATTATCAGTTCACATTCACCAAGCAGAAAGCAACAAATAAAAGCAAGGTTCTTAGAACAGCCCAGAATTGCAGGTTCCCTGCATGTAACTTGTCTCATGTTGCCCTTTTGGCATTGGAGGTGGCTCCTATATTTTGGAAAATTTGTGGGCTCTTGCAAAATGTCACATTTGTGTCTATGTGCAGCATATACATACACACATACATACATAAATACATACATATATACATATATATGAATTTCATTAATGCATCATATAGCCAAACTGGCTACTGGACATGAGACGAGTCATTTAACACCATACATGACCAATCTACAGTCAACAGTCAATGGTATACAATTTAAAAATCATAATTATATACATACTAAAATCCAATTTAAAACAGTTAAACTAGTAAGTAAAATTATATTATAAATCTATTTCTATTGAGATGTCATCAGTCCTTATTTTATATCTATTACTTAAAATACTTTTACAACATGACAAGCACACCTGTTAACAAAGTTACAAGTATTTATACTATGGTCAATAATTATAAATATGCCAGGACAGCTGAGACAGTACAGTTACTGGCTACAGGGTGGATAACTATGGTTCAGTTCCCCACAGAGGCATGAATTTTTCTCTCTGCTGCCAAATCCAGGCTGGCTTTAGGGCTCACTCAGACTCCTATAAAATGGATACTTACAGCTCCTTCTCCATGGGTAAAGTGGCAAAGGCATAAAGCTGACCATTCATTACTATTTAGTATCAAGGTTTGAAATGTTTGGAGTCATACATCCACTTACTGATTCACTTTCACTGAATAACAACTGAATATGTCACATTTACTTATTACAGAAAATTAAAGGTGATATTATGGAGTGGCCTTAAATTGCAAAATGTTCACAAAAATGTACTGAAAATCAGTTAAGTGGTTCACAAGTTTAAAAGGAACACTGGTATGTGCAATGTACACATCCATGCATTTGCATGCACGCACGTGCGCACGCACGCACGCACACACACACACATGCGCAGGCAACCCCTTGCCTCCCTCACACACACACATATATACAAAGGTCAACTGATTTCATAAAACCTACATTTCCTTCCTTAACAAACGACAGCCACATAAAGCTGCTAACAGATCTTTAAAATTTGTGGAAAATTTAATGTGTGTGTGTGTGTGGATGGCATACACAAACAATAATTACAATAAACTCATAATATATTTAACTTGGAAAATACTAGCTACCATTCAGTTCCAAATCTCCAGGCTTCCCATTTCCTACCTACAAAGTAAGGACTGAATATTTTATTTTACCTCCTGTTTGTATGTGTGTGAAACCCAGACTCTCACCTGACAAGAAGAACACAAACTGGGGTTGTTAAGCACAAGTTACTAAGGAAAACACTTTTACTAAATAGTCATGATGTAACAGTTGGTTAGAGAAAACTGCATAATGAGAAGCTTCACAATTTATATTCTTTGCAAAATACTATTAAAGTGATTACAACAAACAGGCTGAGGATGGAACATACAGCACATATAGGAGTAAAGAAATGTACTGGTCTGAAATTATGAGGGCAGGCATATATGAACGGATAATAATAAGACAGATTTTGAGGTAAAAGGGCAGACAGGTTGACACACATGGACCGGATTTCTAGCTTGAAAGGTCCTGTGTTGAGCTGTTATTAACATGGTAATAAACTTTTGGGTTCCATACAATGTGGGGATGTTTTAACCACCTCAGTTAAAGAACCAGCTGGTTAAAAATGAGGTAGGTATACACGGTTAATAACAGTGTTGTACTTTTTATTGATACCACCTTTACACCAAGTTTCGTGGGTGAGTTACATTGCCCTCTTTATTTGCGAAAAAATTGGCAAAAATGTTTGATCGGAGGGGGGTGGAGACTGCGATAATTAATATTGTGTTCACTTTACCGGCTCTTGAAGGTTTTGGCAGATGATGCTGATTTAAAATCAGCATCATGTGCGTTTCCAACAGCTAAACGCACTCCTCAAATGAATTTTAAAAAATAACACTAACAGAATGTGACAAAAAAAAAACTAAACGTAACGATACAAAATAGTAGGTAGGTTCTACGGTATAACCTCAATCAGGATCACACCTAAAGCACAGTCATGTTTATTATTAACGGTGCCATGCACTTTCTGAACAGTCGACATTAACCTTAAAATTTAAGATAAGAAACACTCAGGATACGTAACCTTTTATAATTTAAACCATTTACACGATACAAATATAACGTCCATCGACATATCAACGCTTGTGATCAAACCTGGCATTCTACTATAAAACTCACATTCCAAATCGTCTTTTACAACACAATATTTAATACAAACACCAACCACAGCCCCCTTCCCAGCTAATGCCGGGCTACTGGGCGTGAATGATAGCGGTTAAGACCAGGAACGACAATTGCCTTAAATCAACAATACGAAATTTCGTAACGACACTTAGTGAACTTACATTGGCTATCCTGTTATTTGGACATTAATTACGTCACTTTCCAACATGGAGGAGGTAGACAACATAATAATACATTCCTTACGTCAAGTTGGATGGTTAGTATAGGATATCGCAATATAAAGTGATAGTGGTAGACAGATTCGATTCTATGTCTAGAAAAAGGAATAATGGAAACCAAAGGTTAATTGAGAGCGGTCATGACAGCGGGAGGAGAGTTGGGGTTACCGCTGAAGGTATGATACAGGAGATTTGCCGTTTGTATTTACTGTTGTGTATTTGATTTTGTTATAGCGATATTGAAGAAGATGTTGACAGTCTAAGGCATTTTTCCACAGAACTTGTAATTGAAGCTGCTGTTAGATGCTTAGATGTCATTCATCCGGGATTGGGGCTACCCCATTCCTTACCAGATGCAATGTCAGCACGATTTCGGGTTGGAGCAAGCATTGCTCAGGCTTGCAAGGTAATATGTACAGTAAGAAGTGGTAGTGGGGTCATGAGGTACTGTTGTTTTATAAACATGTCTTGCACTGCCGTCAGTATTTTTTTTTTTTTGCAGAACTTGGGTTATTCTGGGGATATAGGTTATCAGACATTCCTGTATTCAAGCGAAACAGATGTACGAAGGATATTTGTGTTCCTGATTGAAAAGCTGCCTAAAGAATCAGAGAAGAGCATATTGGAGCCAACAGGTAAGCCGGTGTGAGTTTCTATATTTTCGCTGTTGTGTCAGTGAAGTATCCATTCATCTGCGATATGATGCCATGTCAGATGGTGATGTCCAAGAAGAAATCTTGGATGTTTCAGCTGTTGAAGATGAGACCACTATGCACCCTCAAAATGACAAACCAGTCATATCCCAGAAGAATGGATATCTCAGGTGTGGCACAGTTCGTATCATGCTGTTTTGGATTATTTGACTTTCAATTTGACATGTACATTAATGCAATGATATCCTGTTTGTCATTGAAAGTTATCAATAAATGTACTAATTATTGAAAACTTATTTCATCCATAGGAAGAATTGGTCTCCTTGAAAAAGAAGTCAGTGAAACAGTCAAGAAGCAATTGACGTCTCCATGGTTGCCAAGATACTGCAGACGTAGAGGTATAAGGTGGCATGATGATGGCACATGGAGCAGGGAGGGGTGTGGTCACCAGCAGCCTTTCATATCTTGTAACTTAGATGTTCCTAAAACTGCGAAGTCCAAAGAACTCTCCCAAGGTACATATTCACTGTATAAGCAGACCAACAGTTGGATCGTTTTCATTCATTTTACAGAATCTAAAAAGTTTACATTTCATACTGTATGATCTTTGAATTTCTATGTGTCATTTAATAATCTATAAACAGGCAACAATTACACCATATCTGATTGAACTCTGGAATGGAAACTAAAAGTGAAATTAACATTGATTATGGAGTATGACATTAATGTTTGAAATGCTTTTATAACTAAAGTTTGTAATATGTTTAAGTGTAATTAACTATTGTAAATAGTGGCAGTTCCTTCTGAATTTTGTATAAAATGTATTGGTTGTGAACAGCATTAGTATTGATAAATGCAAGAGTGTGGTTGTTATGAGAAAAATTCTGCATGGACTGCTACTTAAATTATCGAAGGTTATCCTTCGGCAGTGATTAAATTGATTGTGAGAGTCATAGTATGGATAAAACAGTTACAAAGAGAAGACTGTAGTAATGTCAATAATACACACTTATATTATTTGTAATGGGGAAGGTAAACAGCAGATGGTATTGGCTAGACTTGTATTTGGTAGGTGCTTAGTTTGAATCTTGGCTGGGACACTTAACTATGTTGACTGAAGTGTTTTGTTTTTTTCTTTGGTCCATGCAGTCAAGTTCCAAGATAATACCTTAGTTAGACATTACTACTTCAAAATTCTTTCAAATGCGTCATTCGTTAATCATTGTTTTATATTATGTGTTTTACTGTGAGATGTTAACTGCACCATCCATAAACCACTCAAAAAAGCAAGTGTGGAAGTGCAGTAAATGTTTGTTACATGACACTCATAATGTGCATTCTAGCAGTTTCATATTAATACAGTATGGCCTAGAATTGAATAGAATACAATGGAGTAGTCAAACAGTGCATTTTTACATTTATACACTTTGGCCAAGACATTTAGTTACAAAAATGGATGCTCAAGTAGTTATGCGGCAACTTAAAGGAATTTTTTGTATTGCCTCTGGAGATTTTTAGATATTTCCATAGATTGTGTTTTGTGCTGTTTTAGTTGGACAGTACTTGTTCCTTGAGTTTTTCCCATAAGTATGTGCAAGGTGTTGAGGTTAGGTGAATCTGGAATAGAAAGATAACCAGGTACTCTTGAAATAAGGACTTTCTGGAGAGGCCATAACATTTACTGGTAAATGCAATGCTGCATTATCTTCCTGAAACCATAGTTTATTCAACAGAAGTTTCCAGATGGTGTTCCCATTTTTATGGTAACTGTGGTATCTGGTAAATTTGTCTGGTCAGCCACAATCATAGAATTGTGTTGTTTGCCTGTTTATACTGTTTGTCCAGACATAGTAGGCCTATTCCTCAGAATACCAGATATTGCACAGAAGGTTTTAATTTCAGTTATGTTTGTGACTGACCACAAAACATACTTCTTTATATGACTTATTTATGACTTAACTGTTGGCCTACCCCTTTGGATAAGAATAAGTTCCGAAGTATAAGAATGCCTTCTTCATTCCAAGTTCCTTCATGCTTACTTCTTCTGGGGATTGCAAGATTTTGTTAAGTACTTCACTCATGTATGTGTTATCTCAAGAAGTTTGTTTCCTTTGACTCTGTGTTAATGCTGCTTTAAAATGTGTGCAGTCTACTTCAGCTCTGTGCTTTCACAGACTGCACTTTGTGTGAGACTGTTTTTTAAAATTCTATCAGAAGTATCCACATGGATACCATTTCATACTAGCCTCGCCCTCTTGCCTATTTCAGCATTTGTCTTTAATTACTATTAACAGTAAACAAGACAGGCAATGTCTGTATAAATGTAACATTGAGGTGCTTTCGTGCAACCATTGTTGCACTGGAGAAGTCAATACGTATTACATATTCTGAGTGTGTGTCTGCAGTCTTAGTTATCCAGCATCCCATATGCATGTACCATATCATATTGCCACCTTTGGCTTGTCTGGCTGTACCATATTTTTTCACATTATCCCATAAAAAGCATGATTTTTGGAAAAAAGTTATTGAACATAAAATATGTGTTTTAATTATCTCTTCAACTTTTGTCTGAAATCTTTGTTATTCTTAGAAGAACTGAGCAAGGTACTGTCATAAATGTACATAGGTCTTAATGTAAAGTACCTGTTATTCTTGTCAGATTTTAATGAAACCTGAATTTTCTCGACAGATATTCGAAAATTAATCACAATCAAATTTTATGAAAATCTGTCCGTTGCAAACGTGCCTAAAATTGCTGCACATGTCGGGTATACTTTTTCTTGGACACAGTTTATATGTTCTGGAGTTTTGAGGCCCATTATTTTGATCTGTTTTGAAATCAAACTATCAAATCAGTTAAAGAAACATACACATAATTATGGACAGGAAATGCTCACTTGTGAACTCTAAATTAAGCACAGAATTCTTTGGTCATATTACTGGTGACTGCTGTAGGTAGATAGAATCAGATTTATCCATGTATATATTACACTTGTCTCTTATTTTTTAGCTTGGCGTGAATATTATGTTCATCATTTACCACTTGTGACAGAACAAGTGTCAAATCGTCACCAGTTACTTCCCTCTTTAATTACGCTCAATGCAAAAGGCCTCTTGACACCATTGCAGCAAGCTCATGGTGTGACCCCAAATTGGGAGACTTCTGGAATTAGTCAACAGCTAACAGAATGCCTAGCAAGAAGTCTTGATGGATGCTCAAGTGCCCCAGGAAAAGAATCTGCTCTTTCTGCATTGCATATACAAGACAGTGACAAGAAGAGAGGGAAAGAAATCAATTCAAGATTTGTTTTAAGTGAAAAGTTACAGTTCACAAAGGTTAGAATTTAATTTTAGATTCCATTCCTCAGATATTTAAACTCTGCACATCTTTTTAGGAGGGTGAGTTAAATTGAAAACTTAAATTTGACATTCATGGATCCGTGCATCGTAGTATGACTCAGTAGAAATAACCAACAAAATGCAACCTTGTAACTGCAAATACAGTTAGAGCTCCTGATGACGAGCGGTACGCTGCTTGAAACATGTTGAGCCTTCAATGAATGGTGGAATAATAAATTCTGTTACAAGGTTGCATCTTGTTGGTTATTTCTACTGAGTTAAATTTGACGTTCTTAAGTCCGTGCATTATCATATTATTCAAATAATTCAACCAACAAGATGCAGTATTTTCACAAGTTTATTACTTGACGTTTATGTGTGGCTCAACATGTTTCGGGTGTCTCCCCACCCATCATCAGGAGCTTACAACTGCACTAGGAGCCTCTGGTTTTACCATTGGAGCGTGGCAGTTGGAGCGTTGTTGGTCGTGGTCGACCAACAATGCTCCAGTTGCTTCTCTTCAACGGTAAAACCAGAAGCTCCTAGTGCAGTTGTAAGCTCCTGATGATGGGTGGGGAGACGCCCAAAACATGTTGAGCCACACACAAATGTCAAGCAATAAACTTGTGAAACTATTGCATCTTGTTGGTTGAATTATTTGAATGAAAACTTGAAATGTTGGGAGGGGAGGGGGAGGGGGAGATGGTGTGCAGGGTGGGGTGGTGATGTAGTGATCAAGACCCTCCTTTTAACAGCATGGGTTGAAAGCATGTACTGTGTATGGTAGATTTGGGATTTTGCTGAAAACTGACAGAGCTGTACTGCACATTCACGCACTCAGCTGGTAGAAAAATTTTAAGGTTTTTACTTGACTCACCTGCATATTTTACCACAGTGAAGTTAGAAGTTTTCAGTATTTTTATGTATTTCATCATATTGTGTTTCAATGACACTCATAATCAGTAATACATTAACACAGCTTCCCTATGGGCAGAATTTCATTTGAAGGAACTTACAGTGTGACATATTTCAACTTTATGAGTTTTGTTCAAGTACTCATTTAACCCTTAGGCGACTAATGTCATATATATATGGAGCACCCATTCTTGATGTTTCTAGGTCACACACAACGACGCAGCACAGTCGGTAGGACTCCTCTGGACGAGTGATCAGCTC
>Ga0268261_10001495_pt1 | contig 16127 bp, 10 predicted proteins | sample TergutNc150P1_FD_190353 | JGI IMG/M metagenome (GOLD analysis project Ga0268261, IMG submission 190353) | Nasutitermes corniger P1 segment gut microbial community from laboratory colony in Florida, USA - Nc150 P1 (SPAdes) (version 2) | ecosystem: Host-associated > Arthropoda: Insects >... | reverse complement strand
ATCACACGCATATTATTTTTAAAAACATCTACCAATATGTACGGTACTTTCAAAATGCTATGTGCCACTCCTAATATATACACAACAGGGATGCCCAACCTAGGGGTCGCATAACATCTATCATACACAAATACCTGTTTCGACTTTCTTCTTTAATGCCTTCTTCGAGGTGGTACAAGGGGCTTAACTTCAACTCTCTATATACACAACAGGGATACCCAACCTAGGGGTCGCATCACATCCCATCCATGCCGATCCCCCATCTGGAGGATCAACACGGACGGAGCCTAACCTCCAACGTCACCCCTACACCAATGAAGCTAAAGAACGAGTAATGCCAAATTCAAAAATACCTACTCAAACTCAAAAATGGGCAACTGACCATTTTGGGGCCCACTTTTTGGGGAGGTGCGGCTCGCGACCCCCTACATCCTCGCGAACCATACCAATCCCACACACACACACACACACACACAGGGCAGGGTCAAGCCGGACCCAACCTCAAACTAAAAAGCCGATCACCTATCGTGGGGAAGCGGTGGAGCCTTAACCTCCACCGCCACCCCTACGCCAATACCAACGCAAGCTGCCCCTTTACTACTCATGCTACATCTAATCACTTTAGTTACGCACCCCCGCCTTCGACTGCATCAGCAAACTCGTATTGTAGACAGAAGATGGCGCCGTTTTCTCGGAGAGAAATCGAGGCGCTCAAGTTAGATCGAAGTTTTATGCAGTTCGGGATGTGGTGCACAAATCTCGCAGGCAATTGAACATTATCGATTACAGGAGATTAGTCTGGTGGTACAAGTCGGTAACATTTGATATTGCTGTAGTTATCAATCTAGTATAACCGCTAATAGTCATTACGTGTTATGTGACAAATACGTGAAGTGGAATGATGTTGAAGAACACATAAGCTTAATCACAATACAATTCAGAGGTAAAATTTATTCCAGTGGATTGAACTTTTTCTTATCGATATTCATTAACCCCTCGCCCAACGCGGTTGCGTCCAGCGCACTTGTGACCATACGTGTCTGACTTACTGTATGGGGCAAATAAGCCCAAGACTGAAAATTTGAATAAGCCGGGCTGAGCTGCCGCGGAAACTGGTAATATCGATCACCAGAGCATTGTGTATGTGTGTAATGTCCAGAAATACGTAGGTTCGAAGGTTTTTTTGGGGGGAGGGCATTAGTTCCCGCATTCACGTAACGCTGGTTTTCCATAACAAGTTTGCACATCGTGGTTTTGCCGAACACCCATGCTGCACGGCAGGTTACTGCATTCGAAGTCTCTCACATTTGCAATACAGCTACTTGGTCTAATGAGAATATACACAAATAAACCAGCTGGTGCAGATAATACAGCAACTTGCAATACACCAATATTCATATGTTGAACACTATAAATAAAGGAAGATAATGGGATGCATGAAATGTCTTTTATTGAATAACATACGCGGTACGCGGTGGTGCAATTGGTTGAGGCACAGCGCTACTAGTCGGAAGGTCGCGTTTTCGATTCCTATGGTCTTGGAGTTGACTCAGTCTCTAACAGAAAAGAGTACCTGGAATATTTCTTGGGATTAGATGCGGCCGATGCGTAGGGTTGACAACCTTATCATCTTCATGTGCCGATTGTCTCGAAATCTGCGAACCTCAGACTCCTGGAACCCTCAGGGCCTGTCCAGGGCTGTAGTGGGATTGCTTTACCTTTTATTGAATAGCGTACAACTTTGTACTGTCGCTCTCATAAGCCTTCCACGAAAGGAAGATCTGTGTGGTTTGTTGTTTATGAAACCACAGCTTTTAAAGAAATCCGCGCATTTTGCTTTGCACGTTTCTTCCCATGCTTTTGGAAACGTCCTGTAGTTTGAACATTATCGATATTTACATCCGCTGCAGATTCATTCTATGACTTCCTAATATCTATGAAGAGGAACGTGTAAACAGATACGCGTGTCTCTGTGTTTATAGTGCATATTCTGCAACGAATAGCTGTACGTTCTGATTTCTTGCGTTCAAAGCTGACGCTTGTTCTAGGCATTAATCTGTGGTTTATACTGGCTCCATGCTTGATGAGTCATTATTATGTCACTCTCCGGCGATGACATAAGACTGGTCGGCATGTGATCGAAACATGACAAGTGGCTACGTCACGCATCAAGGGATTTTGCGGGTGGTTCAACTCATGGGAATTAAAAAGTCGCACTGTTGTGATCATTCTTCTTGAAAACCTAGTAGTTATTTTGTATTTATGGGTTTCGTTTGGCAGTTCGAATGAGTAGCGGTTACTCACCTGCACTGTAACCAGCTGCTGTGTGTAATAATAGAATTGCGGCGTTGTCTGAGATGCAGCACTGAGGAGGTAAGTGCTATTTAAATTAACTTAATTATTTAATGGACATTTTTCTATAATGAATATCGTGACGTGTCACTCTTACATGTACTTGTTTTCCCTTTAAGTAAATTAAAATTCTAGAAATATTCTCAAAGTGCAATTATGAGTGTAAAGTCTTTAAATATGCACAGGTGTATTAATTCCTTTCAAACAGTTCCGCCTGTTCCAGTAATTCATTAAGCTCACGCAGCGGAGTTCATCACAATGACCATATCCTCTAGGCACGACATTGTCGCCTTTTAGGAATCCGAAGCTCATTACAGTGTTGGCAAGAGCCCCCCACTGGTCGCTATCCTTACCGGATGAATCCAGTCCACAACCCCCCACACTATATGCACAGGTTCCAGCTTAATATTATCCCCGACCTACTCCTACGTCGTACAGTTTGGCAGTTTCCATAAGGATTTCCAACAAAAGCTTCGTATGCATTTTCCTTCTGTTCCATACATGCTACAACCCCTGCCTATCTCAAACTTATTTATTTGATCATCCTAATAATATTTGCCTCGTAGCTAATCTTAAATACGTCGAACTTTTTTTAGACTCCTGTTCAAAATACAATCTGAGATAGCGAAACGCGTCGACAAATACGTCATGTTAAGCGACAGCTGAGCTCCCTGCGAAGAACGCATTTGTAAACAACGCCGTGCCGGGATATTTCCGGTTTAGCCCGTACCCTGCTAACGTGGAGAATATGGTGAGCTCCTAATAATGCCAGCAATGGCAGATAGGATTTAATTCGGCATTTAAAGGGTTAATAGACTGGCTGTTAGTTTCACTTGAAATTCAAACATTCTGATAAAGCGTCACAAGATGTCTCACGCGTAGGTAGTTGCATGACATGAAAAAATCGTATCAGACTGAATTGTGGGAAGCATATGCATACTGTAGACGATTCGCAATAGCACCAAGTTTGCAGCATAAACGGCTCGAACTTGCCGCCACAGTGAGCGTTTTGAAATGCCGGACTGGGCAGGGCTCAACACTGCAGTGTGGCGGCATCATCAGTCACAATGCGGAATGATGTCCGCTCTACGGCGAACAACGATTAAAAATAAATCTGTAACAGAAGTTGTTAACGCACACTCGATGAGCGGATTCGGATTGAAGCTGAAGATTATACATTTTGTTTCTAATAAATCAGTATTTGACATCTAATTTTATCACATACAGTGTACAAAAATGTTTTTAATTTTAGAGTGTTTGAGATATACTAGTGATTTGATGTAGGTTGCATTGATTTATTTTAAATGTATTTATTGGCGTTCATTTAACGACGCTGTCAGTAGCTAAGACTATGATTCGCAGCGCAGAGTTTGGAACGCGAGACGCATTGCTAGTTTGCAATTTGGGTGCGGCATACGGCATCAGGGACAGTCAACGGAAGCTCTAACAAGCAATAAGCGCTGTTCACAACAGACCGGTGAAATGTGTTGGGCTGAGGGTGGGATTTTCGAAAACCTGCCTTTAGAACAGTTTGGTGTATATAATGGAAATTTCATCAAGTCACACTTAACCTTTAAATTGATCAGGTAATATTTTTAGTACTTTATTACACATATTTTCAATAATAGCTAAATTTTATTCTGCAGTTCAAGCGGTCACAACTCCGTAGCCGCTCAAAATCGGACATGTTACAAATGTCTTATCACAAAGACCTAAGAAGTCACTGCGTACAGTTACGTCCATAACTTGCATATTGTCCTTGTATTTTTGTTTACTGTTCATACTGTACTTTAAACTCATTCACATCCAGTTTCTTATTTCTTCAGCCCTGTGAAGTCCTGCCAAGTTAAACGTTCGATAATTTTGTGCTACTACGCCTTGGAAAATCTTAGGGAAACCGTATAACATTTAGATCAATGTCTTAGACAGACATCTAGATATTGTGAAATCCTAATGGGAATACCGAAAATGGAATTGAAATATGGCCGTTTGGCTAGGAAGTAGCTGGCGCGCCAGATATTTTTTCTAACACCAAGTGCACAGCTCCTGGAATTAACGTACTACTTTCAATCTTGATACAAAATATCCCAGTTGTTATTTCAATCACAAATCTATGTTTATATTCAATTATCAATCACATACAACAAACTACTCGTAAACGTTTTTATGGCGAATATTTTCTGCTCTAAAATAGTCATCTCCGGCAAATACACAAGAACAGTAAAAAAATAGAAACTCTGTAGCCTACAGATTTCATACTTCTACTCTTTCTTTATCTCCCATATAACCTAAAGACATACAGAGCTCATACTTTCACTGTTCCTTTATATCCCATACATCCTAATGATATACAAAGTGTCCAGTATCTTAGAGCCGAAACTAGTGGCAAGAAAATATTTGAATTTAGCTTCTTGCATATGACTAAAAATTGAAAAAGAACAAACATCAACCAGTTTTAGCTGAACATGCTTGCTACTCCAGTTCCATAGAATAACTTCAGTTTGCTAAATATGATTATTTATTAGTAAATTGTGTTGCCGTAACAGGATGGAGAACGTTATTTGGACAGATGATTTGAAAAAAGAAGTATTACGTAGAGTTAAGTGGGATAGGAACACTCTACGTACAATAAAACGAAGGAAGACTAAATGCTTTCGTCACACCTACCTTCTAAAACACGTTATTGGAAGAAAGATAGAAGTGAAGAGAAGAAAAGAAGACATAAGCAGCTCCTGGATGATTTCAAGTAAACGATAATATACTGGAACATGAAAGAGAAAGTACCTGATTTCACTGTCTGGAGAACTCCCTTTGGAAGAGGCTATGAACCTCTCGTAAGAGAGACTACTTATTGAGAATACACACACTATGGCAGAGTTGCTTCCCAACAACAAGGAGATTTTTTGGTTTCTTTAAAACATTTCTGCACTAAAATTTAACATTTAAAAATTTCAATGTGACTAGGATTCAGCTTGGAATTTATATTGTTAAAGTGTAGAAAATAACTGCTATTGTAGCAAATATTTTATATATGATATGATATGATAAGCTATTGTAGTGTCTAGGTTATCTAAGCGACACGCAGGCACTGTTAATGATTATTTTCCGGATACCGTCGTTAAACTGCTGGACCGTAAATAGTCAGTCTGCCACCAGAACCGAAGTTCAGAACGAATTTGGGGATACCAAGAGGGAGGTTTTCCAATTGAATGCCCGCTAGTCACTATTGACTAGGACTATATATTCCGTGATAATATACACATATATACAAGTTGGATGATTCACAATTTGTTACTGAACTAGATAATAAAGATAATCGTCTTGCCTTCTATATTATTTCAATAGTTTCGGTAATTTAGTACGCCTGAACACGAGGTTTAACTTGTTTGTCTGAATGCCGTATTGAATTTAGTATAGTCAGATAGACTTAGCCTTAAACAGAAGGAGTATACAGAGGAACATTCGCCGATAAGGTCTCGGCAGTGTCGTGAATATAGGTTCTTTTCAGATAGCACTTAACGTCGGTATCTTCTTGTTGTTCGTGAATTTCGGCGTGAAACTCGGTGTGAATTTCGTTGTGGTCGCGGTTTTTAGATTATATAGTTTATTCATGCTTACTTCAGCGTCTACTGGATTACCGTAATTTACATGTTCTAGTTAACTATGCTTCCTGGTATGGCATACTGAATGTTGTAACTAGGTCGAGCTGACTTAATAGAATTGAGGCAAGACGGTTATGACTTCCTACCTATTACAACAAGCTTCACAATGAAATTAGCGCAAGTGTTTGTAATCACGTTTTGAAATGGTTTTTCGAATTTGAATCCAACCAAGTAATGTAGACTACAATTTGTGTATTGTAATGTTAAAAAATTACAGGTTTGCGTTGGTTAGATTAACTTCGAAATTGGTTTCACAACGCTTGCCCCAGTTAAGAAATTATAGAATGCAGGAAATTTCAATCGTCTTGCCGCAAGTTTCATTGTGTCAGCATGACCTAATTGCCTCACATGTACACCACACTTTGAAATCGTAGCTAACTAGGACGCGACATTTGCCGCAATGACAGAAGACGCTGGATCAGCGTATAATTCCGTATATAAACCCGCACTTCTGTGACCGGGTTATTCGAATCCTGGCTACTTTGAATCCACGTCAGTTGGACGTGCGAAATTACATCACGACGAACTATTCTTTGATACCGACGTACTGCTCGTCAGAAGTATAAAATACAAGTTGATAATACTGACACAACAGTACAGAATGGATCTGTACCTTACAACGCTGCTGCTACTTCAAGGTGAGTCTTTGTGACTACGTTTGCTAAATTCATTCGAGTGGCGAATATTCGAAACCCCCCCGTAAAGGCAAGGCGATTATTCAGTTAAATCTAAGTTATCAATCATACCATTAATATTGTACTACTCCAAATTGTATATAAGTGTACATTGTGTGTGTAAATATATGTCCCTAGGTAATAGGACATACGGATCGTTCGATTGGACATAACCTCCATTTGTATCCCTTAATTAGTCGTACTTAGGTACGTGGTGGCAGCTTATACCCCGACTTACGGTCACGCAGTTTAACGACGGTGCCCGTAAGTAAAACCCAGTACTGTAAACGGTTCTCGAACCCGGGCCAGTACAGATTTAGTGACTGCGGTGGTTCTCGAACCCCGGGTCATTACAGTATTACGTCTTGCCCCTTTTAAAAATGGAATTTCGTAGTAAGCACTTTGTTTGAACCGAAATTTCGTTACGCATAAATGTGTGGGTGTTAAATTTGAATACAACTTAAATAGATATGTGAACAATAGATAATTAACATACATACACACACAATAATAATAATAATAATAATAACCAAGGGGGTAACAATATGGGTGGAGAAGAATGTAGGGTTAAATTTTCCCATCGTAACATTTGTACATAATATCTACACAGTACAAGAAGGTATTGTCGTGATTCTCTGTTGGAACGATGTGTGCTGTGGTCTGAAGACCGGATGTGGAGAATTTCTCGCTAAGCCAGCGACCTTGACTTGCCTGCTAGAGGCCAAGTGGACCTTCGTCGCTTCGTATTTCGTTGAATCAGCAAGTTGAATCTCGGCTGCTCCTCTCTGAGTCTGGAATGCTAGCTGCCTAATTTTTACATGGCACTGCATATGTAGCGAAGGTGACCGCGTCGCAATGTTGGTCCGAAGAAATGGCGGTTGTCGGATGCTCTGATGTAGGAGCGGGAGAAGTTGAGGGTTGGGGTGTAGCGTCTTTCGGGGACTTATTTGTGTGTAGGCAGCACGGTGTAAAACTACGAAATTTTTATCGAAGAGAAAGATAGAGGACCAGCAGAATCGTGAAAGTGCAAGAAACTGCGGCGAGTATTAGGTGCCAGTGTGTCAGGGTTTCCTGGGGAAATGTAGCTTTCTGCATGTGGAAAAGGGTGTCTACGCCAAGAGATTTTTGCGATATTTCAAAACGATCTTTCAGTTGGTCAAGTTCGTTTACCTCTGCTTGAGTGCTGCTTCGACACGGGGGAGCCCGTGTCTTGTTAATATCGGAAGGTCCTCTGGCACATACACGGAAGGAGCTTCGAGGTTAGCACGTGTGGCTCCGTATAGTTCACGTAGAATTCGCAGCTTGCCGAAAGTGATTGAGCACGTTGTGGCGTTCCCAATGAGGCCTTCATGGGAAAGTGTTCGAGCATGTGTTACCCATGAGTTGTACCGTGGGCATCTAATGGTCACTTGACGCCGACTCGGAAACTGGTAAATCCACACGTCTCCATGCCGCAACAAGGTAGGTGTCTTATAGTGGAGCATCAGGATCCTCCTGCAGACTCCGTCTTTAGCTGTGGTCTGAAAGTAAACTTGGACTCACATGTCACCGACCGAACGTCATAAAGTGCTCTGTCTGCGGGCAGATGGTAAAGATTCCTGCGCTGCATCTTTGCGCGTCGGCCGCTGTCAATATGAGGTAGTCTCTCTGGTCATGTGATAAGCCAAAATAGTCATAATGAAGCTGGTATATCGCGAATGTGTCATTTAGTACCCGTGTAGGTAAGGCGATTATCCTGAACAGAGTAAAGGGTTGAATCTCGGTTTTTAATGGAATCTCTAAGATTAATGTAATACTGTGTACGGTACCTGCCGTGGTTACTCTAATTAATCCGTAATGCAGGTGAATGTTATCAAATCTGGTACCGGCAACGAGTACGTAATTATCGGGAAAACAGAGATATTTCGCAAAATATTGTGGAAGACTCTTGGACTTGTAATTGTTAAGGGCAGTTTTTCAGACAGCATATGTTTTACGGCCATTAGCAATTCATCGACCTGATGGGTCAGCTGTAACAAAGCGTGTTCCAACTGTCTGACCTCCGAAAATAATGCGCTCTGATTAAACAAAGTCAAATTAAGCCACATGACATCTCTAGTCAATTGTACGTACCGGTCATGGGATTGACTAACTCCTGTTTTACAATACAGTACATGTTTTTAATTGCGTCTGTTTTTATCCGCGTATTGTGGACTAGCCCTTTAACGTATGTAAGTTGATTTGCCAATGAACAAACGATATCGGCATCCCTGGTTTTTAACTCATTTATGGTTCCTTGCAACTGATCTAGATCTGATAAGGTCGCGGTCCCAAACAAAGTCTTGACGACGGTTCCACCTAAGTTCAACAGACCTCGGTTTCGGTCTAGCCTAGGAAGAAACTGTTGAAAATTTGAGTCTCAACTCTAGAGTGCTGAGCAAGTTTCCGACCCGACTTAATTCTGCAACAGGTGCAAATTGTTTCCTTTGTTTATTTACCAAGGTGATGTCATTTTTAACTGTCGCGATCGCATCCCCATGGATTTGCGTGTCTAAGTCGATCGCTACACGCGAGGCATCGCTCTTGACTAAGACATCCTCTTTCAAAAACAGCGAGCTTCGGTTTACGGGTAGGATATGCTATTCTGTTGTTTCTACATTCAGCAAGTGTCCTGAAACATACACAGTTTTTCGACTAAGTTATTCATTCTATGCTTCAACATGTGTTACGCGATTATACGCATAATGTACGCAGAATGTGACGTCACGTCTATTCCAAGAAGGCGTTTCTTGTTTTTGAGCGCGTCACGAGGGGTGTGGTCCGGTCCATAATCAAGTTGCGACTCCTTCGGGCTATTACGGGGGAAGTAGGTTGATTCTAACTTCTCCTCGTCTTCCTTATCGCCGGCTGACGGCGGGGTGAACACAGGACGAGTCGGGGCTATTGGGCTTGATGGTGCGGACAACGAATCTCAGTCTGCAGAGTTATCGCCGGCCAATGGATAGGACAAAATGGCTGGCAGAGTGATTACAGCGTCTCGTTTTGCGTTAGACACCTTGTCACCTCTGGCTCTCGTCTTCCGTTGCCATTTTGGTATTTGGTTCGACTCCTCCTTATATGATTTTAAACAATTAACATAGAAGATGAATATCCTGCCATTATAGCTTAGTAATTCATACTTTAAATCAGACAATTTGGCTGTTACTTGAAATGGGCCCGTCAAAATATGGAACTTTTTGACTGTCATGGTTTCCTAGCTGCGTTATAAAGATAGACATTGTCTCCGACTATGAAACTGCGAAGTTTCACGTGTCGATCGTATCGCTGCTTATTTGCTGCGTGTGACTTCATGATTGCTTTGAATACTGCTTTGTAAGCGTTCTTAAGGCGAGCCTTTAAATTTTCGATCTGTTGTTCAGGACCTTGCGTCGGTCTAGGATATTTAGCTCTCAGGTTCTTATTCGCGGGGTAACCATTTCTCTTCCGTGTGGGAGAAAGAAGGGACTACACCCTGCTGTAGAGTGCGGCGTGGAGTTATACGCCATTAGGAAGTAAGGTACCTTTAAATCACAGTCTGTATGAGTCTGGTTCAAATAATGCGAAATGGCTGTATGTAGCGTTGGATGCATTCTTTCTACATGCCTGTTACTCATTGGATGGTATCTGGACGTACGGGACCTTTTAAATCCCATGATTTTACATGTTTATTTAAGAATAAAAACATGAAGGGGGCCCTGATCTGAAACAAATTTTGACCCGCTGCCATGACGAGTAACTATTTGTGAGGAGTAAATTCTCGCACATGTCGAAGCAGATTGATCCGGGACGTCAAATATTTCGGAATACTTTGAAAAGTGATTCAAAAACGTCAACAAATATTTGTTTTTTCACTGCGTTACTGGGTACGGTCCAGTTATATCCATTGAGGTTATCTCATTATCTCAAATGGAGCTACAGGTTTTCCAATGTTGCCAAGAGGGGCGGTAAACTCGTGGTTTAGCTTTCGTCGTTGACACGAATCGCCCTCTTTGACAAATCTTCTACCGATTTCCGCATTTCGGGCCAACAGAGACTTAGAGCGAGTAAATCGAAGGTGCGTTTCGCTCCGGGTGGGCTGCGTAAAAGGGATCATGATTCTCTCGTATCACGTTCTTAATTAACGTGCAGGGTAGGAGCAACTGATGCTTATCATTTTTCTGTCGCCTGTATATTAGTCCCGTGTCGTCACAGAATTCCTTTCTGCTGGAATAACTACCTGGTTTCAGTTGTTTAAAGAACTAATCTTTCTGTTGTTGACTGAGTATTTCTTCAGGACTCAGTTTACTTTCATATAAGACTGCACCGAAATTCCTACTTAGAGCAACTACATGGGGTATTTTGGTCCCGGCTCTATGTTCAACAGTGAAATCGACTTCCGACAGTTTCAGGGACCAGTGCATTAGTTTCGCGTTAGTGTGTGAGAATGTTTTCAGATACGTAAGGGCCGCATTGTCCGTTCTAACCGTGAAACGCTTGCCATAGAGATAACATCTCAAGTATTTGGCGGACAACACTAAAGCAAGTAGTTCAGCTTCCGAAGCAGAATAAGCCTGTTCGGCTTTATTTAGCTGCATACTTGCGTACGCAACTAAGCGTTCGACCCCTTTTTGTTCTTGCGACAGGATAGCCGCGACCGCTACTTTAGATGCATCAGTAGTCAATATAAAGGATAGATTGAAATTTGGGTTAGTTAACACTGGGGTTGTGCAAAGCTTCAACTTTAGCCCGTTAAAACGCCTCTTGCTGGCTAGGGCCCCGGTTAAATTCCTGTCTTTTCCGAGTTAAAGAGTGGTTTCGCCGCCTCAGCAAATTTTGGCACGAGTCTGCGGTAAAACGATGCGAGTCCTAAGAATGCCCTGATATCTTTTGAGTTACTGGGGTCGGATAGTTCTTGACTGCTTCTACTTTATCTGAGGATGCAGAAATTCCTTCCGACAACACGTAACCTAAATACTTCACTTTGGGTTGCGCAATCGCGCACTTCCCGGGGTGTAATTGGAAATTGACCCTTTCAAATCTCTCCAACACTCTTTCTAGTTTCTCCGCGTGTTCCTCTGCTGTTTTAGAAAAAGTATAAGATCGTCAAGATAAATACAACAATCTGTGCGAACTAAGTCTTTTAGAACGACAACCATGAGTCTGGAAATTTGCGGGTGAGTTTGATAGTCCAAATAGCAAACAATTAAATTCATAATGGCCGGAGGGTAGAGTAAAGCCTGTTAACTCCTTATTTTCTTCAGAGATGTTAATTTGCCAAAATCCGGAGTAACAATCTAATACGGAGAAGTATTTAGAGACAAATAGGCTATAGGTACTATCATCTAGTCGAGCTAAAGGATAGGGGTCAAACTTGGTCACTGCGTTCACGCGCGGAAGTCTACGCAAAATCTAAACTTCGGTTTCCCACCCAAACTTTTTTTGGGGACGATTATTGCAGGAGCTGACCAAGGAGAATTCCTCTTTCGAATTACCCCTTTCGGAAGAATATTCTCCGCGCAGCGCGAACGGGATCCTGTCCTGGGGACGCCTTATTTTTGTCGGATCGTTAACTATGATTTTATGTTCTATTACGTCCGTGGATTTGAAGTCGTTAGTGTCCTCATCGTGAAACACGTGCGCATATATCTGCAGCACGGGTTCTATAACCTGTCTCTCGAGGAGACAGATGGTCTAGTTTACCCGGTAACAATTTCCTGTATAGGGCCTCATTCTTACTTTTCCCTCTCAGTCTAGTAGAAGACAGTATTTCCCGTTTTCTCCTCGCTTATATTGTCTACCAACGTTTCGGATACTTCTGCCACGCCAAGGACTGTGGCCTTGGGCACGGTCAGTTCCTCGTGGCAGAAGTTAGCTAACATTACGTGCACGTTATTTACTGACGTATCGAATTTAGCGTGTGTGGGCTGCGTGCCGTGCCGTGTTGCGCGCTACTGTTCCTACTCTCGAAAGTGCACGAGCTGTATGTATCCATTGAATGCATATTGCCGTTGTTCAATGCAAACCAGGGGCGGAATTTCTTTCATTTTCTCCAAGTCTAACTTGGCCGTAACCACGTGTCGACATCTCGGCACGATGGTTACATCTTGTGCCACATTGACAAGCCATGCCTTACTGTTCTGTGCGGACTTGTCCAAAGGAGGGTTGTCCAAATTACGCCCACTAGGGCTCGTTTCTTCCCTACGGGTCTGGAGGGGCTTATCACCCTCCTGTTTGTCTTTGGGGAACACGGTAAGGGCTGCGTGTTTTGTGGGCACACCACACGCTTACGGCTCTTCGTTATTGTCTACCAATGACAATTTCCCTTATCAAAATTGATTTCTGCGCCAGCTATGTCCAAAAATCTGTACCAAGCTGACCATCTGGTTTGGTTGGAAGGGGCATACCAGAAATGTGTGGCTAAATTTTCTTCCAGCTAGAACAAAAGAAACGCGTTGTTCTCCTTGTATGTCGAGAGTTACTCCCGTAACTCCACAAGGTTTTACGGCAATGCTTTTTATGTCGCTTCTCGACACGCCTGGTTGCAATATAGACACGTTCGAACCAGTGTCTACAATTAAGTATTTCAGTTCTTCCTCTGTTTCCAATGAAACAGTCGGGTAGCCTTGCTCCATCTGGACTGAAACCGCGGGTTTTTCGACAGCCTTTTTAGGGACGTCGAGGGGGAGAGAGCTGTTGTCGTTCTCACCCCTTATTCGTTTCCCTGACTTCTTGCCTGCTTATTGCCTCCCTGTACCTTCGCATACCCAGGTTTGTCGCCGGGGGAGCGTGGACGACTCGAACGTCCGCTCGGGTATTTCCTCCCGGTCGAGTTTTGCGTTTGCCCTCTTTTTAACCGAGTGGGACATTCTTGTGCAAAGTGCCCACTTTCGTCGCACTCGTAACACCTAGGTTCCGCCCTTTCTCGGACGTCCTTAACGTTGCCTGAGTTTTCCGTCCTCTCTATATTACGCGCGTACCTCTTATCTCTCAAGTAATTTGTCGCGCGCTTTGGACTGTTCCTTTCGTCGGGTTCTCCACTTCCTCCCCGATTTGAAATCCCAACCGATTTGTAAAACTTCGTGGAGAAAGTTTCTGCAAATCTTTCTTGTTTCAAGGCTTCACTGACCGCGACAGCTGTAGTTATTGCCTGGTGTAAATTCTGAGGGTTTTGAAATCTGACCTGTTTCCCAATTTCACTCGCTAAACCAGCTCCAAAGACAGCCAAAAGTATTCTTTCAGCGTTTTCGAGTTGAATTTTCTGAGCTGCAGTTTCACTATCCTGGCACATAATCTTTTAAGCCAACGCCCTGCACCGATCAGCGAACTCCTGAGGCCCTTCATTTTTGCCCTGTCTTGCCATCTGCAGCCTCATAAAATAAAACTGATCGGTGCGGACGTCCCTGAATTGTTCCCTGAACGCCTTCTTGAATTTTCCCAGGTCGCGTCATCTGCATGAAGTACTAGGCATGTATTATAAAACGGCCTCGCTTGGTCAGCAGGTTTTAGCGCTGATATCCGTAAACAATCTGAAGAATGCCACCGGCCTAATTTTGCTGCGCTGTCAATATTCTCCAGAAACTCTTCCAAAGGTATCTCTGACTCTGCGTCTGACCATCTTGAAACGAGCAAAATCGGGGGTAAATCTTTATGTACTGTGGGGAATCCTGTTGATAACCGTTCCTTCAGCCTACCTCTTTCAGCTTTAGACTCCGCGAATTGTGCCTGAAGGCTGCAATCCTTAGACTCTTGCATGGTTAATTTCTGCTTTCGTGTCAGAACCAATTTGGATTTTTGAAATTAGAATTTTGACCGACGTTAATATCCGTGCCTATCTGATGTGTATATTTCAGATTTCCGTTCGTTCGTACGCGGTAGATATGTAGCCAGTCTGTCTGTAGACTTGGCTATCTATCCTATCCTATCTGAACCGCTATCTATCCTCCCGCTTGCAAGCCAACTTGTAGCGGCTACCAATTCTAACCGATTTGTTACCGCTGCCTACCAATTGTAGTGCCTAGGTTATCTAAGCGACACGTAGGCACTGTTAATGATTATTTTCCGGAGACCGCCGTTAAACTGCTGGACCGTAAATAGTCAGTCTGCCACCAGAACCGAAGTTCAGAACGAATTTGGGAATACGAAGATGGAGGTTTTCCAATTGAATGCCCGCTAGTCACTATTGACTAGGACTATATATTCCGTGATAATATACACATATATACAAGTTGGATGATTCACAATTTGTTACTGAACTAGATAATAAAGATAATCGTCTTGCCTTCTATATTATTTCAATAGTTTCGGTAATTTAGTACGCCTGAACACGAGGTTTAACTTGTTTGTCTGAATGCCGTATTGAATTTAGTATAGTCAGATAGACTTAGCCTTAAACAGAAGGAGTATACAGAGGAACATTCGCCGATAAGGTCTCGGCAGTGTCGTGAATATAGGTTCTTTTCAGATAGCACTTAACGTCGGTATCTTCTTGTTGTTCGTGAATTTCGGCGTGAAACTCGGTGTGAATTTCGTTGTGGTCGCGGTTTTTAGATTATATAGTTTATTCATGCTTACTTCAGCGTCTACTGGATTACCGTAATTTACATGTTCTAGTTAACTATGCTTCCTGGTATGGCATACTGAATGTTGTAACTAGGTCGAGCTGACTTAATAGAATTGAGGCAAGACGGTTATGACTTCCTACCTATTACAACAAGCTTCACAATGAAATTAGCGCAAGTGTTTGTAATCACGTTTTGAAATGGTTTTTCGAATTTGAATCCAACCAAGTAATGTAGACTACAATTTGTGTATTGTAATGTTAAAAAATTACAGGTTTGCGTTGGTTAGATTAACTTCGAAATTGGTTTCACAACGCTTGCCCCAGTTAAGAAATTATAGAATGCAGGAAATTTCAATCGTCTTGCCGCAAGTTTCATTGTGTCAGCATGACCTAATTGCCTCACATGTACACCACACTTTGAAATCGTAGCTAACTAGGACGCGACATTTGCCGCAATGACAGAAGACGCTGGATCAGCGTATAATTCCGTATATAAACCCGCACTTCTGTGACCGGGTTATTCGAATCCTGGCTACTTTGAATCCACGTCAGTTGGACGTGCGAAATTACATCACGACGAACTATTCTTTGATACCGACGTACTGCTCGTCAGAAGTATAAAATACAAGTTGATAATACTGACACAACAGTACAGAATGGATCTGTACCTTACAACGCTGCTGCTACTTCAAGGTGAGTCTTTGTGACTACGTTTGCTAAATTCATTCGAGTGGCGAATATTCGAAACCCCCCCGTAAAGGCAAGGCGATTATTCAGTTAAATCTAAGTTATCAATCATACCATTAATATTGTACTACTCCAAATTGTATATAAGTGTACATTGTGTGTGTAAATATATGTCCCTAGGTAATAGGACATACG
>Ga0268261_10001494_pt1 | contig 16133 bp, 11 predicted proteins | sample TergutNc150P1_FD_190353 | JGI IMG/M metagenome (GOLD analysis project Ga0268261, IMG submission 190353) | Nasutitermes corniger P1 segment gut microbial community from laboratory colony in Florida, USA - Nc150 P1 (SPAdes) (version 2) | ecosystem: Host-associated > Arthropoda: Insects >... | reverse complement strand
TATATATATATATATATATATATATATATATATATATATATATATATATATATATATAAATTTTATGTAAACTGAAAGTGAAACCTTGTATGGTCAGGCCTCAGGTTGATTGTTAAAAATATGTTTTATGTTTTATTTTCATATAAATTTTTAATCTGAATAATTTATTTATTCACAGAGAATGCACTGATGTTAGGTTACAGACAGAGAGAGACAGATATGATCTTATCAAAATTAATTTTTACAGTAATCCCTTCTACCTGTAAAATATGCACAAAATTAAGAAATTTTATGGTGTGATAGACACATGTGGCATAATTTCTCTGTCTTTTCTACTCTGACATATGAAGTGTTCTCTGCTGTCACTGAGACCATGGACTCATACTGATAAGAATTTGTTTTTGTCTCATTTTCTTTGTTCATAACTTCACATGTTGTATTTTTATAGCTCCATTTCCCACGGTGTGACCTAACATCTGCTGAAATGGACCTGATGAATGAAGATCCAATTCCGCAAGATCTTCGGCGCCGTCATTCATCTGTCACTACGGATAGTTGGCGCTCATCAACACATAACGAATCACAGTTACTTGCTGATTCATGTAAACTTACAGCTGCCAGGACAGTCGAGTCACTCACCAATGAGATGGTCTCAAGTATCATTGGTGAGGTAACACAAAGACGAGGAAGCACAGAGAGACTGACACAATCTGGTTCAGATTCAAGAGGCCAGGGAGAAAATGATGGAAATGCTACCAGTAAAGACACTGTTGTTGCAAGGTAATATACATGTTGTATTCTGTGATGAGCATTATAATCCTACAGTATAAGGCAGACTGTGTTATCTTGTAATTTTTTAAATAGCCAGAATAAATGCTGTCTGGAAAGGGTCGCTGTCAACAGATCTGAATTGTAGTATAGATCTTTGACTTTTTATTGTCTGCATTGGTCAGGTATGTCTGTTCTGCCTACATTGCAGCTTGAGATATCTGGCAATAAATGATCCAGGAAGTGCCTTTATTCGGAAATTGACTAAGAGGCCCGTTTTGTTTCACAGTTCCTTCAGTGCCAGAACCCAGCCTTGATTCCGAGTGTTTGGCCATTAATTTTTGGTGTGTTTTCTTTTTATTTTATATACACCATGTTGCATAAGTAGTGGTGAAAAGAAATAGAAAATGTGGCAGGAAAAACAGGACAGTATGTCAAGTGACAAATAAAATGTTTAGGTCTGTCCTTGAGGTTGCAGTTTGTACTAAGATAACACATTAAGTGTCCAGAATATTACAGTATCTGGCCACCCTTTGGTCTTGGAAGTGCTAGAAATTGCAACTTTTGCTGTAGAGGTTGAATGAAATACACTGGTGTTTTGTCAGGAAGATCACTGAGAAATTTTTATTTAAATTTAATCTTCCAGAACATTCAAGTAATTTTCCTTGATGATTTGTGAATGAAACAACTTATAACAAAGTCCTGCCATTTAATATGCATTAATATGAAGTCATTCAGTCTTACTGGAGAAGATGAGACATCCTCAGCAGATCAATATGTGAATGAATACAGTCAGTTTGATTTTACAAGTTTTAACATTTTATGTTCCAGGGTTGCCAATCATAAGTTACTAGAATATGAGATAGTGTGTCTTCAGTTAGCATTTCTTCAGTTGGCAGCTTTGAAGTCCTTAGCAACACTTTTGAGTTGTGGACGTTATTCTGAACTTCTGTTAGTGCCAAATACATTACCTCAAAAGTCAAGTGATGGGCTTGAAGAAGATAAGGTATAAGTTTTTAGATTTTCACATTGGTTATTGATCAAATGAATCTTCTTTTGGGTATCTGCACAGTGCAGCACCTCTAAAAGGTGACCAAAAAACACCACCATTTGAAAGATAAGGTGACACTGTGATGCATAGAGCATTTTCTTAGCTCAGTAATTGATCAGCTGAACATTGTTCTCCTTTTAGGAAAGTGATTTTTATTCAGAATTGGAAACCACCATAGTAAATTACTGATGTAATTTTAAATATATATTTGCTTCTAAATTATGTGCTATTGCTGTTTGACTACCTTTGGGAAATGAGATATTGTATCAGTCAATCAATTTATTTTATCCTTTTGACAACAATATGTATAGGATACATCCATTATTTCTTGTACTTAGTTTTTATAACTCTAATTAGCTAGTGCAATTCATATACAATATAAAAATATACATAGCTAGTATAATTCATATACAATATAAAAACATACAGCTATCTGTAGATAGGTGTGTTTTTTTTTTTGCATTATTGCAAAGCTTTTGGTGATAATTCCTCTTCTGTCTCTTGAAGTGAAGGTACAGTAACTTAGATTTAAGAATTAAGAACTATTTAATATTAATATCATGATTTTTGTTTTCAGTAAGGAAACTTAGAAGTTTATTGGAAGGCTTACAGTAATAAAATATTTATGATAAGTGAAGGAGGACTGGAGACAGGAGTGGCCCAACTGAGGACAGAAATTGGGTGCTTGTGCATATGTAGCACATGTAATAGTACAGTGATTATAATCACTACACTATACTATAGAGATCAGTAATTACTGATCTCTGTAGATGGAGCTGGTGTTGGTCTTCTTACCCTTTAAACAGTGTGCATTAGCATATGCAAATGCACATTAAAATATCCATAGGATTTCATTTTATATATTTAGACAACAATGAAATTTACTGGATTTTGAAGACATGCTGCATAATCTCTGTTTTAAGTTCCACAACATTCTGTTCATTTTATAATTTTATATTTTTCTTTTTATAATTTTATATTTTTCTGTTCAAACATTACTGACATTATTCATAAACTTTGTGCTAAAATTTAAATACCAACCCAGTCATTTAAAGGTTAATGTACAGTTGCATATGTACATGCATGGGGTATTGTGCTTTGTTTGAAATTATTCAAGATCATTTAAAAAGAAATATAAATGAAAATTGGTTGATACCAAAGGGAGTGGATTTATTTACTGGAAGGAGGTTCCTAGGTGAATAAGGTATGAGAAGGAAGATGTTTTGATATGTCCACCCTCAGCAACCCTATTGTTTGCTGAACTGCCAGCATGCCCATTTTTTTAACAACACTCTTGTTTTGCAACTTCATACTAAAATCTGATTTTCTCGCATACTATTTTAGCTAGATGAATTGAATTTTCATGAGGCATGGACTGAAAGTTCTAGTATTTTTGTAGGGTGTGATATTTCATGTCACACATCTGTGGATAGAAGCAAACACGACATTTTTGTGTGTGCCACACAATGAAACACCCCTGATTTTTGCCATTTTGGCTCACCATATCCCTCTGAAAATGAACAGGATTGTTTAAATGCAAAGAAAGTGATGTGAGAAGACTGCATTATACAGTATAATGACTAAAGCAGAAAATACTTGGTCAAACTGCGTTTTTATTGCACTATGTTCTTTCCTGTCCATGGTTGGATATGGCAGCTTGGACAAAATAACCTTATCTGACTGTGGTCAGACTTGGGAGTGAATGTGTTGAGGAGAGAAGGGTATGTGGTGACACTGAAACACTGTATTAGAATTCACAAAACTTTTATTGTTACAAGGTGAACATACTCATATTGTTCTTTGATTAAGGCAGAATTAAGTATTAAAATTGAATGTTATTAAATTAATAAAACTGAGTACAGGAGCAAGCAGCAAGCTGCAAGTGACACTTGCTTTATTAAACATTACAAGCAAAAACACTTTAATGCATCATGTTCATGATGAATGTATTTTGCTGTTCTTTTTACAGAAAAATGTTGGTGATGCTGAATTGAAACAACAGAAGTCAGAAACAGAGTCTAGTGAGGAACAGGAGAACACAGATTATACTGTTAAGGAGAATACCTGTCTTCTACTGGAAGAAGCAGAGCTGCGTGATGCTCTGAAACACATTATGAGGCAAGGCTCTTTGCTTTCCACCACAGACATTTGGGAGAGGTGTCATTGTGCAGGAAGAATGTCTTACATTCTGAATAGTGTACATGCTTTGGTTTAGTTAACACTGTGTTTGAGCTGAGAGCTGTAGTTTATAGCTGAATGGCATGCTGGGTGATCAGGCATTTAATTGCTCCAGATTTATAGTTGCTGTTTTCAGTACACCTTCCTCACCAAGCAGAAGAAGAGATTCAGCTAATTGAAGTGAAATTTTTAGTTTGTGATACAGATTGGTTGTTTTGTTTTGGCTTTATTTTTGCCCCAGTCTTTGTTATAGCCTCTGTAAAATTTGCAACAAAAGATGGATATAGCAAACAAACCAATAGAAATTACTGAAGCAACCTGTAGTGTACTGGTGCTTTCCACAAGCAAGATTTGTCTCTTTGTTTTAATTTGTATAGTCACTCTTCTCAACTTCCAGCAGTGTAGCTTGTCTGCTGTTTATGTGTAAGGGTTCCATGGAATATTTATCTCAATAATAAAACTTCAAAGTGTATACCTTCATGTTTTATAAGTTAAAGTGTATATCTTCATATGTTATAAGTTGTGATGTATTGCACTTTCTCTAGTCATTGTGACTATTCATTGGATCCATGGAATGGATGCACTTACCCCTAATGAGACATTCCTTGTGACACTAGTTATCAGGCTGTTGGGGAAAATGGGTGGAGGAACAATGTGTTATACATGAAATTAGTAGAGTTTCAAGTTATTCTTATGCTAGTGATCAGAGGCACTGGAATTGGTCTTGACTTGGAAAATGAGTGTTTTAGTGATGTGAGTGCAGTCCTAGTGGTCTTTCATATTTCTGTCCAGACACATTTTGGTAAAACCTGAAGAAGTATGTAAGGAACACAATCGTAAAGTGATTAGCACATATAGAATTAGCACTCATGGACTCAGTGCAATGAGATGCGAACTGTAGAAAACAATACAAGATAATTTATCTCAGTTTCAGTAATACATGGTAAGAAGTTATTTATTGTGTGCTGTTGTGTTTTAGTATATTTTGTGTGAAATATACATAAAATAGTAACTTAATTTGGCAGCAATCATTCTCTTCCAACAAGTGACTTTAATGTTGTGTATTAGGTTCATGGTAAGCAAGAGTGTTCAGCAATGCAAGTTGCGTTCCCTTGTAAGTCTGAGTGAGTTAGAACGTGTGGAGACAGTGCTGCATGCCATGTATGTACGAGCCAAGGCAGAGGAAGGTTTCCACATACAAGAAACAGAAACCAAAATACGGAGCTTAACAAATATCCGCGATGTGAATGCCAGTCTGCAGGATAATACGCAGGTGAGGCATCAGCTTTTGCAGTCTTTGTATTTTTGGATTCATATCACTGTTAAAAATTTTGTTTTCTGCAAACCAGTTTGATTTAAAAATGATCGTACAACCAGAAGTCATTTTTTAGGTTTTTCCATATATGTACTTGAACACATTCTTAGTGCTGTTAATTGTAATATTTTTAAGATTCTTCATACAAGGTAAGGTTTCCTATTTCAGAATAAAACTTATAATGAACATAAAATGTAATGTTTTGCAGTTTGTATAATAACCTCATTTGTAGGTTATTTCTGATTCTCTGAACCCCTTGTTTCATTACTGGCTCATACACATTCCTCAAAATTTTTCTCTCCCAAATTATGATACTGAAGAGGCCTCATTTAGAAAATATGCTTGTTTTTTGTTGCAGGAATCTTCAGCAGGACCACGTTCACCACATAATTGCACAAGTACACCAACCCCTCATGCTCCATCGCCCTCATCACTTTCTCGCCTTGTCCGTCGCATCTCACCGCTAGTTCCACCTTCATCCTTACCTTTAGCAGCAGCAGCCCTTTGCAGCTTCTCTGAGTTTTCTTCACCACAATTGTCTTCACCATCACTGTCCAACAAGCCAACACCTCAGTCAGCCCCACTTTTGAGAGTTCATCGCATACGCACTCCTTCACCCCCACCACCACCCATTGCTGCTCCCCTTATGGAAATGGGGTTCTCCCTTAAGCATGTTCAGAAAGCCATCAGTGTTACAGGTTAGCATTAAAGATAGAGGTATACAAAAATTAACATCATAAAGGTACTGTCAGATACCTGTGTTGTCTGTTGAATGAGCCTGAATAGTAATGTCAAAAGAAAAGTGTTTGTGCACTTGGAAATTGCTCAACTCTGCCTGAGTGCAGCATCATGAAATGTAATATTAGTTGCCATTACAGAAATGTAGGGATGGAACCGAGTTTGGTTTATACAAATAAGTTTTGAACTATAACTTTACCATTCCCATGTTTGGAATTAAGAATGGTGTTGTTATTAGATTTTGATGACACTGTAATGAAATACAAACTTAAAATTATATTCTTAGCCATTTCTTTTTAAAGTTTGTTACTTTATTTGATTTAACCCTTATCCTGCTAACGTGGAGAAAATGGTGAGCTAATAATGCCAGCAAATAGCAGATGGGATTTAATTCGGGGTTTAAAGGGTTAATAATGCCTTAGACAAATCTTAAAAATCCATATTTACTGAATTATTTATATATTTGGGCAATTTGCATGAAGACCTACACATGTTTGTGTATGTATCTTGAGTGTGACTTGCCGGTATGTGTCAGAGTGAGGAATGTTTCGATCAATAGTTGTAGAGGAAAGTGACACACACATGTTATGACTTGTAGAGTTTTTCTGTCAGTCTTCTGGTTTTTCAGGTACTCTATGCTGTGTCATCTCATAATTTGAAAACTGTTGGTCTGATCTTGATCTTATTTTTTATTGGAGGTCCTTGCTCCTCCACCCCACCTCTTTTTATACTAATCATAGAGTTTTTATTCTTTACAAACACATTCTAACTTATAATGTATAGTAAACCAATTAATGCACTTTGGTAAAATATTACTTATTGATAATCCCCCACACATTTCAGTCCTACTCGCAGCCATATTCAGGGTGTTTCAAAGAATACTAATACAATATACAATAAATTGTTATCTGCATAGATGAAACCACTTGATGTTATGGTTATTATCATAGGTTATAATACAATATGGATTTATATATTGTTAAAACAGATAAAATTCCAGTGGTTGGTAAAATGTATTTTATTGCATATTGATATGAATTTTATCTCTCTTAACAATATATAAACCAACATTGTATTACAACAGGGAGTACCTGTGGTATTAGCCATAACATCAAATGGTTTCACCTACACAGATTAACAGTTTATTTTATATTTTATTAGTATCTTTGAGCCACAATGATGATGGTTGTGAGTACGACTGAAACGTGTTGGTGATTATCAATATGTAATAAAATACATTTTACCAAAGCGCATTCGCTGGTTTACTATATATATTATAATTTAATGCATGGGTATGGAACATATTACGTTCTAACTTGTTGTGTTATAGGTAGTACTGGTGACATGTCAGCTCACACCATTAATCAGCTGGCTACATGGATGATTGAACATCCGTGCATTGACTCAGAGGTTGTGGAGGGAAGAGAAGATGATTCAGGACACTCCTCCATATCTGACATTCTACTCTGCAGGGCACAGGTGATTTACTAGTGTTCAATAGTATGGGTGTTTTAATGTATGTAGCATTACAGGCACGTGTACATCTTAATTGGATATTTACACTGGTGCTGGCGGTTGTTCAGTAATGCAGTGTTTTGCACTCATCCCTGTTTGCCCTTACACACTCTGCTTCAGTTTTACTCTAGTTCTTCCATCTATCTGTTCATCCCCTCCTGATCCTCTTAGTGGTGTTCTCTAATTTATTTTCTGGTATACTCCCTGTTTGTTAGTGTTCTGTGTTCATGTTGTGTTTCTTGTTCAAACCACTGCAATCTTATTTCTTACAGATAAGTTTGTAATGAATCTGGTCTAGACATCTTGCATATTTCTCAGTTTTTGCTGTATCTCATCTGAATTCTTATTGTAAGCATTTACCTCTGTATAGATCAAAGGAAGACAGTAACCATTTCCCATTCACTTGCCTGTAGAAAAGTACAGAGATTACTATGTAGTCACATAATCTTGATTTTCAAGTTTGGCTGCATAATTTTTTTAGGTTAAAGCTTATAAAAGAAAGTAAAATTAGTTTTCTCATTATGTATTTGATGTGTTGTCATATTTTACAGTTTCTTCCCTTCATTATTCTGTTTTTCATAAATAGGTGTTAAATTGTGAAACCACATGAATTCTATTTATGTATAAATTTTATTTATTGTACCTAGTGTGGGAAGTTATTTTTTAAGTATGTCGTGAAATGGCAATTGCAGTGTAGTATCAAAGCAGTTGTTTCTATATTCTGTAATTCATTCTGAAATACAGTAAAATGATAACGCATGAAACCCATTGTACTAAATCATATGTATGTTTTATATAGACTGTAGATGTGAGCCAGTCTTCTCCAGACCTGGATGCTGGGGGTGGTCGTCGCACAAGACTTGGTCCAAGGAGAGCTTGTTCTGACATTCGCAGTTACCTGGCCGAGAGAGCAGGTAATGTTAATGTTTAACTGACTGGATTGGTATTTAAAGTTTAGCACATGGTTTATAAAGAAGTGAGTATTATTTGAACAGATGAAGAAAAAATTATGAAATAAATGTTGTTTTGTGAAAAATAAAACAGAGATTATGCAGTGTGTCTTAAAAGTGCAGTAAATTTCCTTGTTGCCTAAATATATAAAATGAATTACTAGGGGTGTTTTTTACATGCTCTCACATATGCAAACATAAGTCATTTAAAGGTTAATGATAAAAGCAAAAGTAAGGTTTCAGAGTTTAGAAACAATGACAGTAGAAGTGTAATAATTTGTATTTACAATACCTTATGAATTGTGATTCTGTTAATTTGAGAAAGCACAAAAAATTGATGGCTTTGGTTGTAATTTCCAGAAAAAAAACAGCTCTGTTTTCTGGCTATTTATGCAAATTTAGAGGAACATGAATCCCACAGTATGATACTAGATAATGTAGATAAGTTTTATGCGTGGCATGGTTATTTTCTTTGGGCTATCTGCATCTAAAAGTTTAAAGTTGTAGCTGTACTGTGTAAGTAAAGGTGAAACTTCATAAAGAAAAATCCAACAAGATGCAACAGTGTATCAAAATTTTATTATTCCATATTTATATGAAGCTCAACATGTTTGGGGCGACACACCGCCCACCATCAGGAGCCTAAAACTGCACTGGCAGCCTCTGGTTTTTCATACGTGGAAGGTTGTTGGCCACGTGGTTGGTGGACATTGTCGGGCAGTGCCTGACAACGTCCACCAACCACACAGCCAACAACCTTCCATGTATGAAAAACCAGAGGCTGCCAGTGCAGTTTTAGGCTCAATGGTGGGCGGTGTATCGCCCGAAACATGTTGAGCTTCATGTAAATATGGAATAATAAAATTTTGATACACTGTTGCATCTCGTTGGATTTTTCTTTATGAATTGTACTACGATGCACGGATCCACGAATATCAAGTTTAAAGGAGAAACATTCAGCATCTGACCTGTTCATTCCCTAACCATGCATGCCGTCTTTCTTGAAATTTCGTATGAAATAGAACTTGAGAATTGATATATTTTCAATGTAGCACTGTTATTTGATTGTGAGGGTTTCTTTTCATCATTGAAGTTCCTTATGTTATAGGCCAGGATCGGGAAAGACAGCATGTACGGGGAGAGGCTCAACCCCTGTATGGAGTGTTTCAGGATTTAGAACTGATGGAATCTGTACCTCAAGGAATTGACAGTGTACGAATGTCTGATACGGGTAGCAGTTCTGGAGTGGTTAGTACTGTGATGCTATTATTTGAATGCTTATGTTTCCATTATTTCTCCAAAACTCTTCTGTTTGAACAGACACCATGTTCAGTGTGTTGTTAATAGAATGGAATGGATGAGAAAATTATTTTGCAGGAAGGTCAAAGCCACTCAGAAAGAATGACAACATGCAAATGTATAAGTTAGGAAAAGAGAGGCCTCGGTCAGGATAGTTGATGTCCTGGTTGAGATTCGAAACAGGTGTCTCCAAATATGAACATATACCATTGAGAACTTGTGTTGCATGGCAGGCTAGTAGAGATTGCCAATTGACAGATATAAGTAATTGAGGTTAAGAAAGTTGTGATAGTGAGTTTGGATGGTATTTTGATTTAGTAACCATTAAGTATTTGTGAAACACAACATATATTTTATACAGGGAACCTGAAAACAGCTTCATGTCTTGTCTTTTAATTAAGCTGTCATCATGTAGGTGTTCTTATGTGCACTTTATCCAGTATATGTTGTGTCCTAATGGATCCTTTTTGGTCTCTATATATTTGGCACAAGAGGGTGAGTTATTTTAAGTTAGTATTTTGTTTTCTCGACATGTCACTTCAGTCTTCACGGTCTCCCTTCATTCTCGCTACCAATGCCTGTCAAGAACAAAGTTATATTGATATATGAGTGCTTGTTGTAAAGTTATCCCATTTGTTATTATCTCTAGTTTCCGACAGCTGCAACGCAGATGGATTATGGGCTGCCTGTTGTGTGTGGAATCTGTCACCAAGTGTCGTCACACTTAGCAGGTCACATGCTGTCAGCACACCCAGGTTGTGGCTTGCTTTGGGGTGCAGGCTACTGTGGTAACATTCTTGGTTAGTTTCAAGTGATAATTCTGAATCCAAAAATGTGGTGCTTTTCCACTGTTACAAGAAAGGAGATACTGCTACCCCACGAAAGAGACTGTCATATTGGCCAAATGCTCAGTGTTAGGTAATGCACCTTGTTTTGCAAAATCTCTCTTTAAATTACACTTCTCCTGTGACAGAGAAGACAGCATTGCGTTGTGTTTATTCTGGAGGTAACTTCATTGGCAATTGAATGAAATCTGTAGTAAATCATGCAGCCATCTGACTTGAACAGCAGTATAATTAAAGGTGGGACATGTGGAAACTTTGTGTATTATTTAGTTACTACGGTATTTAAAAAACAGTGTTTGAAATAATAGGTGAAAAGTATATATTATGAAGTTTTCGCTATTGTGTTATAGGGACAAATTACCTGATGTGCAATGAATGCCAGGACAAATACAGCATGCAGTTCCAGTGCTTCCCAAAGTTTCCTGATTCAAGATCAATAGTTCAGTCCAGTGGTAATAATAATGCTGCAGTTATGGGCAGCGTGAGTGGCAATGTGTTGCCCAGCAATCTGGCCCAGTTGCTGGCACCTGACCTTATGGGCAGAAGCTCTGTTCGTGATGAAGGTTATAATTCTTACGATTGTCCTCTTTTAGTTGCATGTTACTTATGTTGAGAAAGGGTGATCAGAATTTGGAAGTTAACAAAGACAACCACATATGTATCTGGAATTCAAGATAGACCTGATATTTCTTCTCATATTATGTTCATTGTAGCAATATTTTAACCTCATGTGTGGGCACTTGGAAGGCCTGATGTACATGTATTGGCCTGTTATTGCCATTCTATGGTCCTGCAACCTGCTGTTTTCTTAATCCAATCAAACATGCACCTGGAAATCAAACACAATAGAATAGCAGCAGGAAGAAACTTTATGTTGAAAGTAAATATTTGTGACACCAATACTCAATGGGTACTTTTCTACAATCTAGGAAAGACACGTGAAAATAGAATGCTAGGGTGACCAAAAATGGTTATGGGAGAGACATGTTTTTATCACATATGGACAGTCATTGTGTGTAACAAATCTTGCATGGCATTCCAATGCACAGTTAAGAAACACACTACGGAGGATTTTTTCCCATTTTATATTTACATTTTTTTGCAAAGATTTTAAAGTAGAGGTAACAGTAGCCTGATGGACCAACTGATTATTCTCAAACGTCTGCCTGGTCATATTTTGGTGTAATAATTAATGATCAACCAAACTCAAGGCAGTTGAACTTAGGAATACTCTTGTATATAATGCAGTAGTCTGCTACAAGGAATTTAGTTGCTATCTCACAGGTGAATTTTCTTCAGAGGAAAATTAAGCACATTGAAATTTGGTGTAAAGTATGTGATAAATAAGATGCAGTTGTAATTAACAGGCTTTTAAGAACTGAATATTTGGTCACCCAGAGTGAACATGGCTATTTGACTGTTTTGTTGCCAGAAGTCAGTTTGGCTTCTCAAGATATGGTGCTTTTCCTTTCCTTGTTTTGCACAGTTCTTTTCTTGAGATGCTGATATAGCACCATAAAATTTTGTATTTCTGTTTTCAAATTCTGTATTTCTGTTTTCAAAAAATAATTTTCTTAAAAAGTGTATTACATGATACGTTAGCAATTCACCACCCATCATGCTATCACTATTATCAGTTACTATTTACCTTGCATTTACATTCATTTACAGTTACATATATCCTGATTTTCCATTGATATATTTTTAGGTGTAAAATACAATTCAATTGTGTGTGTGTGTGTGTGTGTGTGTGTGTGTGTGTGTGTGTGTTTCTCTCTCTTTCTCTACTTATAACTCATGGAAAGTTGTACCATTTATTTCATCAGGGACAGGAGTCAGTAATTTTTATGTTTATGTTTTTATAAATTTTATAAGTTAAAGAGAATTGTTATTTTTGGAAAAGTAGTCATAGTTTTCTATCATATGGTCATGAGTTTTCTGTAATAAAATGAAGTGTTCATTGCTCATATAGGATTTTTACTCCCTTTGAGTTTTTAGCATTGACACCTTAATCTTGCGGCCCGTATGGAATCGTAGCTGAACTGCTGGACTATGTCACTTGGGATTTTAAAAATGCTGGCAGAAACACTGTGAGAACAATCTTTTGGCAACTCTAAGGAAGGGGTGAGGGATGTGTTGCAATCCCCTACTTAGCAATATACTGAATTTACCTAACCAAGTGGCATTCAGTGTGAGAAAATTGAGTAAAGTCTGAAGATCTTAAAGGCTGTTTTTGCAGTCCATCCTGTAGCAGTATGAAGAATTTTACAGTAAAATGGTTACATGCCCTAGGGAAAAAGTTCAGGGAGAAGTTTATGAGGAAGACTAAAGCAGACATATTCTTTATGGAAACAAAGTGTGTTTCATTATTGTAATTTTAAGTGAAAGTAACTGCTTTTCTGTAACAATTTAAGTATTGTGTCTTTTTTTTCATAATATCCTTTGATGTGCGAAAAAATTGGATGAAGATGTAGTTTTGAAAAAAGCATGAATCATGAGTGAAAAGTAACTTGTCAAAAAGTAAGATTATGAAATACAGTTAAACAACATACTGTGTGTAGGGGGGTAAAGTAACATACCGATAAAGTGAAGGTAAATGTAATAAATGCCCACATCTCTAAAATTACTTTGTTTCTCCTCTAAAGTTTGGTTCCAGTGACTTGTGCCCTTGTCAAAAGAAACAGTATGTCTTAGTTAAATTATCATATTGATATGGCTTCTTGTCTGTGTTCACAGAAGTTGATATACTATGTATGCAGACAGATGAGCGATTGACTTCATTGCCTGATAACTTCTCCAAACTAGCACCATATCTTGGACTAGGGGAAAGGAGGACTGCACCTGAGCCTCTTCTACTGAAAGAACCGGACCCACTTGGAGCAAGTGCTGTGCCAAGTGTCACACTTGAATCTGTTTCTTCTGGGCAACCAGGTGAACAAAACTGCTTTGGGATTGAACAAATGTGTGTAGAATTAAGATATGAAAAATCACAGCAAAAATATAGTTAAGTTTCTATTCAACACAGCTTTGGAACACTCGAGGACAACAAAATTTAATTTGTAATGTTCACAAGTGAATTTTTTTTAAATTTTTATTTATTTATTTTTTATTTTATTTTTTCACTCCCATGTTTAATGTTTATTGTTGGATATTTTTTAGTGTTACTTTCAGTATTATGTGTGCCTGACTTTTATGTTGGAGGTTTTCTGAACCCCAGTTGGGGCATTAGCTATCTTATGTAGGTTTTAATAGTTCTGCCCTGTCACTTCAGGTGAACCCCAGTATAGCACCTTGAAGTAAACTACGCTCTTTGTAGTACACAATGTGTAGTTAGTGTTCCCGTTACATAATTTGGCATTAAATATCAACTGAACTTCATGCAGTGGCATGAATATTTTATAAAACAATGACTAGGTTGGTCCCCTCTGTCAAAGTCTTGTGTTTGAGACTGGCTGAAAGCAATATAGGTTTTCTCATTTACCATTCCTAGCAATAAGAGTAAGATGGGTGCAGCATGTGGCAGTCATGTGAGAGGTGAGAAATGCTTACTGTATGTTGGTAGGGAAGCATGTAGGAAAAATACCACTTGGAAGGCTGAGGTGTTGCTGAAAAGATAATATTGGAATGCAACTGAAACCAACAGAAATGGATGTTGCGGAATGAGTTGAACTGGGTTAGGGTAGGACAGTTGGTAGGCTCTTGCGAAAGCAGTAAGGAACCTGTAGATCTCATACAATGTGGGGCATTTTTTGACTGAGGAACTGCTTTTCAAGAATCACTCTGCTCCATGGGCTGGTTAATTAGTTGTTTATAATAAATCTTTTGCATAACCATATTGGTGTGTGCAGAATATTAGGCCCACTTTGACGTGGAACTTACATTAATTTTTATGTATCAGTGTTGCACACAGCTGTATTATTAAGTGTGTAAATTCTTTTTTTACTTATACAAATTTATGTGGCAGGGCAACTTAAGCCTGGATATGGTAAAGGAGAAAGCAAACAGAAATCTCTTGGTGAGCAAGCATCACTCCTTACATCATCGCGGGACCGCATCATGGCTCTGCAAAGAATCACAGGGGCTGCACAGATCCTAGTAGCTCGTTCTGTGGTGATGAGTGCCCTCTCATTGCTGTCTGTTAGGTAATCAGGCATTTAGATATACTTTGGAATGAAATAACACTAAATTTGTGACATTTATATATTTTATTGCATTATATCTTCAAGTTTTGTCAGTGTAAACCTCTAGTATTTGATCACTTACAGTATTCAGCTCTTCGGCTTTGCGGATTTATCTTATGTTGTTTTATCCATTTATAGTGCTTTGATTCTCCTTGGAAATGCTCCAATGGTACAGGCAATCCTTATCTAACATTGCCCTGATTGGCATTGGTTTCCTTGAACCTTAAGCAACTGGGTTGGTATTAAATTTTTGCACATAGTATATGAAACACATATTATTTGAACAGAACAATATAAAATTATGAAATAAATTACATTTTGTGGAAAATGAAACAGAGGTTATGCAGCATGTCTTAAAAATGCTGTAAGTTTCTTTGTAGCATAAATATATAAAATTAATTTCTAGGGGTATTATTTTACGTGCATTTGCATATGCAAATGCAGGTCATTCAGAGGTTAATGCTGACCAGTTTTAGTGACCCCATATTTGACAAACATTTCCCAGGCTTGGATTAATATATTTCCCGTCTGTCATTGCAGCTTGTAAGGTTTAGCTACTCGGTGGCTCAGTTGTTGTTTGTAGTTGCTCCATTCTACAATGTTTTCTCTAGCTCTGTGTTACAATACTGAGGAATGGAACTCCAGTGTTAAATGAGGACTGCCTATATTTTAGGATATGTATAACTGAAAAGTATAAATCCTGAAACAGTTGATCATCTGTTATGGCAGTGGAACATCATGTAGTCTGCCAGCTGGACTGGCTGCCATTGGTTTATCTGATATCCGCAAGGTAGTTCGTCTCATGAGCCTAACTGCCGGGGGGCGTGTTGAATTGTCTTCTGATCTGCAGCAACCACTCATTGAAGGGGGGCCCAGGCCTGGTGGAGGAGCCTTCTGTCTACAGCTGAGTCATCTTACAAGTCATCTGCCACCAACTACAGCTACTTGTCTCAACTATCTTAGTAGTGCCATTGCTGCTTTGGCACAGACAGATTCTGAGGCTTCAGAATTAGTATTGCACATGTGCACTAAGGTAAAGAATCAGAATTCACTACCAAGTGAAATAAAATTAAAATGTATTTATACATCTGTGTTCTCTGTTTAAAAAAACAATTTATTACTGATAGGCCTAGTCAGTATTACTTGCCAGTTGGTAAATGTACATGCACATACAAACATAAAATGCACATTCAGATTTTAATATAGTCAGCACGCGTGCATGCATGCGCGCGCACGCGCACACACACACACACACACACACACACACACACACACACACACACACACACACAT
>Ga0268261_10001493_pt1 | contig 16136 bp, 6 predicted proteins | sample TergutNc150P1_FD_190353 | JGI IMG/M metagenome (GOLD analysis project Ga0268261, IMG submission 190353) | Nasutitermes corniger P1 segment gut microbial community from laboratory colony in Florida, USA - Nc150 P1 (SPAdes) (version 2) | ecosystem: Host-associated > Arthropoda: Insects > Digestive... | reverse complement strand
TAAAAATGTTCTTTGAATATGGGAATTAAAAGCCTAATATTAATGGCAATACATTAAATTAAAATACATTAACCCCACATCATGGAAAATTATAATGTGGCATTCAATGCACTGCCTACCATCACACACAACAGTCTGAGTGTTGTGTGTAGAGTCATTTAAAATTGGTCCACTGCAAGTTATATAGAAAATAGCTTGATGTATTTCATAACACAGGAAAGATCTTAGAAGTGATCTGTTACAAAGTAAGAAATCTAAAGAGGCTAAAAGGTATGTAGTTTTAATATAGAGAACTTTTCATGGCATAAAACACTTCTGAAAAACTTTACCTACCACAGATTTTTTCCATAGTCATTTTTGGTGGTGGGGTGTCTGGATCAATCTCTGATCTACGCAGCTTCAACCGTGAGAAACGGGGAAAACTTTGGTTTCCTTCAAAAGAGGAATTTCTCCAGCCAGTCCAACCTAAAGCTTCTGCACGCTTGTGCTTACCAGATCGGATACTATCAATGGGTGAAGGATAGCTCCGAGCATCACATTTCTGCACCTTTTTCCTTGCCCCATTTTCAATGTTCTGATCCAAAGAAAATGAATTCTGAAAAAAAGAGATGGTTATGGAACACCACAAAGGTACTGCCAATCATGTGTTCAAGTTCCCAGCATGCTATACACTGTTTAATAGATGTCACACTGCTCTCATTTCTTTTCACCTGGTTAACTGTTTGTTCTGAAATATCAGAATTTTAAATTACTGTGTTCAGAAACTTGCTTTAAGAACATGTATTGTTTCTGCTAAAAGGAAAATAACCTAAAACTAATCAAAGCCCTTTCAAGTGCTTCCCATAGCATCAGCTAGCTGCAGGATGCTCACAGATGGCAAGGAGTCCTGTTTCCAAATCCCAGTACAACAAAATAATTTTTCTGCTCAGAAAGGAATGGAATAGGAGACGAACATTAGTAAAATAAACCTTACCCTGCCAAGAAATTTCAACTCCAGATGTTGAACAGTAATTTTAAATGAAATTAGAGTACAAGAAACAAAGAGCTTTTCTTTTATTTTACTGAGAAACCCACACCAGCATATGGTCAGTATCTTGTTTAATCTAAGATGAAACACTGTTCTCTGTCCTGAGCAGGCACAACTGCTTTAAGTTAATTTTAAAATGCTTAAAAATATTCTGCTAACGTATACCTATACAAGCCACAGTAATTACATCTGGTTGGGAGCCCAACCTGATAAATAACTAATCTAACTAACTTCATGAAACAGTCTTTCTTGTGAAGCTAATACTCACATAGCTACTCAGGAAATTCTCCACCTTTTATGGAAGCTGTACATTCATTACTGCGCTCAGATGAGTTCACCACGGACGTCTATCCCTAGGGGTAGGTCACATCCACATCCTCCTATACTAGTCCTTTAAGCACCATTTTAATATTATCCTCCCAACACCTAACTTTCTATGTGGTCTATTTCCTTCCAAGTGTCCTAATGAAAATTCTGTATACATTCCTCATCTCTCCCACACATGTCATATGCCTTGACCCCTTCATTTCATCATTCCAACAATATTTAGTGAAGAGCATAAATTATGAAGTTCCTTATTATGCAGTTATATGCAGCCTGCTGTTACTTTCTCCCCTTAGGTTTGCTTAGGTCCAAATGAGGCTCACTTGTGCAAGTATTGAATGTGCATCACTGAATTGCTGATTGGCATATATTTAATGCATTGGGTAATCACAATATGGTGCCATGGTGGTAAATAATAAAAGACATGAGTGGTACATCCTTTCACCTTTCAAACTGAATTTTGTGATGTGAAAGAATAATTCACTGCCTATTTTTTGCAGTGTACTGACTTATGTTTCAATTAACAGGTTTTCAATGCATTCCCCATTTATCGGATAACACGCCATTCAAAGTTCCTTGAAGTGAATGTTCTAAAATTTGCAAGTATATTTAAGAGCTTCCATAATGTAATTATCTCCAGCTTCCTGTTACTTCCTGTCTCTCAGACCCAAACCTTCCTCTAAGCATCTTTATCAGAAACACCCACAGTGTACATTCTTCCACTGAGGTGACATACCAAGTTCCATGCCCAGACAGGAAAAAATATATATAATGATATCACATTTTTGGTATAAAACATGAAGTAAAAATGTAATGAAGTGAATGGTAGCATGCATTACATGAATACATTCTTATCATCTGTTCTTAAATTCTTCATGATTGTAATTGATATTTTTAATTTTCAACACCTGCTTCACATTGCCAATGCACTTTGCAAAACACCCCTACAAATTGATTTTATATGTTTAGGCAACAAGGAAATTACTGCATTTTTAAAATGTGCTGCATGATCAGCGTTTTATTTTCCACCAGACGATGTTGATTTTACAATTTGATCTTTCTCTATTAAAACAATATTCACATTTTTCATAAACCATGCACTAAAATTTAAATACCCACCCTGACATGATAAAAGTTAAATATCTAAACTATGCCAAATCTCTTAATGATTTATTAGCTAGGTTCGCATTAGGATTTTGTTTTACATTACGATGGCAAGACTTGAACACATACTAAATTCTTTCTGCATAAACTTCTAGACCAGCCACCTCACTGTCTGTAAATTAATATCACATGATATATGTACGTATCCTATATTACAGGAATGCTAATATATCATCTTGAAAAAAATGCTACTAATTCTCCAGATATGAGTAGTTACTGTTAAAATCTTCACACGCAACCAGCCATAAGTCAGGGTATGTTGATGGACCAAAAAAGTGTCTGGACAGTGACAATTTGAATCTTGACATTATGCTGTTACTCACCCAATAGTTTACAATATCAGACACTGCATACTTCAGGTCTTGAGAGTTGGCATTTTTATTAATTTTTGTACATAAGAAACATGAAATAAGTAGGATACAGAGAATGTTCCATAATAAGGAACTTCATTATTTATGATCCACTTGAATTGCCAGAGTATGTAAATTAATGAATGGAGTGAACAAACGGGAGAATAAGGCACATATAAAGAACTTTTGAGAACAAAGAGCTTGGAATACACACATGTGAAAGACTATGGAGGAGATATGGAGAAAATACAATACTAAAGGTAAATCTTAGAAAAATAAGTTAGAAGGATATACTCTGGTTTGAAGAAACCCTACACTTTCTCTAACAGATAATATCAGCACTGAAATTCTGGGTTCTCTTGTAAGAAATGTGGTTACTCACTGTCTAAAAAGGATGTATCTCATTTCTTGATGCATTCACATCTTTCTGCAGCAGCTATTAAAATAGCTCTGCCCATCTGTACATGTGTTCCCACTAAGAACATCTGACTTGCTATATGGACAGTGTGCGATGTCAACCGGTAAACAGTAATGGACCTTTAAAGGATTGTGGTGTCCATCTTGCAGGTCAAGAGGTCCAAGTAACTTGGATTGCCTGACCATGAAAATGAAAGCATTACAATCCTTCAAAACATCAATAACCATCTACCAGTCAATATGGAGTAACATCTCCAAAGATTAGACTCTGTAGCAACATAACTGTAAGAACCCTGTGTCTTTCAGAATACATCCTCATGAAATCTGACATTTAAAAAGTTGTCAAGTCATTTCAATTCTCATTTTAAATATACAATTTTAAATACAAAAGTCGCCAAATCATTAAGCATTAATTTCAAGTATACTGTTCTAATGTTCAATTTACATAATGGCTTATCTGTATTTATTTGTGTATGAGCATTTGCAACCTTATAATACGCCTCCTTGCTCTGGAGAGTTCCTGCTTTGCTTTGGACCCATACACAAGTACAGAAAATAAAATCAGACTTTATATAAATTAAATTCTGTATTCCATAAAGGAAAATCTGCTGCTTCACAAGAGTATTTTTACCTATGCAAGCAACAGCATAAAATCAAGTGCAACTGGAACATTACACCAATTTTAGCACTGTTACTAGGATCTGTAGGGAAGTAAATTGCCATGATTGTTATGTTACGTAAAGATTTTTTAACTTGTTCAAAGCTGAAAAGCTAGCAGCCCCACACTTTGACCATGCACCACACTTTGGAAACCCCTGTCATATATCAAAAACTTCATTCCTCAACACACGTTGCATAAAGCAGTGTAAATCACAATATATTGCATATATAATTTACCTCTGACATTAAAATACAAAATATATGTCAAATCATTATGTTTACATTAAACTATGGGCTAGCAGCAGATGCTGCTACAAAGTTTAAACATTCAACGACTAAATCTGCCCCAAAAATTTAAAGCATAGGAACTTACTTTATTTACAACACTGGCCCTCCAAAGACATTTGGGTGTAACTGGCACATCCAGTGGTGGTATTCTAGACACAAAGAACAGAAATAATGTCAGTATTCTCTAAAAATGTTCTCTCAACTGTCTTAAAACACCAGTATTCAGCGTTACTTGACCTTGCTTTACATTACTACATCCATGAAAGGTGTCCTAATAAAGTCTTGACGTTACTTACGGGCAAACTGTCAGCTATTGAAACTGTTATGTAAAATCTAAACATAATACAAGGAAAGCAGCTGACAACTCTCATATTTTAGAAGTTTATAATATGATATTATTCCTACGTAAGCAATTTGTACTCGCAGACATTATGTACATGGTATGCAGGGCAAGACTTGGCTTACTTCTCAATCAATACTCATACTCCGCGACCGCGCATAACACAGTCTTTCAATGTTTCATATCACACGTAACTGGTAGTGTACAAAACTCAATTTAAAATTGCTAAAATAATTTCTGTACCAAATAAAACGACATGTAAGATACTAAAATTTATGGAAATTTGTACTAATATTTATAGGCATACTTGTTATCCATTTTTATTATTTTTCACCGTTACCTGTTTGAAGTTTCCGCCATGTTTACAAAATTTAGCTCAGGATTCGCAGCGGCAGGCTGCCTAGTGTCGCCAACCATGAATTACCTCGGCATTTAACGACACTTTGACGACGGAAAAGATCTACTTTTACACCAAATAACCTCGAATTGTAGTAGGGTTAGCGAAATTACTCCTGTGTTTTCAGACTGTACTTATGGGTAACATAGGCTACATTACTTTTGTGTGGAACTACATCGAGACGCTGTGATGCACAGATCTAGTAGAAGGAATAGTTAGTCAATGATGAAAGTTGGCAACGCCACTCTCCTTCGATCTGTGAACACCTAACATGCCTGTGATGATATGACGACACCGATGCCGATAGTTGGTACTACCACGTTTATCAAGGCATCAATCGGTAATAATACCCACTACTATCCAACCTTCAGTATTTTCTTGTACTTGAAAAAAACCTACAAGTATTGACAAGTTTCGATGCTAACTACTGCATTATCTGTAGTGTTATCCTAACACGCAGCCATTCACTGTATGCTGTATTATATAAACACTTTTTCATGTTTTCCAGTTTTTTTTCCTGTTGCACTTGTAGCATTTCTGTTTCACTTCCTTCTTTAACACACTCTGCCATGTTCACTTATTGGTTGCTGTACTTATATCCGGGACAGGACAACCAACAAGTGAACAAGATACAATAAAAGGAATGAAACACATGTAAACAAGTAGCCTGTGAGAGCAACAAGGAAAACTAATTGAGTGCAACAGTCCACAATAGGAACACAGGAAGTGCAAAGAATGCACCCACCCACAAATTGCAAGATGTGGAAACAATGTAGATGATACAACAGTCAGCACCAAAATTGAGGCAATACACAGGACACATAGGGTGTCAGAAAATATAATACAAAATTATGCTAATTTAATGGCATGCACGTCATGTCATGACTCTGCCCCCTCACTTAATCATTATCAGACCAATGCATAAATATGAAAATCTGACACTGCAAAGTAACTTCTCCATATGTTGGACAAAAATATGTGCAGGTGAAGAAACATTTCACTGAAAGCAGTCCATATTTCCCTTATTGCAATATACTGGAATATGGTATAGAAAATTCAATATACATAATAATTAGGAACAGGTGATATAGGGATATCATCAATGAGAAATATCTTTCAATCACAGATATTTGTATTCAAACTAGTAAGTTTTAAACAACCATACATATTATAATCCATTTTTAAACAATAACAATTAATTTTCTTCAATCATATACGCTGTAATACCCAAAATGTTATTTGTTATTTCATCTGAACCATAAGAAATTTGACTAAAACAACAAACAATCAATACAACTATAATTTATCAGAACAACACTACATATTTCGGATCACTCAATCCATCATTAGGTGTACAGAGACTTGAAAATTATAGGAAAATGCGATTATATAACATTGTCGTCTCAATACTTGTGAGATACCACACCACAAAATATTTATCCATTCTATAATGTAATGTAAAATGCAATCTGTGGGATACCATAAGTTTATAAACCAATTTGCTTCTTCTTATTTATCTGATATTACAATCCTTGATGGATCTTAGCCTCTTCCAAAATTGTCCTCTGCTGTTCTTGGTCCTGCGTCTTATGTCTCCAATTCCTTACACTCATAAATCCTTGTTCATGCTGGGTTTCTTCATTCTTTCCATCTTGTTTCCAATTTCAGAAGGTTCTCATGAAACATATTTTTTATGGGGTGGGGTTGTCAGCTTCATGCCCAACCCCCAACCTGGGGGACAAGTGTATCCCTTTCTGTCTGGGTCATCACCTTGACCTGTGTGGCATGGGAAGCCCTACCAGTAGCCATGCTACTGCCAGCATAGCTCTCGGGATAATTTGACCACACAAGCCCCCCCACTATGTCAAAGTAGGAATACCATCGCTAGCAGTGGAACAGGGGGGACATTAGAGTATAAAATCGTATAAAATTATGAAAAATGTAAAAAACTGGGTAAAGACTAGCAAGTGGTTGTAAACTTACAATTCTTCTAGGATGTGTGATAAGGAAGTTAGAACACTAAGTTGTAGAAACAAAAGTGTTAAAATAAAGTTACATGTACAAAAAAAGAGTCAAGACATTGGTTACTTCAGTGGAACTGACGTTGTTATACATACACATATACATAGTAAATACGTAATGCAGAATGTGATGCAATTACTTGATATAAATTTCATGGTATTTGTTTTATCTAGATTTCATACTACATTGTAAGGAGCTATCCATTTAATATATGAGAAAGAATTAAGTTTGACACTGAACAGAAATCTTCAAAATTCATTTTTGCAATTATGATACCAGTGTCATCAGCAAAGGAATGTCATGTATATATATTATGAACAACAGAGGCCCTAGAAATGATCCTTGGGGGAACTCTATGTTTTACTGTACCTCTGTCACAGAAAAATTTTCAGTTGTATTACATAATTGTACTTCAACTTTCTGTCTTCTATTAGTTAAAAAGGATCTGACCCAATCTGCAGTATTCCTAAAATTATGCACAGATGCGATCATCTGGAAAAAAAAAATGCACACATATGACATACAAAAAATTAACTACGTACTGATACATAAAAGTAATCATATACTTACATATATACAATTCTTGAGAACCCTGTACTAATGTAGATAACATAAACATTACGTCAAGTCAATGCAAAAAAGTAACGTCACTTAATTTCTACATATACGTCTAAATGTAGCGCACTTTACTTCTTGTCAAGATGAATGTGTACTGGAGTCAAAGACATCTGTCACACAATTATGTTTTTCACTGCCGACCCCAAGTTTCTTGTTTCAAGTATAATGTTTGTTGAAGCTCACATTACTGGCTGCAACATTTACACTTCCATCACTGTAATAACTCATGTATCTTTTTAATACTGGCCCTCATGAGCCAATATGACAGCACTGTGTTATGTCACATAAATCATGATGCTTACAGCAAACATGGTGGGCTGCAGATAAACTGTTAATTGAGACACCATTGTTGAAGGGGAAAAAAAAAAGAGGCATTACTTTTCTACTGACTTGCTTGTGGGACAGGATTTTCATCTTCCTCTTTGTAGACCCCTGCCTACTTGCTTCGCTCATTCACTCACTGACCTCTTTGTTTGCTTGCACCACCATGGGATAGCAATTCTTGTGATACCTCTTACAATGCCATCTACTATTATTTGGCCATGAAGTGAACAACCAGAAGACCTAATCCATGCAAAATCAACTGTCTCCTTGATGGCAACTGTCATCTTCTCTTCATCTGAACCCATGTGAGCAACTTTTGCCAGCTCAGGCTCCAGCAGAGATATAGCAGCATTTAGAGTCTCTCCCAGCTTCTTGGAAAAATAGGGTAGAAACTGTTTGTCCTCCTCATACTCTTTGAAGTACATGAAAGCAGTGGGTGCCAACAACACTGGGGATGTGAGACATGTCTTACAGTCATCACATTTGATGCCACGTAGCACTTGTCTGGCAATGAAACCAATGACATATGCTACTGACAAGAGTTTCATGTTGCAATTGAGCAATTCCTCCTCCTGCACTTGCTCTGCAACAAGAATAGGAACAGCATCACCTGTTCCAATACCATGACTTGTGGATGGACGTGGTATATAAACATAATATTCCTCTAAGAATGAATGTAGATAGTCCAGAAGCTCAGACTTATCATCCTCACAGTTAGTGTTAATCAGATCTCTAAAAGCAAGGCCATTGATGATACCAGCCTTCAGGGCATCTCCAAACTGTCCCATATTTGGGTTATTGTTTGAAACTCAGTGCAAACAAATAACACCAGATGTGTCCTCAAGAGGCTCCTGATTGAGGATTTGGGTCCCTATGTACTTGAAACCTGACTTTTTCAACATCCTCCACACGTTAGACAGCACGGATATCAACCAGCCACCCGTTTTGTGTTGGAGGAGGTTCACTAAAGGCATGTTTACCATCCTTGAGGAAGATCCAGCTACTTATCACCATACCTGTCTTGACCCAGTATCCTACATGAGGAATGTCATTGCTAAGTGGGCCAAGCAATTTATTTCCTGGGGGGGGCATGCTTTACACTATTAAAACTGTAAAACAGTTGATCAATGTCCTCCACAAACACACCCATTGCAACATAGTCAGCACCAAAGTTTCCTGAAAGAAACATTAAAAAAAAAATAAATATTAGTAATAATTCATTGTCATGATAAAGTCAGAAAGGAATATTTTCCTCTCATAAGTAGGTTGAATTCATATATATCACTTTCCTTCTTATTACACCACAATGAATGCAGAGCAGTGTTCCTTACCTAAAGAAGCTGTAGCATTTAGACTTGCTCCTAGAGTGTGGATCATCAAATGTGCAGTCACGCTGACTTTCATTTTATCCTATGCCAATGGGACAGATGAGCATCTGTAAGCTTGTAGAAAAGGTGGACAGGAAGCTGATTGTATATGAGCTCAGGCTCAAACTGTGCAATGTATTTGAGGAACAGATTTCTAGTGCACTTCAGGGGGTGTGGAGGATCATACACTGTCAAAATATCTTGATTCTGAACTTTGAAGAATGGCTTCCATCTGGTAGCACCCAACAGTTTAAAGGACTTGACAATGTTGGCACCCTTTTCTCAGATAGTGGCAACAACTTGCAGTCCAGCATTCCAACATGCACCAAGAACCTTACTCAAGAACCTCACCAACAAGTTAGCCTTAGTGCTTCCACGGCTGAAATAGTAAGCAACTGGTTGCTTCCACTTTCGATGCAGACCATGGACCTTTAAAACTAGAGCATAATTTGCAATATTGTGAGCCCTCTCTGTTTCTTAGTCCTCAATACCCTCAATACAGTCATGCTTCGGATTGAAAAGGACATTACCTTTGATTGATATTTCATCAAACAAAAGACATCAGTACCAGTCTCTATCAGACATCTTCTGCAGAGAGTGCAGGAGTGCACCAAACAAATGGGCTTTGATGCCTGCCACAAAGCGAACAGTGCTGAGTAGAGACAGTAAGGTGTTTCTTTATGGAAGAGGGAGCATTAATCGTAGAAAGGAGTAGAATTTTGGGCTGCGTATAAGAAGAGACAAAGCCAACAATGTGTTTTCAAAGTTCCACCTCCTGCCCTTTGGCTTACACTTACTATTCCTAAAATACCTTTCAATAACCGTATACTTTCTGTATTGAAAGATGCTGAAATGTCATCCATCAATGTATTTACCTCCACATCAGAAACAAATTTCAAATTTTGCCAACACTTCTTTCTTCATTTACAGCTCATGCTGTCCTTTTTTGGAATAAAAAAATAAGGCAATTTTTCCCTTGGTGTAAGCTCAGATACCGTGGCCAAATTCAATTCCCATAAAAAAGAGTGTCTATCTCTAGGCTTCGAGGAGGGATTTGGATGATTGATGTGCCTGAATTTCCCATCAGAAGCATTTAAGGTTAGAGAACAGCAAACTGCAAACATGTTGGCTGCTGTTGGTGAGGCCATGACAGCACAGATTTGTGAAGAAGTGCATGGATTGGCTTCATGGGTAGGAAGAGGTGTTTCAATAGAGGAAGAGGACACAGGCAACTTGCCATAGGTTCTTTTGGGTGGCTGAACATGAAGGTTCTTCTGGGGAGATAAAAGTGAGGGTACTGAATTCAAATCCGTGAATGGGGACTCAGGAAGCTGTGGTGTTGGGTCTTGTGAAGCTGAGTCTGTGTTACATGATACTGCCACTCTGTTCAGTCGTTTCCTTTCAGGAATTGTGAAGTCTGTGTGCAAAAGTTGATTTTTGCATATATACTTCATAGACAGGATTCTGACATCCTCACTACTGCAGGGCTGACCAATCTTCTGGGCCCATCAGTCAGCACTGGAAACGAATTAATGAATTATAGTATAACAGTCACAGCATAATATGCTCTTAATCTATTTCATGCATTACCAATCATAATTGATGAACACTGTGTTTCGCTCATTTTAAACCGCGGGAGTTGGAATACAGAATAAATCATACTGAATGATTAAAATTTTGGTTCTTTGGCATAAAAATGTCATACTGAAAAATGTTTGGATGTGGACTACATGTGAATATACATACGTATCTGTCAGGATTACAGTAACTAAAAATTCTGTTATGTTTGATAATAGCAACATATATATACAGTACTCACTAGTTTGTTAGAATGCTGTATAACTAACGTATAACTTATAAATAATTGTGGGAAAGAAAGAAATGTTAATCTGCTGGGGATTCGAACACACGAACGTTGCAACACTCCATACGATTTCAGATCAGGAGTTAATTCGCTCTGTCAGTATAACTAATTACGAATTAATAAGGCACAGAAATTAAAAACGAAGTTCTACTTAGGTTCAGTGGGACCCCCATTGTCAATCTGGCCCCCGGTTTACGTCAAATACCCCTTCGATTCAACATGTGCGGTTTGCTGGCCCACGCGCTCGGCTTCTGGGGTTAAATGCTAAACGTTCATACGGTGGTTTTGGGCATTTATGTTTTCCGCGTAAATGGAACGGTCAGAAGATATTAAGAGATTATTTCCTGAAAATTCATTAACGTGGGACGTTCCAACAAACTAAAATATAAATGGAGCAAACAGATAAACACATTAATTTTTTTTTTTTTAATTATCCTTATATTTCTTTGTGAAGCGCGGATTGTCATTTATCCATGTTGTAACCGTGAAGCCCTGTTTGGTTTTCCACTGGCATGTACTATTGAAAACGGAAGTGAATGTTATTTTATTTATTGGAAATAAACTGTAACGCTGCAAGTTTGATCTTGCATGACAATAATTATTAAAAATAGTTATTGCTAAAGTGGTTTGCTTCGTATTCCATAAGTAATAATTTTAATAATTTTACTATAGTGTTTGTTTTGAAGTTGATAGTTCCACCATATTGTGATCTCTACCACGTCGCGTACAGGGCCGGGGAGATGAGGTAAAAGTAGTTGGTATCTGTTGTAATTGTGTTAAGTTAAATTAGTTGGCTGCGTGACATCGTTTAAATAATTGCACTAATACTGTTGTAACACTGTTATTGTATTCAATAGTCATTTTGGTAATGGTACTTAATATAGTTACTTGCACCACATGGCGAAGTAACCTTCGCGTTGTGTTGCAATTTAGATTTGATGGCATGTCTTCATTGGATCCTGACTAATTAGCATATCCGTATTTATTTATGGAGTTTGTTATGTTAGTATGTTATAGTAATGTATCGAACCCTGTTATGTTACACATTTTGGGATGTATACTAAATATTTGCCGATCGGTAGTACCCGATATTGTACAAAGAAGGGGTAGAAAAATATATTTGAAACCAAGAGCCAGACGGATTTTGGTTACAAAGGAAAGGTGGGTCATTATACTTAGGCGTCTTACTGCGCTTGTCGCTTGTGCGTGGCACACAAAAATAATTGATTCTTGTTACAGTGTTTGCCCAGAACAATTGTAGGCCAGACGTCATTAGATGGTGTCAAAAAAAATATGTATATAGAATATTCTCACTGGGGCATCACTGATCACAGAAGAGCACTCTTGAAAATATTTGCCACCCAAAGTTTTTTTGGTGCTGCTGTGTCCCAGGCAACTGCTGTTGGTTGTTGCTTAGGAGTGACAATGTCTAACCAGGGTTTGTCCTGACAGTATCCATATTCTAAGAGTGTACTATAGCGGGTACTTCCCATAAGATAAATAGGTGGGTATATTAAGATTCGTGAATGATGTTAAGAGGCTGCTGTATAGGGAGACCTCAGTGAACAAATATTGAGGGAAGTTTTGTTGTGCTAGGATCTTCAGTCAATTTGAGTATTTAATGTGGTGATGACTTTCAAGAGCAGGTGTATAGCAATGTAGTACATTTTGTTTGTGAATGATTTTTTTCCTCTAGTTATACATTAATAAATCTGCATTTCATCGAAGTATGTGTGAACGATGTTTTAGTCTGCAATTCTCTTACATTTTTTATCTCTTTTATGGGTTCTATCACATTCTACATCGTTATGTTTGCAGATGTAGGAACCAAACTTTCCTCCCTCCATGTGGCTGCAGAAGTAGTCACTAAAAGTATGCCTACTGTAATGCACTGATTGTGCACATTTCTGCATGTTGGTAACTATGTTTCACATAGAAGATAATTTTTAGTTAAACCTACTTTAATTACTTTTTTGTCTGCTGATTTTGCATATGTCACCAGGTACATAGTGCACATGTAAGAGCTATAATGCTTATACCTATGCGAGAAATGATACCGTAGAGTTTACAGTAGTTTATATATTAGCATGTTTGCACAGATAATGTGTAATGGAAATTCACACTTGTGTCATCTTTTGACAGTTCCCTTAAACTACAGAAGAGGCTTGCAGCCTCTGTTATGAGATGCGGCAAGAAGAAGGTGTGGCTTGATCCCAATGAAATCAATGAAATTGCTAACACAAATTCAAGTAAGTTTCAATTTATTAAGTTTGGGAAACTGATTTGGATTCTCATACAGTAAAGCATTCGTGATTGAATTTGTTACCTCACATGTATACCCAGAGCAGATTTTGGAGTATTACTGGCCACTCATTTGAATGGGGCACTTTACAAACTTGTGTCACACCACATAAATATCCCTATGTTATGGACAAGGCCTGGAATAAACTAGTGTGTGAAGAATATCTGAACTTTTGAAAACAGAAACAGATTTATCTGTATGAGATCTGACATTCACACAGTGGTGAATATTAAGTTAACAATCTTAAGGATTGTGATACCTTGTAATTTGGTAGATATGTATTCAGTGTTTTGGAAGAATGTGCTGCCTCCATCTGTGGGTTAGAATAGTAGGAGTTCAGCCCAGAACATCGAGTTAGCACATCTTTTGGCTATGTTTGTACATACCATCAAATCTTAAGGTATTTGTGTGTTGGAACATACTCTGATATTGTTATTGCAACTGTGAAGTGGAAAATGTTAATGTGTGTTTATGTACGTGCATGGATGCACGTGTGGTCGTGCTCATGCGTGCATGAATAATCTATCAGGTGTTCACCATTTTAAGAAATTTAGAACTGATTGTGATGTTACTTATTGGTACACTTTAATTGGCTGTCAGAATACCACTTGAATCTCGTATTTTGTAGGACAGAACATACGTAAGCTGATTAAAGATGGCCTTATTATCAAGAAACCTGTTGCTGTGCACTCCAGAGCACGTGTCCGCAAGAACACTGAGGCCAGAAGGAAAGGGCGACACTGTGGTTTTGGAAAGCGGAAGGGTACAGCAAATGCCCGTATGCCGCGGAAGGTATGGGATGTTGACGCAGATAAAAATGTCATTTTTGTGGTGGAACAACAAATGTAGCAACAAATGCATAACTGATGTTAGTTGCAGCTTATATGTTGATAGTGCTGTCTTCTCTTCCTCTCCCTTTACTTTTATGTGACTTCTCACTTGTCACAGACAAGCATATTACTAAATATCTTCAGCCCTGTTAATAATTACATTTTTTAGGTAGCATACCAACACAGGTTAATTTTCTAGTTTTGTAATATTTGTTTAAAAGTTGCTTCATATGTATAGTGTTATGCACTTGGTTATTCATACTGTCCACCATATTTTATGTCATTATATTATGTACCAATATTTGTTTCACTCAACACCGTAAGGTTTTGACAGTGGTGTATAACATACAGATACAGGCTTGTTATGGACTTTGTGCATCATGTAACATACATAAAAAACACTAAAGCCTTAACGTTTCAGAAGCCAGCTCTTCTTCCGTCTTCAGGCAAGGAGCTCATAATCTGTTGGGCTCCTCAGATTAAGCTATTCTCAGTCACGGGGTACCACCTGTGAGTGTTGCAGTGGTACCCAGTGACAGAATAGCTTGATCTAAGGGGTCCAACAGATTACATGCTTCTTGCCTGAAGTCGGAAGCAGACCCGGCTTCCAAAATGTAGTGCTTTAGTGTTTTATATATGTTACATGATGGGCAAAGTCCAAAAGAAGAAGAAGAATGTATCTGTAACCAATATTTATGTATGTATGTCAGTATATCGTACGACAATGTGTCATATGTGTCGTTCATATTTTCCACTGCTTAATATGTAATGTGTATGGAATGTCACTTCTCCCCTTCCTGGCTTGCTTTTATTTGATGTAACTCATGGAGGCAGTGTGGTAAGGAAAGAGTCTTTTCCTTAATCATCCACTGTTACTTAAGTTATTCAGAGCAGCATGGGCTGATTTTCTTGAACACAGTACACTGATTTTGACATGGAAAAGGTTAAAGCCTGTATTAGCCTTAATGTGTAAATAGACATAAAAATAACTAAACATATATTACATGTTTGTGCTATGTACAGTGCTGTAATTGTAATGTAGCTGCAATAAAAATAGTTATCAGGACTTGAATACATGGGATAGTAGGAAGTAATCTGTAAATCAGTACATCCCTGAACTGGTAGAGGTTGGTTTCTGTAGATCTAAAAGCAGATTGTAATGTTGATCACATTTTTTTTTTTTTTTTTTTTTTTTTTTGGTTTTCAAAGTACAAGAAGTGGCACTTAAAAGTGTTGCATTGTGATTTCCCACCACACCAAATATATGCATGACTGTTATGGTTCACAGTCTTTTGTAAAAATAACTGAAAGTTTATGCTATGATATTATGTTTGTCATGGACTCAGGCTTTAAGGCTCTGGCCTTTTACCTTGGAGGTGCATGTTTCATCCCGCTGCAGTCCATGTGGTGTTTGTAGTTGACTTATAGCACTGTGGAAGTTGTGTTTTTGATTCTGCACTTTCAGTTTTATTCCATCATTCCAGCTTACTCATATTTCATTTGTCTGCCTTTGATGCTGTATAATATTAGCAGTTGATAATTATACTTTTGAATATATGGGTATTGTTTTCAACAGTTCTGGTGACGGTGTTATATTCTTACATCATATTAATGGTCTTGAACATAGTGAATTTAATGTGCACTTCGTATAATTCCATTAACCTTTTGGCATTGGGGTTTTACATTTAATTCAAATAAATCACCAACCTGATGCAACAATTTTTCAGTTTATTATCCTGACGTTTGTTTACAGCTCAACATGTTTCGGGCGTTTTCCTGCCCATCATCAGGAGCTCAATGACTGCAGTGGCAGCCTCTGGTTTTACCTTCGTATCGTGGTGA